>OGOU01003271.1_pt1 | contig 10574 bp, 7 predicted proteins | sample 1552721 | NCBI WGS metagenome assembly OGOU01 (sample SAMEA2580176, study PRJEB22360) | human gut metagenome | biome: human gut; feature: human-associated habitat; material: faeces | place: Denmark | collected 2008/2010 | reverse complement strand
TGGCACAGGGAGAGCTTATTTCTACGGCGATGGTAAACTTCTACCTGCAGGAATGCGGTGTGAAGTCCGTATTGCTTCCGGCTTTGGAATTCATGCGTACTGACAAGAACGCGGAACCGGACCCTGTATATATTAAGGAGAAACTGCAGACACAACTGGAACTGTATCCGGATATGGAGATTTACATCACACAAGGTTTCATCTGCCGCAATGCTTACGGTGAGATAGACAACCTGCAGCGTGGTGGCAGCGATTACACCGCATCCTTGATCGGTGCTGCCGTAAAGGCTTCCGAAATCCAGATATGGACGGACATCGACGGTATGCACAATAACGACCCGCGCATTGTGGACAAGACAGCTCCGGTTCGTCAGCTGCATTTCGAAGAAGCAGCCGAGCTGGCTTACTTCGGTGCAAAAATCCTGCACCCGACTTGCATCCAGCCTGCTAAATATGCCAATATACCTGTACGTCTGCTGAATACAATGGACCCGGATGCTCCCGGAACACTAATTTCTAATGACACGGAGAAAGGTAAGATTAAAGCCGTAGCTGCCAAAAACAATATTACAGCTATCAAGATCAAATCAAGCCGTATGTTGCTTGCTCATGGTTTCCTGCGTAAAGTATTCGAAATCTTTGAAAGCTATCAGACTTCTATCGACATGATCTGTACTTCAGAGGTCGGTGTATCTGTTACAATAGATAACACCAAGCATCTGAACGAGATTCTGGACGACCTGAAAAAATACGGTACTGTCACTGTTGACAAGGATATGTGTATTATCTGCGTAGTAGGTGACCTGGAATGGGAGAATGTCGGTTTCGAAGCTAAAGCGCTTGATGCGATGCGGGACATACCTGTGCGAATGATTTCCTTCGGAGGAAGTAACTACAACATTTCCTTCCTTATCCGGGATTGCGATAAGAAGACGGCGTTGCAGTCGCTGAGCGATATGCTTTTCAACAACAAATAATTCCACAAATAATACGAGCGCTTTTACCGATACTGATAAAAGCGCTCTTTTTAACTAACTAAACAAGTTTCTTGAATTATGAAAGGAATATTTCCAATCGATAAGTTCCGCACTTTGCAGACCCCTTTCTATTACTACGATACCAAGATGCTGCGTGATACATTGTCGGCTATCAACCACGAGGTTGCCAAATATCCTAATTATTCAGTGCATTACGCTGTCAAGGCCAATGCCAACCCGAAAGTGCTGACCATCATCCGCGAGAGTGGAATGGGAGCCGACTGTGTGAGCGGCGGAGAAATCCGTGCGGCTATCCGTGCTGGATTCCCTGCAAACAAAGTTGTTTTCGCCGGAGTAGGCAAAGCCGACTGGGAAATCAACCTCGGCTTGGAGTACGGCATCTTCTGCTTCAATGTAGAATCCATCCCCGAACTGGAAGTCATCAACGAGCTGGCTGCCGCACAAAACAAGATAGCCAACGTCGCCTTCCGTATCAACCCCGATGTAGGTGCGCATACTCATGCCAACATCACCACCGGACTGGCTGAAAACAAATTCGGCATCAGCATGCAGGATATGGACAAAGTGATTGACATAGCCCTCGAAATGAAGAATATCAAGTTCATCGGACTCCACTTCCATATCGGTTCGCAGATTCTCGATATGGGTGACTTTGTCGCCCTCTGCAATCGTGTCAACGAACTACAGGATAAACTGGAAGCCCGACGGATTTTAGTGGAACATATCAATGTGGGCGGTGGACTCGGCATTGATTACGGACATCCCAACCGTCAGCCTGTACCCGATTTCAAAAGCTATTTCGAAACCTACGATAACTGCCTGAAACTCCGTTCTTATCAGACACTTCATTTTGAATTGGGGCGTTCGGTAGTGGGGCAGTGCGGTTCGCTTATTGCAAAGGTTTTGTATGTAAAGCAAGGCACTAATAAGCAGTTTGCTATTCTCGATGCAGGTATGACGGATTTGATTCGTCCCGCACTCTACCAGGCATTCCATAAGATAGAGAACATCACTTCCGATGCTCCGCAGCAAACCTATGATGTAGTGGGGCCTATCTGCGAGTCCTCCGATGTCTTTGGCAAGGCTGTCGATTTGAACGGTGTGAAGCGTGGCGACCTTATAGCCCTTCGCTCTGCCGGAGCTTACGGTGAAATCATGGCTTCGGGTTATAATTGCCGCGAGTTGCCGCAAGGTTATACATCGGACGAGCTGGTATAAGCGCGGTACAAGACTTAAATGATTTATCAAGCACGGGAACATCCTTTTTGTTTCTGTGCTTGTTTTTTATAGCTACCTGATTTTTTTATTGTATTTTTACGGCAGTAACATCTGATATAAACTCTATTATGAAACACAAGTCGATTTTCTTTTCAATCAGTCTGATATTTAGTTCGTTTTGTCTTTCGGCGCAGGAATTGCCGAAAGAAGTAGTCTGGCAGGAGGTGGAGGGAGTTAATGTACCCATTCCGCCTCAGACGCATCCCCGTTTGTATGTTCGCTCATCCGATTTGCCTGCGTTGAAGGAACGCCTGAAAACTCCTCAGGCACAGCAGACACTCTCTCTTATGAAAGAGCTGAGCAAAGACCGTACTCCGGCGGAAGAGGCCGCCGTTACAAACCGCGGTTTCCGCTATTATTACGAGATGCGCGGCGTTACGTCGCGGGTGCAGTTGCAAGCCCTTGACTATCTGCTGGAAGGTGACAAACGTTTGGCACGCCGTGCCATTACAGCCATGCTCGATACGTTGCAGCGTGCCTCTTTCGGCACTCGTTCCGACTTGTCGCGGGCCAGCGGAGCCATGTTGATAACGGGGGCTATGGTATATGACTGGTGCTACGACCAGATGAAGAGTTCCGAGAAACAGGCTTATATCAAAGAATTTATCCGTCTGGCAAAGAGTATGGAATGCGGTTATCCGCCACGCAATAACCAACCCATAGCGGGGCATCCGTCGGAGTGGATGATTATGCGCGATATGCTGTCGGCAGGCATTGCCATTTATGATGAATATCCCGATATGTACAATCATGTTATTACCATGCTCTATCGTGATTATATCCCGGCACGCAATTATTTCTACGAAGGGCAGAACTATCACCAGGGCACGAATTATGTACATGTCCGTTTTGCCTGCGACCTCTTTCCTTTGTGGATTTTGGATAAGATGGGAGCCGGTAGCATTTACAGCTCTTCGGCAAGATTTGTGCTTTACGACATTATCTACCGCCGGCGTCCCGACGGAGTGTTGATGCCTGCGGGCGATGATTATCCGCAGAACCGTCCCGCATTGCTTACCATGCCTACGCCTATGTTCTTGGCTTCCAGCTATTATAAAGACGAGTACCTGGCTTATGAATTCGAGCGTAATCCCCGGTTGGACAAGTCGGGCAACGAGTCCATGAACCATTGTCTGATATACGACCTGTTGTGGCGCGACTACACCCTGAAAGGCAAGTCCCCCGACGACCTTCCTTTGACACGTTATTCCGGCACTCCCTACGGTTGGATGATTGCCCGTACCGGTTGGGATGCCAACAGCGTGATTGCCGAGATGAAAATCAACGAGCAATTCGTGGGCAACCACCAGCACATGGACGGCGGCAGTTTCCAGATTTACCACAAAGGCCCTTTGGCTATCGATGCCGGTGCTTATAGCGGTAGTTCGGGCGGCTATAACAGTCCCAACAACAAGAATTACTTCAAACGCACCATTGCCCATAATTCATTGCTGGTGTACGACCCAGACGAAAAGTTCGGCTGTTGGAACTATGGCGGTGGCGGAAAGACACGGTTTGCAGCCAATGACGGCGGGCAGCGTATGTGCGGCGAAGGTTGGAAAACCTGCAATTCGCTCGACAGCCTTTTATCCGAGGAGTATACGGTAGGCAGCGTGTTGGCTCATGGATTTGGCCCTGATGCGCAGGCTCCCGATTATTCTTATTTGAAGGGGGATATTACACAAGCCTATACCCGGAAAGTGAAAGAGGCGAAACGTTCTTTCGTATTCCTCAACTTGAAGTCCGAAACCGTGCCTGCCGCACTTATTGTATATGATAAAGTATCGGCTTCCAACCCCGATTTCCGTAAATACTGGTTGCTGCATAGCATCGAAGAACCCATGCTTGAAGGTAATACTTTCACCGTGCGGCGCACCAAAGACGGTGATAGCGGTATGCTGCACAATACTGTCCTTTTACCTCAGGCGGATAATCTTCGTATTGATAAGGTTGGCGGGCCCGGCAAGGAAAACTGGGTGTTCGGCACTAACTATCCCAACGATGCCGTAGCTCCTTATCTTGACAATGCCAACGAGCGCGGAGCCTGGCGGGTAGAAGTTTCACCCGCTGTCCCTGCCGTTACCGATAACTTCCTGAATGTGATACAGGTTGCCGATAACCGATGCAATCGGTTGAACGCAGTGCAGCGTATTGAGGATGACCGGATAGTAGGTGTTCAGTTAGCCGATCGTGTCGTTACTTTTGCCAGGAGCAGCGAACCGCTGCAGAAAGATTTTACCCTTACAGTTAACGGTACGGGTACATATAAATTTGTCATTACCGACCTTAAAGCAGGAAACTGGCAAGTAAAGAAAGACGGTCGTGTCTTTATTCCGTTGACCGAGGTGCAGGCTTCCGATGGAGTACTTACTTTTGAGGGGAGTGCCGGTAGTTATGAATTTTGTAGGTAATAATTTTAAATAAACAATAGAGCAGGTATTTAACTTGTTCTATTGTTTCTGTTATTTGCACTGTTGATAAAATAATGTAGTTATGAAGCAATACGAAGCTGTCATAGAAACCTTAGATAAGTTGGGTGGAGTCGCAACTTTAGGAGAGCTGAACAGAGAAGTTTTTAAAATAAGCGTCTGTGAATGGAAAACAAAAACTCCATTTGCCAGTATCCGCCGCATTGTGCAACAGACTAAGGGGATCTATAAGATAAAGCCCGGATTATATGGACTTGAGAAGTATAGAAAACAGATAGAAGATAGGGGGATTATTGTTGAAACCGAGAAGAACAAAGATTCGAACGATGTCATAATGTTCAACCATACTTACTATCAAGGTATTCTATTAATAATAGGGAAGTACCGTAACATGCAGACTTTCGTACCCAAACAAGATAAAAACAAGAAATTCTACGACGGGCACAGGTTACACGAACTTTCTACCCTTGCAGAACAGCCGCCTTATTCCTATCCTCAACTGATAAAGCGCAGTGCTACCATTGATACGATATGGTTCAACGGACGCAATATGCCTCATTCATTTTTCGAGATAGAGCATTCTACGGACATCCAGAACTCTTTGCTGAAATTCAACGACCTGCAAGATTTCTATGTAAGAATGGCTATTGTTGCCGATATAAAACGCAAACCGGAATTTGAAGCTAAGATGCGTTTTCATGCTTTCGATGATTTACGATTGAACAAACGTGTGTCATTTTTAAGTTATGATGCCCTTGTTAAGCAATACGAAATGGAGCAGGAAAAACAATCATTTGAATTTATCCTTTAGAACTTGTAACTACTTATACTGTTATGCCTATATATTTAATCATAGTGAGACTATTCAGCAGATAATCGTTGTAAGACAATTCTGGAGTAACAAAAATACTTGAACTCTTAGGATAGTAATCAGAGTTAAAGATTTGCAAAGTATTGATGTTTTTCTTGATTTTATGTATCTAATCAGTTACATTTGCCAAATGAAAGCAACAGATAAAAAAGATAGTGGAATACGTGAATTGTATTTCTCGGATGAATTTACAGAGTTTTATGAGAAGTTGCAGGATAAAGTGAAAGCTAAGTTTGAACATACGATGGATATTATCCGGACCGAGTATGTACTTAATACGAAGTTTGTGAAGCATTTGGAAAATACAGACTTGTATGAAATGCGGGTATCTGTTAATTTCAACGAATACAGGACTATCCTTTTTGCTGTTGATAATGATAATATCATACTTTCAAAGAGAATACTGCTTTTGAATGGATTTTTGAAGAAGTTTATAGTAAACAAATCAAGGTTGCTAAACAGATATTGGAGGATTTTGAATTATGAGAAAGTTAGATGAAAATAAGTTGGCAAAATTGCATACGGCAGGTGAGTTGTTAGATAAGAAATATGGAGAAATAGGGACAGATTCCCGAACCTCTTTTCATGAAAAATCAATTGCATGGTATTATGGCGAGATATTGCGTGATCGTCGTAAGGAGTTGAAGATAACTCAGCAGGAGTTGGCGGAGAAGGTTGGTACGGCACGAAGCTATATTGCCCGTGTGGAAAAAGGAGAAACAGATATTCATATTTCAAGTTTTTTCCGTATAGCCCACGCTTTAGGTATTGAATTTACTCCTACATTTTTATAGCGCGTCTGTATATTGACTGTATTATCTCTGTGTCGGTATCATTTATCCATACTACATACTTGTTTGATATGTACCAGTATGAGGATGCGTCAAAACTCAATTAATCTGTAACTTTGCAGAGTACTCATTTTAGTTTTGACAAACCCTCATATTTGTACATATTTTCTTTTTGAGGAGAGAATGCGGGTTGGGACATGATTGGTTTAATCAGATTTCTTTTTTTGGGGGGGATTATAAAATAGTGCTCCCCGCACTTCACAGTGCAGGGAAGACACAGCAAACAAACAAATATTTCCGATTTTAAATAAAGAGGTATTCTTATCGGACGTTTTTGTTTTAGGTATTTAGAGTACTCTTAATATTTTGGAAATGGCAGTAGGATGTGGAATATGTGTCTGAAATCTTTTTTATCCATAATAAAAATGCTGTTTATTTATTTTTGTACATTAGATGAAAAACACCTGAAGATTATTTCGAAAAGAGGTTGTTATATACTTCACTCTTGGACACAACGTATTGTGAATGCGTGATTCCTTGCATTTATGGATGCTGGTGGAGTATAGCCAACTGCGAAACCTAAATAATACGATGATGTATTTCCGCTGTATGCACTACTGCTCCAATAATAACCTCCTGCACCGGTACGATACTGTTTTTTGTCAGCAGCATTCCAGTAACCGGAGGCAGGAAAACGGGTTATACCATCAGTGAATGTATAAGTTTTGTAACCGTTTATAGTACTGGTTCCATAAATGTTGGTAGAAAGGTCGCCCCAACTTCCATTTGTTGTATATTTGTTAATATCTCCAAACTCTTTGTAAGTAGGCATACGCCAACTGCCCGTTACAGCACCGGTCTTGCTTAAGTATCGGCAAATATCACCTTTATAGGCTTGATAAAATTCATCAGTATTGAGAGCATTATCATTCAAGTAGGTATTGTTTGGGTCAATATTGTTACTTAATACTTCATTGTAAAAGCAATAAATAGAGTTAAAGTCGTATGATTTGTAATCCCAAGTACTATTTTGGGGAGAGGCAGGATTATATATCGGAATATAATATGCACTTGGAGCAGAGTTTCCCGAAGATGGTATACCTATTAGTGACCCCCAACGGAAGTGTACACCTTGTTTTAAATCGGAATCATTGGATATAGCAGTATCAAATGTAAGCTTGCTGCCATCCCAATAAATATTGCTTCCTGCCCAGGTAATGCTGTTTTTTTTGTATGTAACCCGTGTGTCGGTAGTTGTGGGTTTAAGTGTAATATTATAAGTATAGTTACAGTTTCGTTTGATATTGAAATTTGTTGTAGTGGTAGCTCCAAGATATATTTCCCAGGACAGAAATTTGTATCCGGTGGCTTTGCCATAAATTACAACATAGGTTGCAGAATCCGGTGCGTTTGCTTTTATTTTGTCTTTTTGCTGGGCTATTGTGGTATTTATTCCTGCCCGATTTTCGAACATGTAGAATGTTGTATTTATGTTTGTAGGGGAGTTCGGGGAAATACTTCCACTATCTGTCCAATCCGTCGGTTGGGAAGGGATAGCCGCATCTTTTGCCCGGGTTGTTTGTGTATCGGTTTGTTCGGATTCAGTGTCTAACGGTTGTAATACATAGTACGTTTTATTTGGGATGCCATAAATGCGGTAACTGTCAATGTTGATTCCGTAACCTTGGTCTATATTTACATTTAGTGTGATTTTTGCAGCTATTCGTTTTACTGTTATATCCGGAAGCGAATTGTTTCCAGTAGCTATATTTATGTGGCTTTGGCTTCCTGCCATAGGCAACACATTGTTTTTTGTCAGACTGTTCCAATCATAGAGAGAGTAAGTCTTGTTTTTCAGATTGTTTTCCCAATGAATGTCATAGCTGTTGAAGAGTTCCGGAGTTCCTGTATTTGCAATAGCATAAATGGTACAATCAGTAGCGCTGTGGGTATTTATTGTAACTGTACTGTTCGTGGTATATTTTTGTGCAATCAAATTTCCATTGCTGTCATATATAAGTATATGTAAGTCCTTGATGAGATTCTCTTCCACTCGTGTTGTTGCGTCTGTTTGTTGTTCGCTTTTTACATGCAGGTATATTATGGCAGATGCTTCTTTTGCATCTTTGATACAAGCATCTTGTTGGCAAGAAGTGTATATTACTACTTGTATCAACAAAACAGTTGTTAATGATAATGCAGTAAGTACTTTTAAACGAAAAGAGGTGGAGGTGCTCATATTGCTATATAATTTACTCAAATGAATTTATCATTTACAATTCTGTATCTTGATGAATATTCGCCCAAGGCAGTACGTCCATTGTTATCAAAGGAGGAGTATAATGAAAGTCTATATTGATATCTGTTTGTTTACCGGCAGGTGCATGTAATTTCTTGAAGTTGTTGTCTTGTGTTATAGTGTATATTATTTCATGTTCCCGGTATATGTCTATTTCTATGTATTCCTCTTGTGCGGTAGGAAATATTCGGAAAGGAAGTGTATATACATCTCCTTGTTTGTCTGTGTATGATGCGGGCTTATATCCTGCACTTTTGCCGATAATCTTTCCTGTAAAATTCACTTCAGTTCCTGTACCTCTGACGATGAGCGTATACGGTTTTCCATTATACGGGCAGTGTTTTGTCAGATACTTGGTACGTATACTCAGACTTGCCGACATACGTTCCATAACCAGTGTTAGATATTCTCCCTGTCCACTTCTTGTAGTTGTATTGTTCACTTTCTTTTTGCAATAGAAAATATCTGTAATGGGCAAATGACTTCCTTCCGTATCTTCTCTGAGTTGGAGACGTGCTTCTTCGATAGGGGTGCCTATGGGAATATCGGGAGCAATTAAGGTATCTTCCTTTATATTTCCCCATACCACGAGGGTAAGCCTTTTGTTTTTATCATCTCCGAAAATCAAATCAGATGAAATATCTGCGGGTATTTTTCTTATAAACCCTTTCTCGTCGAATAGATAGACTTCCGCTTTTTGCAAAGCGCCTGTTGCAGTGAGGTCGTTTCCGTTGGAGTCTACAGCTTGCATATCGAGCACATACTGTATGCAGTCTCCGGTGTCTTCCCGCACGCATGACGTGTGCAGAAAGGTGAGACTGACATACAATATAGTGAATAGGAATATGCGGGTAGGCTTCATGGCAGTTGTTCTGAACTTTTGAATATTTGGTTTTTATTCGAATGTTACATCTTGGGTGATGTCCAATGCCCAGTTGGCTACACTCACTGTCAGTTCGAGCGAAGTAGGGTTTATCTCTCCGGTGGGGTCATCGGTTCCTATATTCTTAATAGTTGCCTTGATGGCATAGGTAGTGTTGCGGGCAATATTCGAAGTACCCGTACCCGCAGTTCCGGTGAGGGTTGTTCCGGTCTGGCTCTTGTTGACGATTATCGGATAATAGATGGTGCTTCCTGCATCGCTTGCATTTTTCTTGAATGTGCCTTCCAGTACCAATGCCGTATGGGTGGTTTCTTCGTTGGGGAGAATATAGAACCAGTAGTCGGTTTTATGTTCCGTACTTACGTCTACTCCCGGAGTGACTGCATTTGCCAGATAAGCCGCTGTTCCGCTGGAGCCGGTGTAGGTTCCGGTGAGGTAGGCCGGCGTTTCCATTTTGGTGGTGCTGTACCCGCTTGTGCCCGGTACAGCTTCTTTCACCGCATTCCGTACAAAGATGTTTTTCAGTTCGTAGGATGCCGCCGAGTACTGTCCGTTGGGGTCAAAGGCGGTTTTGATGCTGCTTACAGACACTCTTGCTACGAGTCGGCTCAGTTGGGCTGTCATACCGGTGTTGCTGCCTGCGCTCAGTGTGAAAGTGGCGTTGCCACTACCGTCTTTTACGTCTCCGCTCATGGGCAGACAATCCTTGGTTTGGGCATCGTCCAGTGTAATTGTTTTCTTCAAGAAGTCGGTTTTATTCAGGACACCTGAAAAATAACCGTCTGTGGGAGTGTTGGCTACCACGATACCTGTACAGTTTGTTGCCGGAGTACAGTTGATGGTTGTTGCCGAGGTGGTGTTATCTGTTACGGTCTGTATGGCATTTACTGATTCGTCGCTGTTAAAGATGGCAACGGTGAAACGCTTCACCGTATTCTCTTCGGCTTGTGTGGGTAATGCGCTGCCTGTGGCTTTGGTATTCACTCCGCTACCCGTCAGACACAGTTCCAGTTGCGCTGTCTTTC
>OGOU01003266.1_pt1 | contig 10593 bp, 8 predicted proteins | sample 1552721 | NCBI WGS metagenome assembly OGOU01 (sample SAMEA2580176, study PRJEB22360) | human gut metagenome | biome: human gut; feature: human-associated habitat; material: faeces | place: Denmark | collected 2008/2010 | reverse complement strand
TTGTTCGGGTTGTGTTTTTCAACCGAGGATCAGAAAGAAGGAATGCAGGCATTTCTAGGCAAAAGAGGAGCGGAATTCAAGAAAAGATAAAAGCTGAAAAGCTGGCGTTTGTACGATAATAGAGAATTTGATATTATATAGTTGAAGGTTTTAAATTAAGAGGAAATGAAAATTTGCGTTGTAGGTACAGGTACGATGGGTAATGGTATTGCCCAAACCTTTGCTCAAGCCGGGCATGACGTGTTGTTAAAAGGTCGTTCAGAGGCATCTTTAGGTAAAGCTCATAAGGCTATCGAGAAGAGCCTTTCCAAGTTGGTGGAAAAAGGCAAGATGGAAGCTGCCGAGAAGGATGCTATCAATGCCCGCATCAAGGACACGATGGCATACGAGGATTGTAAAGATGCCGATTTAGTGATCGAGGTGGTTGCCGAGGATATGGCAACCAAGAACGAGATATTCAAAACATTGGATGCGATCTGCAAGCCGGAAGCAATCCTGGCCACGAATACTTCTTCTCTTTCTATCACGGAAATTGCTGCCGCAACGAGTCGTCCGGAGAAAGTGATCGGTATGCACTTCTTTAATCCGGTGCCGATGATGAAATTGGTTGAGGTGATTAAAGGGCAGTTGACTTCCCAGGAGGTTCACGACAAGGTGATGGCAATCGCTGCAGAAGTGGGTAAAACCCCGGTAAGCGTGAACGAGGCTCCCGGTTTCGTGGTAAATAGAATCCTGATCCCGATGGTGAACGAGGGTATTGGAATTTACGCTGACGGTGTTGCTACCAAGGAAGAGATTGACGAGGCCATGAAATTAGGGGCTAACCACCCGATGGGACCTTTGGCTTTGGGAGACTTGATCGGTTTGGACGTGTGTCTGGCTATCATGGAAGTGCTGTATAATGAATTCGGTGATTCCAAGTATCGCCCTCACCCGTTATTACGGAAGATGGTTCGTGCCAACTTGTTGGGACGTAAGACTGGAATCGGTTTCTATGATTATCGGAAATAGGGAATAAAAAGTTTATAAAGTTCATAAAGTTTGTAAGGTTCATAAAGTTGCATTTGAGTGCAATGGATCTTATAAATTTTGTGAACTTTGTTTTTGACAAGTATTTACTCACCTCCCCTTATTTTAGCAATTTTCTATCGTTATTATCACGACTTTCCAATACACTCATTTGATGAATGGCTATTTGATTTAGCTTAACAAGACGCTCTCTTTGTGCTATACTCTGTTCGATAAACACGGCATTTAGGTTCTCCATGTTCGACAAACAGATAAGTTCGTTGATAGTAGCATAATCACGGATGTTACCTTTCTGCGTGGGATTCATTTCTCGCCATTGTTTTGCGGTCATACCGAACATTGCTACGTTCAGTACGTCAGCTTCATTGGCGTAAATAACGCTTGCTTGTGTTGGAGTAACTTCTGGTGGGATAAGGTTTTGTTTGATGGCATCGGTATGTATGTGATAGTTGATTTTCGATAGTTCACGCTTTGCCGACCAGCCGAGTTGCCGTTGTTCTTCCGCCTTCAAACGCTGAAATTCCTCAATAAGATAGAGCTTGAAAGGAACACTGATTGCAGAACCGAATTCAAATGCAATATCCTTATGGGCATAAGTTCCTCCGTAACGCCCTTTTCTTACGATAATACCGATGGCATTGGTACATTCTATCCATTCGGAAGCACTTAGTACAAAAGACGGTAGGCCCGCACTCTTTCTAAAGTGGTCGAATTCGACCACTTTAAAATTGGAATTATGGATAACTTCCCATGTACCAAGGAATTCGATTGTATAACGGTTTCTTATCCAGTTCTTAATTACATCTGCTGCTCTATTGTCCCCCTCTTTGGCAGAAGCCATGTCAGTAAGAGATATATAGTCCTGTTTTTCAAAATTGAGAACCGTAATCTGTGTATTTTGAACAATAATCTTCGCCATTGTAATTGATGCTTTGAATTTCAGTCACAAAGGTAGTTATTATTAATGAAATGATTGCTTGCTGCGCTGAAAAGTGGAATTTCCTGTAATGTTTTATTGTCCTAGTTGTATTACTTGGCGTTTTTGCGGGTGAGAATCGTCTGCTGATGAACGGGATGTAAAGTTGTTGAAATTGAATGTTAGCCCGATCCAGTAAGCATGGGTGGCTTCTTTGCTGTAATTTGCCAGACGATAGGTGTCAGTGTTTGAACGGGCTTGCCATTCGGAAGTGTCGAAGACGTCGGAAACGGAGAAACTGACTTGAAGGCGATTATTAAAGAAGCCTTGTTTGATTGCCAGATCGAGATAGTAATTCTCTTCAATTTTGAATTGTGGAACCTTTGTTGGTGATTGATAAGAGAAGAGGGCCTGAAATTCGGTATGTTTTTTAGAATTTAAGTTTAATTCCAAGTTGCCCGACCAGGAGAAATCGTCAACATGAAGGTTTATTCCTTGATATTTCCCGTTGGCATGAGCGTGGACGAGGGATATGGAAGGTGTGATTGTCATCCATGAGGTGGGAGATCCGGATAGATTGATGTCCAAGCCGACCTTGTTTTCCATGCTACCATTCGTGTAAGACAGGGTTAACGTGTTGTTTTCCGAAAATAACGTGACGGGGGTGATAAACCTTTCGGTGGAATTGAAATAAAAATTCCCGTTCAGCTGGATCTTTTCCCCGTGTAGAAGATAATTGATTTCGGCCCGGTTCGTGATTTCGGGGCGTAATAGCGGGTTACCTTGCTCGAATGTTTGGTGGTCGATCGGATTTGTAAATGGGTTTAGTTGGGTGTAATCCGGGCGTGTGGCCTTTCTAGTAAAATGAAAGGCCAGTTCTTGCTGATCAGAAGGCGTGTATTGGAGTGTTAAGTGCGGGTAAAAGTAGAATCGATCAAAATTATGTTTGTCCGTGTTTTCCATGAGCTTGGTGTGGGTAATATCGTAATCGGCGTGTAGCCCTATTTTATAGAGCCAAAATTCTCCTTGTTGTCGGGAGTAGGAGAGATGTGCCGTGTAGATGTATTCATGGTGGTTGAGGCCGTCGTTAAGGGGCAAATTTGATAACCAATTGTCGAGGGTTTCTTCCGTGCCGTGAAGATTGTATCGGGTTTTGTTCCATCTGGAAAAAAATTGAATTCCGGTTTCGAATTGGCCTTGATTTTCGAATGTATAGAGATAATCCATTTGCAGGCGGACGAATTCCGGTTTCTCGTTTCCGGTAGAGGTATGGGTGAGGATATCATCGATTTGATACGTGCTTGGACGGGAATCTTTCGTGTGGGAGAAGATCCCGTTTAGCGATAGTTCGTGTTTGTTTGTTTCGTAGATGTGTTTGTAGAATAAGGAACCTTCAATTGTTTTCCGGCTGAATGCTATTCGATGGTGTAGGTCATATTCTTTTGTTTGCGTGCGATTATTTATATCCCGGTTTGTCGTGATCTTGGGGAATTGTAGTTTGAGATTCCATAGGAAAAGATTGCGAGAAGAGGGTCGCATATCCAATTGGAGGGCTATGGAATGGCTTAAATGGTGTTGTTCTGTCTCTAATAGTTGAGATGTTTCTGCCGAAAAAGAGCGAAATAACTCACTGCTGATTTCAATCCGATCCGAATGTCCGGAATAATCTAGGAATAGATCCCAATTCTTTTGTGTATATCCCAAGTTTACGTTTCCCGTGAAATTGTTCGTGAAATCATAGTTGAGGGAAACAGAGCCGCTCCATGGGCTCTTGGTCTTTTTCTCGTTTTCTTGAGCGTAAATGTCCGTATTCGTGCAAAAGGTAAGAAGGCTGAAGAGGAGTTGTGTGATGTGCTTTTTCATATATCTACATTGTTGTTTTGTATGTTTGACAAGGGATATATGTGAAAACTTGTGTTTGTTAGAGATGTTTTAAGATTTTTTGTAATTTGTGGTTTCTGGAGAGAAACTCAAGAGAAGTGATGGAGATGCTAAGGTGATAATCCCACTTTTTCGATGATGTCTCGACGCTTGGTCAGTGCTTATTTATCCGGTGATGTATGAGCTACGTGTAAGCTTCGAATAAGCTCTGAATAAGGGGGATTATTTGGGTTAGATTACTTCTTTATTTGGGTTGGTTTAGGGTAGGAATGGGGGTGATGTGTAGTTAAATATAATTTGAATTTGTTTTTATAGGAATGGTGGCAGTAAAGCTTGATTTAAGGGTGATTTATATATCTTAAAACGATCGTTTAATGCGATGCAAATATACTAAATTTTCATTTAGCGCAAATGGATATGAAATATTTTTTTCGATTTAACAGTCAGTCGGTTAACGAGTCTGTTGGAAATTGTAAAAATTAATTAGATGTTAATAGCATTAAACGATCGTTTTTTAGTTTAAAATAGCGTTTGGTGCGACAGTTTTCGTGCATCTATAATCAATATCACTGTTTAAGTGGGGTGCGTGAAACGCATGGCAATAAATCAAGACCGGTAACAGGGTTAGTGCGCGAAGCGCATCCGGCCGGTTTCTTTTTAGGGATAGAGAGGAAGAAAAAGTCGCTTTAAAGCAGAATCAATAATTACATGATCGGGGATAAGAAAATGAATTGGTATGTCGCTCACACGCGGGTAAACCAAGAATTATTTATCAAGAAAAAACTGGACGAGTTGGGAATCGAGAACTTCCTCCCGTGTGAGGAGCAGGTGCGGGAAACTCCGCTTGGCCGGAAGATGATTCGTGTGCTTTTGATTCACGGGATGATTTTTATCCGCACGGATAAAGCCACAAGCTTCTCTTTGATCAACGAGTATGCTTTAAATATCATTTACCTAAAAGATATAGAGGGACACCATACCTTGATTGTTCCCGACAAGCAGATGGAAGATTTCATGTTCCTTTTGGATTTCTCCCCAGATGGGGTAGAGATATTGAATAAGGATTTAAAGCGGGGAGATAAAGTGCGAGTGATCAAAGGGCCTTTGCAGGGATTGAAAGGTGAGTTGGTACGTTTGAGGGGGCACAAACGGGTCGTGATCCGTTTGGAAGGGGTGGCATCAATAGCTACGTCTTATATTCCGGGTTCATTCTTAGAGAGAATAGAGTAAAATAAAACAATGGAAAAAGGTTTGTTTCACGATTTGTACAAGCGATTGAATATGCTTGACGTCCGGGCCTATTCCCCGGATCAATTGTCGGGCTTGTTACATGGCTACTTGACGGTGTATTCCATGGTACGGGTGTACCCGTGGTTGGAGGAAGATTTCGGGCATCCGGGAGGGATTCACGAACAGGCAAAAGAGATCGCCCGGTTGTATTCGGGGCAATTGAGGAACGAGGACGTTCCCGTGGATAAGCGAGCGGGATATGCGGCGGACTTGATGGATGTCTATCAAGTATATTCAGACTTGGGTTATCTGAAAAATGGAGTGGATGTGGCTTACGAGATTCTTTCAGCTCGGGAGAATGGTAAGATCATGTTACCTTGCCGTACACCTAATGTTTGTCGATTGCTGTGTAATTGCTACTATTTTGCCGGAGATGAGGAGTGTGGTGAACTAGCCGGGAGGCTAGTGATGGAGGCTTTGGGATATATTCGAGGTGGCGATCGTGGTGTGTTATTGACTTGGTGGGATGCCATTTGCTTGTACGATGACGTGATCGGAACCATGGAATTACCCAAGGAAGAACAGGAGCGATTGAATGAAGAACGAGCTCGTTTACTGGGCAGTGTAGAGCGGGAGGAAAATGAGAGAATCGAATGCTTCCGACAGATGGGACAGGATGCAGATATGGGGCTGGTGGCGGAGGTCTTTTATATTTTGGCGAAACGGGAGTTTGAAATGTGCAACGGATTGCACGGGAAGAAGTGAATCATTTTCACAAAAATGATAGCAGAATTGGTAAAATGAAGAATGATACGTATCACCTACCTTACTGATTGTGTAGGACATGATATGTGTTACGTAATAGATTCTACTAAACTTTAAAAAGGACTCTGTTGAGCCTTCACTTCAGTTCGAGGAAGGGATTGAGAAGACCGTGAAATGATATTTGGTGAATCGAAGTGGATGAATAATATCGCTGGTAGGAAGTATGTGAGGTATTAATTATATAAGGTTGATAGATAGGAAATACTAAGGTATTTAATGGCGGAAGCGTTAAAAAATAAAGCTATAAAAGGTGTCGGGTGGAGTTTTGCTGACAGCATATTGGGGCAGGGCATGATCTTTCTTGTGGGATTGGTTCTTGCAAGATTACTTACCCCGGAAGATTATGGGTTGCTGGCATATCTTACGATTTTGATATCGGTATCGAATAGTTTAGTCGATAGTGGTTTCTCGAATGCTCTTATAAGGAAAAAGAATGCAGAAGATATAGACTATAATACGACATTCATCACAAATTTATGTGTCAGTATTGTGGTAGTCGTATTATTATATTTTACAGCTCCTGGCATATCGCTTTTTTTCGAACGCATGGAACTTATTTCTCTGATTAGGGTGATGAGTACTGTGTTGATTATCAATTCTTTTTCCTTAATACAGAAAACAAGACTGACAAAAAATGTAGATTTTAAGACCCAAACCAAAGCATCCTTGATATCTTCTATGGTTAGTGGATTAATAGGTATCGGAATGGCTTTATATGGTTTTGGAGTATGGTGCCTAGTAGGGCAACAACTCTCCCGCCAATTTCTAGATACTTTATTTTTGTGGATTTTTACAAAGTGGTATCCTAAGATTCAGTTTTCCATGAAGTCATTCAAGGAGTTATTCGGATTCGGATGGAAATTGTTGGTATCAGGGCTTATAAATACTATTTGGAATGAGACATATCAATTGGTTATTGGAAAATGTTATACTCCAGCCACTTTAGGACAATATACTCGTGCCCATCAGTTTTCTTCCATATCCTCTAGTAATTTGACTTCAATAGTACAAAGGGTTAGTTATCCTATATTAAGTGAACTTCAGGATGATAGGGAGAGGTTAAAAGCAGGTTATAAAAGAGTGATTAAAGTTACTATGCTTGTAGCATTTGTTTTAATGCTGGGATTAGCAGCTATTGCGGAGCCGATGATCGTAAGCCTTATCGGAGAACAATGGCTTCCTGCAGTTCCGATGTTGCAAATTGTTTGTTTTAGTATGATGCTCTATCCATTGCATGCTATAAATTTGAATATGTTACAAGTACAGGGAAGAAGTGATTTATTCTTGAAACTTGAAATTATTAAAAAAATTGTAGCAGTAGGACCTCTTTTGTTAGGAATCTTTGTCGGTATATATTGGATGCTCATAGGTAGTGTGATGACAGGATTTTTTGCATATTATCTGAATGCCAGGTATTCAGGTCCGTTTTTAAAATACAGTATAACAGAACAGATAAAAGATATTCTTCCGAGTTTCGGGGTGGCTCTGACTATGGCTTTGGTCGTTTATGTCATTTCTTACATCAATATATCTGCTATGTGGTTATTATTGATTCAAATAACAGTAGGAGCATTGATAACATTCGTTTTATGTGAATTATTCAAACTTGAAGAATATGTGGAAATAAAAAGTATTGCATTATCAATGCTGTCTAAATTAAGAAAATAATGGAGAATCATCAAATTACAGTTACTTCGCCTTTACTTCCGGATTTGAATGAATTCAACGAGAGGTTGAAGGATATTTGGGATAGTAAATGGGTTACGAATAATGGCAAGTATCATAGGCAACTTGAAAAAGAGTTGGCGGATTATTTAAAAGTACCATATGTGTGTTTATTTACCAATGGAACTTTGCCATTAATTACAGCCTTACAGGCAATGCGTATTACAGGAGAAGTGATTACTACTCCTTATAGTTTCGTGGCAACTACACATTCACTGTGGTGGAATGGGATAAAGCCTGTATTTGTGGATATAGATCCGAATAACTGCGGCTTGGATCCGGAAAAGATTGAAGCCGCAATTACCCCTAAGACAACTGCTATTATGCCGGTTCACTGCTATGGCAAGCCATGTGATATGGATGGAATTCAAAATGTGGCTGATAAATATGGGTTAAAAGTTATTTATGATGCTGCACATGCTTTTGGAGTGGAGGTTGACGGAAAGTCTGTTTTGGAATATGGAGATATGAGCACCCTCAGTTTTCATGCTACCAAAGTATATAATACCCTTGAAGGAGGAGCTTTGGTTGTGAAAGATGAGAAGATGAAACAGAGGATAGACTATCTTAAAAATTTCGGTTTTGCTGGAGAAACGGAAGTAATCGCACCTGGTATTAATGGTAAACTCGATGAAGTTCGGGCTGCGTATGGGATACTAAATCTTAGACAAGTGGATATGGCTATTGCGGCACGTTGTCAAGTGGCTATTAGGTATCGGGAGACGTTAAGAAATGTTGATGGTGTTTCTTTTTTTGATGATATTCCCGGTATCAGACACAATTATTCATATTTCCCGATTTTCATAGATGCGAAAAAATATGGAATGTCTCGTGATGAATTGTATTTCAAGATGAGAGAGCAAAATGTATTAGGACGAAGATATTTTTATCCGTTAATTAGTACATTCTCGACATATCGTGGATTAGAAAGTTCAAAGTGGGAAAATCTTCCTGTGGCACAAAGAATTGCAGAACAGGTTATTTGTTTACCTATGCACCATGGATTGTCGGAAGAAGATATTGCCAAAGTCATAAGTTGTATTGTGAAATGAATCAGGAATCCAAGCAAAAGAAATTATTATTGTTGGGAGGTTCGCCCCAACAGCTAATTGCTATACAAAAGGCGAAAGAATTAGGTTTTTATACTGTCCTTTGCGACTATTTACCTGATAATCCAGGTCAATATATAGCAGATAAATTTTATCAAGTATCAACAACAGATGTAAATGCTGTCTATGAAGTTGCCAAAAAGGAGGCTGTTGACGGAATACTGCCGTATTGTTCTGATCCAGCTGCACTTCCTGCTTCTATAGTGTGTAGTCTCCTTAATCTTCCTTCAAACCCGTTCAAGTCTGTCGAAATCCTTGGTCTGAAATATAAATTTAGAGAATTTCTTAAAAATAATGGATTTGTCTGTCCGAATTTTTTTATTTTTAATTCAGACGACTCTATTAAATTGATAATAGAAAAGACAAAAAATTTAAAGTATCCATATTTAATAAAGCCTACAGATAGTTCAGGATCCAAAGGCATCAGTATAATACATGATGAAAGTCAGTTGAAAACTGCAATCGTTAAAGGTGGGAATTTTTCAAGAAATGGAATTTTTGTTTGTGAAGAATATATAAAAAGAGGTTATCCGTATATCATAGAGGTGGAGTTGTATGTTGAACATGGTAAAATTGAAATGATTGCATATACGATAAGTCTTCGTAATAAAAGTAATGAAGGATTATTACCTCTTGGTTATTTGTGGTCAAGTGAATTGCCTGACGGATATAAAGAAAAAATCAAAAATGAACTTCAACGGATAATTGACATTTTGGATATTAAGGCAGGAGAGATGAATTCTGAGCTTATAATCAACGAAGACAATGAAGTTCAGTTTATTGAAATAGGTCCTAGGGCTGGGGGTAATATGATTCCTATAGTTTTATCTGATGCGTTTAAGTTTGATTTGGTAAGGGCACAGATCAATACAGCATTGGGCATTCCTTCTGGAATTAAGGAAATAAACAAAGAGATGGACGGTAAATATTGTTTGTATGTCTTGCATTCTCTTCAAAGTGGACGATTTGTGGATATCAATATAGATGACAAAATAAAGCCGTTTGTTTATCGTGTGAATTACTATATAGAAAAAGGAGAACAGATAGAGGCATACGATAATGCGTGGAATGCCATTGGCATGATGTTTCTTCACTTTCCTGACACGAAAACAGCAGAAGCCTACTATTTGAGGCTAGATGAACTCATTAAAATTGTAGTGGAATAATAAAAAACTTGGAAGTATATTATCGCCAAGCAAAAAGAGGTAGGAATAGCTTACAGTTGTATACAAAAAGTATTGTGACAGATTCTTCTTGTATTATTGTAAGTATAAAGATAATATGCTTGAAGTTTGTTACGGAAAAAAAGTTGATGGTATAATATCTTTCTTATTGGAATTTGCTCTTCCAACAATTATACGTATAGTATAAAAAATTGAACGAATATGTAATACAAGAAATATTCAAGAATGCAGGTATAAGAATCCTTAGTATCATTTTGTTTCCAGTATTGAAGATTTTAATGACAAGGAAATATTTTTTCCTTGTATAGCAATAATTATATATAACAAAGAAGATTCGTGTGTTGTTGCGGTGAGTGTTTTTCCTTTTTAAGGGTGGTAGGTATTGTAGTTTGATTCGGAAGAAGAGTTGCAATTGGTATTAGTTTGACAGAAGAATTATTTGAAAGTTATTGTAAAATGATAGACAAGGCTATAGGAGGATATTTCGGGTTGGAATTGTGGAATGGAGAGCATTATCACAAGGATGCGATAAAGTTGAATACGGCCCGCAATTGTTTCGAGTACATACTTAGAACTAGGCATTATCGGAAGGTTTATATTCCTTATTACACTTGCGAAGTGATGTTACAACCGTTACAGAAATGTGGGATTGAATGGGAATTTTATCATATAGATAAGTGTTTTGAACCGGTAG
>OGOU01003264.1_pt1 | contig 10596 bp, 6 predicted proteins | sample 1552721 | NCBI WGS metagenome assembly OGOU01 (sample SAMEA2580176, study PRJEB22360) | human gut metagenome | biome: human gut; feature: human-associated habitat; material: faeces | place: Denmark | collected 2008/2010 | reverse complement strand
CATCAGCGAAGAGGAGGGCCACGACTGGCGCCTGATGAGCGCCATCGCCTACCACGAATCGCGCTTCACGCCCGACATCACCTCGCGCAGCGGGGCCCGCGGCCTGATGCAGATCATGCCTTCGGTGGCGCGTCAGTTCGACGTCCCCGCGGCCGAGATCACTGATCCGAGGACCAATATCTGGTTGGCCAACAAACTGATGTCGAAGATCATGTCGTCGCTCCGTTTTCCGGAAGGGACACCTGAAAAAGACCGCATGAGCATCATCCTGGCCTCGTATAACAGCGGTATCGGCCATGTGAACGACGCCCGCCGTCTGGCCCGCCTGAACGGAGAGAACCCCAACTCGTGGGAGGTCGTGGCCCGGTACCTTACGCTGAAGGCCGAGCCGGAATTCTACGAGAACGAAGTGGTCAGATGCGGACGATTCACCGGCAGCCGGCAGACGCTGGCCTACGTGAACGACGTGATAGGACGCTACGACAGATACTGCCGCATCGCCGGAAGGTGACGGCGGCAGGATAAATTAAAGGCAGGACCCGCAAGAGCGGTCCTGCCTTTTTTGTGCCTGTGCCCCGCGCAGCGGGGACAGGATGCCCTGCGGTGTGGAATCTACTCGAAGACGAAGATAGTTGGCGGCAGTCCAAATTTTGCAATTTCCCGAATTATCGCTATATTTGAATGATTCGGAGTATTCCGACATATTTTGAGAAAACTGTGGAAAACCATTCGGCGTATTTTCAGCAACTATTCCGCGATCACTATGAACCCTTGTGTGCACGGGCTTTTCAGATGGTCCATGACCGCAAGGCGTCGGAAGACATCGTGCAGGATGTCTTTCTTGCCTTGTGGGAACGGCGGGAGGAGGTGGACTTCGACCGGCCGCTGCTGCCTCTGCTGTTTGTCGCCGTGAAGAATCGTGCCATAGATTTGCTGCGCTCCAAAAAATGGCGGGGGGGGGAATCCGGACTGGACGAGTTGGATGTCTGTATTCGTACGCTTGTCGCCGACCATATCGAAGAGGAGTTCCAGTTATCGCAGTTGAGCGAGGAGATCGACTGCTGCATTTCGGGACTTTCCGAGCAGTGCCGCCGGGTGTTCCTGTTGAGCCGCACGACAGGCCTGAAAAACCGGGAGATCGCCGAGCGGCTCAGCATCAGCGTCAAGACCGTCGAAAAGCATATTGGGGCGGCGCTCTCCCAGCTTCGGCTCCGGCTCAGCCGCAGCGGATTTCTGCGGCTTTTCCTCTGAAAAACAGAAGATGCCCTGCACCGAAACGGTGCAGGGCATTGTTTTTTCCGCCTCGTTAGCGGAGTGGGAATTCGTGTGTGTGTGCGACGCGTCCGCCGGGACCGACGATTCGGATCGCGATTCGGTCGCCTGTCATGTCGCACCGTATGTAGCTTTGATTGCCGTTGACCACGACCGGGAACCGAACTTCGTCGTTTGCCGGGTGGAAGCCGTAGCGGTGCGTGTGGCCGGAGAACATGATATTGATGCCGGCCTCGTTGAGGATCGGCAGGAACAGATTCCGGAGGTGGTTGCTGCCGTGCCACGTTCCGCCGTCGAGCGGAATATGGAGGAAGACGACGCGTGCCGAGGCGTTGCGGAAGGTTTCGGAGGCCACCGCCCTGCGGAGCCATTCGCACTCTTCGCGGCGATAGGCGTCGTAGTCGGCAAGCCCTCCGTATTCGATGTCCGTGTCAGGCTTGTCTTCGCCGCAGTCGAGCAGCAAGAAACAGACCGATCCGACTTTGCAGAGTTGGTCATCCGGAATCTGTTCCGGCCGCTGCTGGGCGGTAAATAGTCGTGCAGACGGTCGGCGAAGACGCCGCGCGTCTCATGGTTGCCGCGGTTGTAGAGTATCGGGGTCTCCGAGGCGTAAAGGTTTACCGAGGCGTCGATGAAATCCCGGAACAACTGCTCCTCATTTTCAATGCTGTTGGACATGTCGCCGTTGAGCATTACGAAGTCGTGTTTGCCGAAATTGATTTCCCGGCACAGTTCGGTCATGTCGTCGGCGCGTCCGTGGATGTCGTTCAGGATGACGAACGAACAGTCGGTTCCCGTTGCCGGGAATGTCCGGAACCGGAACGGTGCGCGTTTGTAGACATTGCTGGCAACGGTCCTGCCGTAGAGGACGTTGTCTCCGTGTTTCCATTCGAGTACCTCCTGCGAGAAGATGCGGTAGCAGTATTTCGTTCCGGGACGCAGGTTGTTCAGCCGCACGGCGTGCAGCGTCTTGTGCGCCTGTTTGCGGCCCGCGACGGTTTCGTAATGGCGGGTATGTTCGGCGGCGTAGAAACTGCGTCCGTCGTCCTCGGTTGCCTCGACCCATGACAAAGCGGGTTTGTTGGTAGTCCACAGGACGGTTACGCCGTCTTCGGTCATGTCGCACAGCCACGGGCCATGCGTGATCTTGAAATCCTGGGCCGGCAGCGTCAGTGCCGCTGCCAGCCCGAGGAGTGTGAATAGCAGTTTTTTCATCTTCCGAACGCTTTATTCCTGATTCTCCGGGAGGTCTTCCTCGGTCTGGAACCGGATGTCGGCCACGACGGGGCGGTGGTCCGAGGCGTCGACGCCGTCGACCTGCTGGTCGCTGCGCGAAACCACTGTGCAGTTCTGTACGCCGAAGTGTCCGATCGGGGCATACAGTATGTAGTCGATCTTGCGGGTGGGATTCTCCGACGGGAAAGTGTATTGGTCGATCGTTCCGACATTGGTCAGGAACGCGGTCATCGTGGCGATGACGTTCGAACTGGGAATGGCGTTGAGGTCGCCCGCAAGGATGAGGTCTCCGTCCAGTTCCGTGTCGCGGATACGGCGGATCTCATTGGCCTGCACCAGGCGGCTCGCATCGCCCGAAAGATGATCGAGGTGCGTCGAGGCGACATAGAGGTCTTTGCCGTCGATCTCGACGCGGATGACGCACAGCGAACGGTCCTCTCCCGGTTGCGAAGCGGCGCAGGGGAGCCGGTAACTGCGGGTCTCTATAATCGGGTGTTTCGACAGCACGGCGTCGCCGTATTCGCCTCCGTCGCGGTCGATGGCTTTCGAGAAGTGCCACTCCATACCGAGTTTGGCTGCCAGGTCGCGGGCCTGGTGTACGTCTTTTCCCGTGCGGTTGGTGAAGACATCCACCTCGTTGAGGGTTACGAAGTCGGGGTCCTGCCGGCGGATTACCTCGGCCAGCGCGTCCAGATCGGCTGCATTGGCGGGGCTTGTGGCGCGTGCGCCGTAAATGTTGTAGGTCATTATGCGGATGATCCTGCCTTTGGGTGGAATGACTGCCTTGTCTCCGTGCTCGTCGTTGTAATTGTCGTCGTTGGTGCATGAAACGACAATCAGGAGCAGCGCCCACAGACATATAGTCTTTTTCATAGTCTTTCGTTTGGTTTAAAAATTTGTTAGTCGGATCAGAATGCCCATACTTCGGCGATGCAGGTCTGGTAGAGGTCGGCCTGCGTGGCGGTGACGAAGATACGGAAATAGCGCCCCGTTGCCTTGTGGTCGAGGTATACCGTGTTCTCGATCCGGTTTTCGACGGTAAAGGTCCCTGCATGGGTCCAGTTTTGGTTGTCGTCGCTCACGTCGATGTTGAAGATACGCGGGTTGCCGCTGCTCTTGGGAACGTCGGAGCCTTCTTTGTCAGACCGTCCGCGGATCGTGAGTCCGTGCAGTTCCTTGGGTGCGCCCATGTCGACGGCGATCCAGTGCGGCGGGCCGGGTTTGGCGTTACGCCACTGCGTACCCCAATAGGTGTTGTTTTCGCCGTCGATGATCGAAACGGCCAATCCGCGGTTGGGGTAGGTCGATGTCGCTTCAGCCTCCTGCGTCGAGAACCCGGCGATCGACCAGCCGCTCCTGTCGTATCTCGGGAACGGATTTTCGGTGTAGTAGCCGTTGATGCGCAGGTAAGCCGTCTGCAACGATTCGTTGACGGCCAGGTCGGGTGTCACATTCTCGATCCGTACCGGCAGCAGGAAGACGCCCACGCCGTCGAACGCCTGGCTGTTGATGGCGATCCGGATGGGCGAGGAGATGTATTTCCCGTTAGGAATCACGGCTTCGAGGTTCTCGATCGTGTAGCTTCCATCAAGCATCATCGGGTAGTTGCTCTGGTGCTTCTGATTGTAGGTATCCACCAGTTCGGGGGCGACGCGAAATTTGACCGTCACATCGCATCCCGGGTTGCGGATTCCGCTCAGGTTGGCGTAGACCATGAGCGACGTGTCGCGTTCGAGCGGGAATGAGAGTGTGTTCTTGGAGGCGTCGTCGACGGCGTTGACCGTGTAAATACGCGTATAGTTCTCGGGGTTGTCCACGTTCAGGTCGTCCTGAATCGGGTTTTCGCAGGCTGCGAAGAGCGTTCCGCAGCAGAGGACAGCCAGGTATTTCGTAAGTTTCATAGTCGTTATTCGTTTTTACGGTTACCATCCGGGATTCTGGACGATCTGCGGATCGCGGTTGATTTCGGACTGGGGAATGGGGAAAAGGTAGAACTCGGGCCGGAACACGCGGGTTTCGAATACGGTTTTCTCGTAGAACGCCTCGTCGGTGAAGCTGTTGCCTGCGTCGACGTTCATGCCGTAGAAGGGTCCTCCGTCGGTCTGGTCGGCGATCAGCCAGCGGCGGGTGTCGAAATAGCGCAGTTGCTCGAAGCAGAGTTCGATGCGGCGTTCCAGGCGGATCTGCTCGCGCATTTGACTCTGGTTGAGATCGCTTTGGACCGGTCCCAGGCCGCCGCGCTCGCGGATTTTGTTCAGGTAGGTTTCGATGTCCGCATTCCCGGGATCGTATTCGTTGAGCGCCTCGACGTAGTTGAGCAGTATCTCGGCGTAACGCATGATGACGAAGGGACGCTTGATGTAGTTGCCGTTCTTGGGATTGGACGAGGGCGAAACGTTTTTGATGGCGATGTATCCCGAACGCGGGAAGTCCCACGTGCCTTTCTTTCCCGATCCTCCGGTGTAGTAGAGCTGGATGCGGGTTTTCTGATCGCCGATCCAGTAGGCGCCGTTGAAGCAGATGTTGACGTAGAAACGCGGTTCACGATTGACGAACATGTTGCGCGTACCGGCGGGAGCGAATACCCAGCCCGATTTGGGGTCGGAGTAGTTCGCCTTCGAATAGCCGCTCTCCTTGTCCGGGGTAATGGCCGTGCCGTCTTTCATGCGGAAAGCGTCGACCAGTTGCTGGGTCGCCCCCATGCTTTCATAGCCGCTGAACTGCCGGGGTGAAGCCGACCGTTCCCAATGTTTGAGAGAGTTGCTGATGCGGACCATCATCACCTCGCTGTTCCAGTTCTCCAGGAAAACGTTGCGGCAGGACAGGTAAGGGTCGAGCGTCCCGTCGGTGTGGTATTCCTTGTAGAGGTCGAAAATTCCCAGGTCGATGACATCTTTTGCAGCCTGGGCGGCCTTGTTCCATTTTTCAGGGTCTTTTCGGGTCGAAAAAAGGTGTTTGCCGTCCGTGTTGACCACGTTGGCGTAGGCAGGGTTGCCGTTGAACTGGTCGCTGGCGGCCAGCAGCAGTACGCGGCTTTTGAGTCCCATGCACATGGCCAGTGTCGCACGGCCGTAATCCTTGTCGGCCTGCACGGTGAAGTGCAGCGGCAGGCGGTTGTTGTCGATCATGTCGTCCAGTTCGCCGACGATGTAATCCACGCACTCGTCGTAGGAACTGCGCGGCAGGTTCATCTTCACGTCGTCGCGGTCGAGGTCGCCCGGAAGGACTTCGTCGCCCAGCAGTACACACGGACCGTACTGGCGCAGCAGGCAGTAATAGAACCAGGCACGCAGGAAGCGGGCTTCGTTCTTGTATTGTTCGACGACGATCGGGCCGCGCGTAGGATCGTCGAGCATCTCCTGGTTCGAGCCGATGTGCTGGATGAAGTAGGTTGCCGAGCGGATGCCCCGGTAGTAGTGCGACCAATACTCGTAGTAGTTCGACGATGCGCTCCAGTTGCCGAGGTTCATCTTGAAGGAGTTGTAATTCTCGCGGTCGTAGGTAACGTCCAGGTCGTCCGAACACGGGTCCCAGGGCACGTCGGCGGTGCGGTGCGACTCGTCGCGGATGTAGCTGTAAACGGTAGCCAGGTATTTCTCGGAGTAGGAGGTGCGCTGGAATACCTGCTCGATGGTGATCCGGTCGTCGGGGACCTGGTCGAAGAAGTCGTCGTTGCAGGCGGTCAGGATACAGAGAGCGGTCAGTAACGGGAGTGTTATTTTAAGTTTCATAGCTTGTCGGGGATTTTAGAAGTTGAAATTGATACCCAGGCTGACGGAACCGATGTTGGGGTATTTTGCGCCGCGGCCGTCGCCCAGTTCCACGTCCCACAGTTTGAATTTGCTGAATGTAAGCAGATTGACGCCCTGTATGAAGATGCGCGCATTGTTGATGTGGATGCGTTTCATCCAGCGGTCGGGGAGCGTATAGGAGAGTTCGATGTTTTTCAGACGCAGGTAGCTGGTATTTTTGAGCCACCACGTGCTGGCTTCGTAGTTCATGTTCATGTTGCCGATCGAGAGGCGCGGGTAGAAGACATCCTGGCGGGGATTGGCCTCGGTCCAACGGTCGGTGATGTTGCTCAGCAGGTTGCCGCGGCTCGATCCCTGTGCGAAAGGCAGTACGCCTTCGCCGCTGAGGATCGCGTCGACGTGTGCGGCGCCCTGGAACATGGCCGACAGCGAGAGGCCTTTCCAGCCTACGGAGAATCCGAAGCCGTAGACGATTTCGGGGACACTTCCCCAGCCGATGGGCACTTTGTCATATTCGTCGATTTTGCCGTCGCCGTTGATGTCCTTGTAGCGGATGTCGCCCGGGCGCGTGTCGCCGACCTGTACAGGCGCTGCGGCGATCTCCTCCGGACTTTCGAAGAGTCCCAGTGCGATGAGCCCGAACCGCTGGTCGACCTTGTTGCCGATGGTTTTCTGCCAGGGATAGGCCACGGTGCTGTCGTCTTCGAGGACCTTGTTTCGGTTGAACGAGTAGTTACCCATGACGCTCAACGACCAGTCCCGCCACGAATTGGCATAGCTGACCGACATTTCGATACCTTTGTTCTCGACTTTGCCGATGTTGCCGTAGGGGTTGTTGATCATACCGAAATAGGACGGAATGCTTGTGCGGCGCAGGTAAATGCCTTTGCGCGACTCTTTGAAGGCGTCGAATTGCAGGTTGAACTTGTTGTTCAGCAGGCGCATGTCCAGTCCGATGTTGGTTTTGTCGGCGATCTCCCACGTTACGTCGACGGCATATTCGTCGATGGCCGTAGTCCCGTAGGTCTGGTCCATGTTCTTTCCGAACTGGTAACTGGTGTCGTTGGTGTCCTTGACCGTAGCCAGGTAGGCGAAACGGCGTCCGCTGATCTGGCTGTTGCCGACACGACCCCATGTGCCGCGCAGTTTGAGGTACTGGATCACCTCTGTGGCGCCTCTGAAGAAGGGTTCGTTGCTGATTACCCAGCCAAGTCCGACCGACGGAAAGAAGCCGTAACGGTTTTTCGGGGCGAAGTTCTCCGAACCGTTGTATCCGAAGTTGAACTCCCCGAAATAACGGTCGTCGAACGAGTAGGTGAAACGTCCTGCCAGGCCGCGGAAACGGTAGGGCAGCGCCTCTTCGACGTTGGTGGCTTTGGTATTGATTTCGTCGCTCTGGTTAAAGAGCATCATGCCCGATACGGTGTGCCTGCCGAAAGTGTTGCGGTAGTTGACTGCGGCTTCCAGATAGATGGCGCGGTTACCCTTTGCACTGAGGCTGTAGGCCAGGTTTTCGGTTCCCTGGCGGGTTTGCTCGTAGAGCAGGTTGCCGTTGGCGTCGCGTCCTGTGGCGTGGTAGGTGTTCGGGGTTTTGGTGAAACGGTTGCTCGTGTAGTTGTAGGTGTCGAACGAGAACATGCCTGAAACCGAGAGTCCTTTGTAAATCTGCTGCGTGATGCGCAGGTTCGAATAAACCTGGCTGCGCCACTGGTTGGCATAGCCCGTTGCGCCGAGCTGTGCCACGGGGTTTATATCGCCGCCCGAGAAGGCGCCGAGCTTGCCGTCGGGGTAGAGCGGCGCGATATAGGTCGGAGGTGTGAAATAGGCCGATTCGAAGATGCTTGCCTGCGAAGATGCCGGATAGTTGGCGTTGGCCAGGTAGCCCTGGATGCCCAGTTTGATTTCGGTGGTGCGGAACGGGTTGAGCGTGAGGTTCGAGGTGACGTTGTAACGGCGGTAGAAGGTGTTCGAGTTGTAGTCGGCCAGTTTCGTGTCCTTGTACATGCCGTTCTCGTCGTAGTAGGCCAGGCCGATGTAGTAGACCGCCTTATCGGAACCGCCCTGCACGTTGACGTTGGCCGAGCGGTTGCGGCTGAAGTTACGCAGGATCTGTTTCATCCAGTCTACGTCGGGATAGAGATAGGGGTCTTCCCCGCGGCGGGTCTTATCAATGATCTCCTGGCTGTATAGTTTGCCGCCGCCGCGGGTGAGCGACGCTTCGTTCGACATCTCCATGTAAGTCGCGCCGTCGGCGAAATCGGTGATCTTGGTCGGTTTGGTGAGGCCTTCGGTATAGCGTACGCTGAATTTGGGGCGTCCTTTCAGACCGCTTTTGGTATTGATGATAATGACGCCGTTGGCGCCGCGAACGCCGTAAACAGCAGTTGCAGAGGCGTCCTTCAGGATCGAGAAACTCTCGATGTCTTCGGGGTCGACGTTGGAGAACGAGCGGGGAACGCCGTCGACGAGCGTCAGAGGGGCGCTCATGCTGGCTGTCAGCGTTGAGATGCCGCGGATGTAGATGTTCGCGTCGTCGAAGCCCGGTTCACTGGTTCGCTGTACCGAGACCAGACCCGATACGCGGCCCGCAAGGCCTTGTGTGAGGTTGGCGACGGGAACTTTCAGTTCCTTGGTCGCTATGGTCTGCTGCGAGCCGATGACGCTGATCTTTTTCTGCACGCCGTAGCCCACCACCTCCACGGCGTCGAGGATGGCGTCGTTTTGCAGCATAACCACGTCGACGATTTCCTGCCCTGCGACCGAAACGTCCTGCGATTTGTAACCTACATAGCTGAATTCCAGTACTTCGTCGGGATAAACGTCGAGCAGGTATTTGCCGTTGATGTCGGTGGCTGTACCGATGTTCGGACGGGCCTTGATGCGGATCGTGACGCCGATGAGCGGATCGTTGTTCTGGTCCCTGACGACGCCTGTGATGCGTGTGATCTTCCGGGGTGTAGCTGCGGCCGCAGCTACGGAGCGTCCGATGACGATCTGCCTTCCCGAGAGTTTCCAGGTGCTGTCGGTTCCGGCGAACAACTGTTTCAGGACAGCCGAAATGGGCTGATTCGTTACTTTCAGGGTGACTTTGCGGTGGATGTCCAAGATGTTGTCGTAGTAAACGAAGATGTAGTCGCTTTGGCGTTCGATCAGTGTGAGGACCTCCTTGATGGGGCGGTTCTGTACGTTGAGCGTGATGGTTTTCGCCGCCTCTGCCGTTTGTGCACTGACGGGCCGGATGAACCCGATTGTTGCCAGCAAAAACAGGAATGTTATCCGGAATCGGTGGAATAATCCCCCATTATCGGCCTTAAAAAGACCGATTTTACCATTTTTGTTGTACATTTGTAAAGATTTGAAGTTTAAAAGGCTATTTTAGATTTTCAATCGCTCCGGATGTCGTTGAGGGACGACATCCGGTCTTTTTTTGGAGGGATACGGGCTGTTACATAGGCAGGTCAGTTTGGGTTGTTGGTAGTCGGGTTATAGTCGATTCGGAAATTCCCGGATCCGGAGATTTGCAGGTTGATAGGGGCTGTTGCGCTCAAGATTTTCAGCACTTCGGCCGGATCGTCTTTGAGTTCGAGTTTGCCCGAGAGCGTCAGCGCTTCGGCTTCGGGCGTACACTCGATCCGACAATTGTAGTAGCGGGAAAGGCGTTCGAGGATGTTCGACAGCGGGTCGTTGTCGAAGGGCAGGTATCCGTGAATCCAACTGATGTAGCTTTCGGCTTCCACTTCGCGGACCTCCAGCGATTCTGAGGTGTCGAGGATGGCTTGTTGGCCGGGAACGATGCGAATTCCGCGGTCGGATCGTCCGGCAGGGGCTACGCTGACGGAGCCGGAGAGCAGGACGACCTCCTGCGTGCGATCGCGGCCGTAGGAGGATATGTAGAATTTGGTTCCCAAAACGCAGACATCCATTTTGCCTGTGTGTACCGAGAAAGGCCGTTCGGCATCGTGCGCCACTTCCATGTAGATTTCGCCTTCGACGTATATTTCGCGCTTCTGCTTTTCGAATACGACGGGGTAGACCAGCCGTGATCCGGCGTTGATCCAGACGCGGGTTCCGTCGGCGAGCGTCAGCGTCGTCTGCTTGCCGTAGGGAACGACCAGCTGGTTGAACGTCGCAGCCTCTTTTTTGGGAATGGTTTTTTCGGCGTTGTTGATCCGGATGGCGGTCGAATCGTAACGGATTGTCGATTTTTGGGTTTCGAGCAGGAGGGTTTTCTGCTCGGACAGCACCAGTTGCACCTCTTTCTGGGTGAATACGGGGGTGTCGGCCTGCCGGATAAACATTTCGATGTCCGGGACGGTCGACGGTTGCAGTCGGTAGT
>OGOU01003261.1_pt1 | contig 10600 bp, 12 predicted proteins | sample 1552721 | NCBI WGS metagenome assembly OGOU01 (sample SAMEA2580176, study PRJEB22360) | human gut metagenome | biome: human gut; feature: human-associated habitat; material: faeces | place: Denmark | collected 2008/2010 | reverse complement strand
GTCGTAGTCGCGGGCAAGGGCGCCGTAAACTTCATCGGTTGAGATTTGCAGAAATTTTTTCCCGTCGCGCCAGCTGCCGTCGGCTTTCTGCCATGCTGCACGCGCGGCGTCAAGCATCGACTGGATGCCCAAGATGTTCGTTTCGAGAAAAATCCCCGGGTCTGAAATCGAGCGGTCGACATGACTTTCGGCGGCAAAATTGACTATGAAATCAGGGTCTGTGTCGGCCACGAGCCGCTTCATGGCTTCGCGGTGGCGTATATCGGCGCGAACAAACTTGACGTTAGGAAGCTCGATTTCGGCGCCTATTGTCGCCAGATTGCCGGCATAGGTAAGCGAGTCGACAATGACAAGTTCTATGTCCGAGCCATATTCGCCAAGCAGGTACTTGACAAAGTTGGCTCCGATAAATCCGGCGCCTCCAGTAATCAGATATTTATAATTGCTCATTAATAATCTTTTGATATATCAGGTATTATGGACGCGGAAAATGTTTGACAGCGCATATCCGGGCCAACGGTAATGTTTAATCCCTCAAAGGTACAAAAAATAAATCTAACTACCGCACCCACTCCCGAGTTTTGAGGCGCGGCGGATGTATGTGCAAGGTGTACAATGCGACGTAAGCTATAATGTACGCGCCGCACGCCATTGATTGTGCGTCTTTATTGATTGAGTATGACTTTTAGCCGATAGCTGTATTCATGCTATCATTATTGAGCGGCGGCTTGTCCAGCCTTGGCTTTGGTTGCGCAGGTCTACGGTGATGAGGCCAGGAGATATTTGGCCGTTGTCGCGTATCCAGTTTGCTATGTTGCTCATCAGGTCGGTCGGCGATGTCACTCCGCTGAGGCGCAGCGAGAATATCTCACGGAACCCAATAATTATGCGTGCAAAAATAACGTCTGAGGAGATGATTGTAGACATAGTCGTAAATTTTATAGTGATAGACAATTCCTTTTATCTTTTCACTGCAAATCTACGACTGCACATAGGCAATAAATTTGCCCACTAATACTAAAATAAGTTATATATTTATTCTTGTCTCTGAAAATCAGGCAACGGACGGTTGAATGTTTGAGGCTATTTGGCCGAATTCAGTGCCTGGTCAAGGGCCGTAGCCAGTTGGTCGGGGCACGATGTGGGCTTGAGTCCGCAACGTATCCCGCGCAATCGCTCAATGACAGTGCGGGCGTCCTGACCATCGCATAGCGAGGCTATGCCTTTGAGGTTGCCGTTGCAACCGCCGACAAAACTGATATTGGATACACGGCCCTCGGCATCAAGGTCGAAGTCAATCGAACGCGAACATGTGCCGCAGGTTATATATTTGTGATGCATTGTGATTGGTTTGGATAATTTACAGACACCCTGCACGGCAGGATGCCTGTATATAAGTTGATAATAATAAAAGTTATGACATAGAGCGGTGTAGCTCGGGACGCCGGTCATTTCTCGGGTTGGACGTCGGCGCGGCGGAAGCTGTAGTCGTGGTCGGCGATTTCGCACGCCATTATGTTGTGCGAGATTTTAATTTCGTCAATGCGGTGGTATCGGTCGTAGAGACCGGCTACTGCCATGCGGAGCTGGCGCTCGTAGCGTCCCGCAAGCTCGGTGCGTGATAACGGTTCGACCTGAGGTTCCTGTTGGCCGGTGAAGACGTTCGAGGCGAAGACCACTCCGTCGGGGTCGATGTTGATTTGGAGAGTTTTCGAGTCAAGATTTACCGTGATTTCGTCATCGTTGGTGAAAACGTAGGTGCCGGAGATTTTTGATGAACCGGTGACGGTGATTTCGTATGACGAAACTATTGAGTCGTTAGACGGTACGGCATCCTGAATAGTAAGGTCGGTTACGATGCTGACGTTTCCATGCGATGCGTCGTCGGCATCGGGTGTGAATGTGAAGCGAGACTCGGCTTCGCAGTCGGCTAAAGATTTCTCATTGAGGAACAGACGTTCCTGTGTGCCTATCCACGAACCATCGATTTTGGTGTCTTCCGAGCATGATGTTGAGGCAAAGCCCATAAACATGCCGGCGCAGATAACGGCGTATGTGAAAATGCTATGTTTCATGTCAGTATAATATTTTAATGTGTTTACATTATTTAACGTCAGAGACGCTCAATTTGTTTCCTGTCCCAGGTCTTTGCATATTATAGCTCGAGACTCGGCCATAAGAGCGGGTAGGTCGTATCCGCCTTCGGGAGCTACGATGGGCTTGTGTATGGTGATTGTGATATGTCCCCAGTGAGGGAGTTTGGCCTGTCGGGGCATAATCTTGTAAGAGCCTTCGACAGTGACAGGAACAACCGGGAGCGAGAATTCGGTGGCAAGCAAAAAAGCGCCGCGCTTGAAAGTGCCGACACGGCCGTTTGCCGAGCGCGAACCTTCGGGAAAGACGACTACCGACATGTTTTTGTTGAGTTGACGCTCGGCATCTTCCATAGTTTTGCGGATGCCGGCGGGGTTGTGCCTCTCGACGTATATGTGGCCCGCCTTGTAGCAGGCATAGCCCACAAGCGGAATCTTGCGTAGCGACATCTTCATCATCCACTTGAAGTTATGGCCCAACCAGCCGTATATGGCAAAGATGTCGTATGCGCCCTGATGATTGGCAACAAAGACATATGGCCGTCCCGGTTCGATGTTGTCACGGCCCTTCACGCTGACAGAGACAAACGACAGCCACGCCATCAGACGTGCCCACACGACGGCCGGCCAGTAACCCCAGAACCGGCCTCCGAACAATATCGACCCAATACTGACTGTCAGAGCAGTAAGCAATGTCAGTACCAGCATCAGCGGTATCATTATTATTATCTGATAAATGCGGTAGAGGATAATCATATTGTATGTATTTGTGATTGTCTTCGTTATTATTGGACTCAATATCTGAATTATTGGACTCAATATCTGAATGCGAAATTCGCAAAAAAAATACTTTTGTGCAAGAAAATGATTAATTTTTTGGTCTGTAGCTAAACATGGCGTATCTTTGCCGTAGAATTATTAACCAACTCTCTCTCGTTTGAACACAATGAAAAATCTTAAACGAATCCTAATCGCTGCGGTCATGATTGTGACCTTAGGCGTGTCTGCTGCCCGTGCAGATTTTCGTATCGGTCCACGTGTCGGCATCACTGTCAATGACATGAAATTCTCAAAAGACCTTTTTGATGGCGAAAACCGCACCGGGTTCACCGGCGGTATCCAGTGCGAGTTTACCGTTCCCGTTATCAATATAGGCTTTGATGCCTCGGTAATGTATGTACGCCGCGACACCCGCTTCATTGAGGAAAATGACCCTCGGGGCGAAGTAAAGATGTCTAAAGACTGGATTGAAATTCCTATCAACTTTAAATATAAAATCGGTCTTCCGGTCATAGGCAAAATTCTTACGCCTTATATATTTACCGGTCCCAGCTTCTCGTTCCTGACATCGAGCCGGGCAATCTCAGAAGCCTGGAACAGCAAAAAGTTTGACGTCGCCTGGAATTTTGGTGCCGGACTACAGCTTTTCACACATCTTCAGGTTGGCGCAAGCTATGGCCTCGGCATGACAAAGGTCGCCGAAAGCGTGGTCGGTGCCCAGGGTGCCGACATCAGCGGCAAAAGCCGTTTTTGGACAGTGACAGCGGCATGGCTGTTCTGAGAGTCTGCCTCAGCGGATGCTGTCGGGATACATCCAGATTTCAGTAATTAATATCGCTGAAGTCATCTGAACATTATCTATTTTGATTTTGTTTAGATGACTTCAACGTTACTATACATCAAATAACATCGCTATGAACAGGATAACACAAGTATTCGGAATCGAAGTGCCGGTAATAGCCGGCGGAATGGCCTGGTGCAGCGGCTGGCGTCTTGCAGCGGCCGTCAGTCAGGCCGGAGGTCTCGGTTTGCTCGGCGCCGGGACAATGTCTCCTGAGCTTCTGCGCGAGCATATACATAAGCTCAAAGACGCCACCGACCGGCCCTGGGGCGTCAATCTACCGCTGATGTATCCCGAGATGGATGAACTTATCGGACTCATTGTCGACGAAGGTTGTCCTATTGTATTTACTTCGGCAGGCAGCCCCAAAAAGTACACAGCACGGTTTCATGACGCCGGGATGAAGGTCACGCACGTTGTCAGTTCGTCGGCTTTCGCCCGCAAATGCGAGGAAGCCGGTGTCGACGCTGTTGTTGCCGAAGGTTTCGAAGCCGGAGGCCATAACGGCCGTGAGGAGACAACAACGATGTGTCTTGTGCCGCAGGTTCGCAAGGCTACATCGCTGCCCCTGATTGCCGCCGGCGGCATTGCAAGCGGTCAGGCATGGGCAGCTGCGCAGGCCTTAGGCGCCGAAGGTGTCCAAATCGGAACTCTCTTCGCCTTGTCAGCCGAAAGTTCGGCCTCGCAGGCATACAAAGAATATTGCACCGGACTGGGCGAAGGCGGCACTATGCTATGTCTCAAAAAGTTTTCGCCCTCACGTATGGCACGCAACGAACTGTACGACCGTATTGCCGAGGCCGAAGCACACGATGCCGACAAAGAGCAACTGCTCGATATCCTCGGTCCCAAAGCCACGCGCCGGGGCATATTCGAGGGCGAAGTGCGCACAGGCGAAGTGCTGATAGGACAGATAGCCTCGGCGGTCAGCGAGGTCGAGCCGGTGAGCGCAATCATGCAGCGTCTCATTGCCGAATATCACAGCACGTTACAGAACCGGCACCCCTACTGAAACATTGTCTGATTTGCAACGCTTATATACACCACCGGCCCGGCATTTTTTGCCGGGCCGGTGTGGTTACAACTATCAGTCATCGACAGGCGAGAACTGATCTTTGCCAACGCCGCACAGCGGGCATGTCCAGTCATCGGGAAGGTCTTCGAATGCTGTTCCGGCGGGAACGCCGTTGTCGGGGTCTCCAACTGCGGGGTCGTAGATATAGCCGCAGACATCACATACGTACTTTTTCATAATGTTGAGTTTGGGAAGAGTTAGACCGGTCTTTCGACCATAAATAAAAACCTATGGACGCGACAAAGTAGCGTCTCTCCTATATATAACCATGAGACGCCCACTTTGTTCACTATGCATGTCTTCTGTAATTCGGATGAGAGACGTGTGCGATGCTGCAAGTTGCGCTTACAATGCGCAGGCGAGCTTACTTGTTGATGGCGGGTACAAGCCGGCGTCCATAGTCGCGAATCGAACTCAGGGTAACATCGTCTGGTACCCATTGAGTGCGCAGGCCGTCGTCAAGCAGCTCGAAGCCTGCGTGCTGCAGACCGTTGTTGAGAATATTGATGCCCGTGCCGTTCCAGCCATAGCTTCCGAAGGCAAGTGCACGTTTGTTTTTGAGTTTGAGTCCGGCTGCCATTTCGAGGATACCGGCAATGGCATACGAGACGCCGTTATTGATTGTCGGCGAGCCGACAAGAATGGCTTTGGCGCGGAACATGTCGGTGAGTATGTCGTTTTTGTCGTGATGCGCCGCATTGCGGATCAGGACCTTGATTTCGGGGTCGGCTTCGGTAATGCCTTCGGCAAGGGATTCGGCCATGCGGCGTGTGCTGTTCCACATTGTGTCGTAGACGATGACTACAAGATTTTCGCTGTATCCGGCCGACCATTTCTTGTATGCGTCAAGAATATCGCTGATGTGCGAGCGCCAGATGACGCCGTGGCTGGGCGCAATCATGCGCAGTGGAAGTTTCATGCCCTCTAATTCGCTGAGCTTGCGGGCGGCCATCGGCGAGTAGGGGCTGATGATGTTGGCGTAGTACTTCATGGCCTCGGACATGAGCGTTTCCAAGTCTTCTGTATCGTCGAACAGAGACTCGGTGGCGAAGTGCTGGCCGAAGACGTCGTTCGAAAACAGTATTTCGTCGCCGTCGATATATGTCATCATCGTATCGGGCCAGTGGAGCATGGGAGCTTCGATAAATGTCAATGTGTGTTGTCCGATGTTGAGTTTGTCGCCGGTGTGTACATTGATATAGTTCCAGTCCTGATGGTAGTGTCCGCGTAGTATGGCTTCGCCCTTGGCGGTGCAGTATATTGGTGTGCCCGGAATTTCGCGCAAAAGTTCGGGTAGGGCGCCGCTGTGGTCTATCTCGTTGTGATTCATGACTATGCAGCCGATGTCGTGCAAGTCGATGACTTCTTTGAGACGCGAGACAAACTCGTGGTCGTAGGGTTTCCAGACTGTGTCGACGAGAATGTTTTTCTCGTCGCGTATAAGATAAGAGTTGTAGCTTGAACCGTGCATGGTGGAAAGTTCATCGCCGTGGAAATGGGTTAGTTCCCAGTCGATTTTTCCGACCCAGCTTACAGAATCGGTGATTTTTTTAGCCATGTGTGTTATGTTTATGTCAGTTGTTGCGCAGTGAGTCGACGGCGTTGTGAGCGGTCTCGAGGTAAAGGTCGGCGGCGGCGTCCATCCCGGTGTGACGCAGACGGTCGGCGGTGGCTTTAATACTGAGCAGGGCGCCCTCGAACTGACGGTCGTCGGGGGCGGCTGTGGCATTGCGGGCGTCTTCGAGGGCAAGTTCGCGGATGTTGCCGGCTTCATTGTCAGTGAGGGTTTCGCGTCGGTTGTCGGTAGAGTCGGACGAGCAGCTGCAAGCAGTCGCTACGAGTACTATTGCTGCGTATATTATGTAGTAGAGGAGTTTCATGTTTTGGTGTATGAGCTGTCGTTTGGTGCCTTGGGTGTTTCGGCGTTTCCGGCGATTTGTGCCACGCGGTCGGCTATGCGCTCCATCAGCCACCTTGGTGTCGAAGTGGCTCCGCAGATGCCTACGGTATTGACACCGTCAAGGTCGGCGTCGGTGATGTCGTCGGGACTGCCTACCAGATGCGTCCGCGGGTTGACGCTAAGGCAGTGGTCGTAGAGTATTCGGCCGTTGCTGCTCTTGGCTCCGGCCACAAAATAGATGACCTGATGGGCGGAGGCAAATTCTTTTAGCCAGTCGACGCGGTTGGCGACCTGACGACAGATGGTGTCGTAGTGTTCGAAGCTGACTCCGGGCTTCAGGCGCCGCTTTATCTCGGCAATTATGCTGCTGAATCCCTCGAGACTCTTTGTGGTCTGGCTGTACAGGGCGATGTCGCGCGAAAAGTCCACTCGGTCGAGCTGTCCGGCGCTTTCGATGACGATTGCCGTGCCGTCGGTCTGGCCGACGAGGCCATTTACCTCGGCGTGTCCCTGTCGGCCGTAGATAAGAATCTGCAGTGAGGGATTGGAGCGCAGCGAGCGGTCGTATGCGTCCTTGATGCGTTGCTGCAGGCGCAAGACGACGGGACATGTGGCGTCAATAAGCGTTATGCCGTTGGCCTTTGCGCGGGCGTAGGTCGACGGCGGCTCGCCGTGGGCGCGCAGAAGCAGTTTTGCGCCGTGAAGACTGTCAAGGGCGTCATGGTCTATGGTGATGAGACCTTTCGAACGCAGTCGTTCAACTTCGGCGTTGTTGTGCACGATGTCGCCCAGACAGTAAAGCCCGGGGGTGCGCGAAAGTTCTTCCTCGGCCTTGTTGATGGCCGTGGTTACTCCGAAGCAGAAGCCTGACTGGCGGTCGATTTCGATTTTAACCATTGTCAGTGATGCGAGCCTTGGCTAAGGCCTTGTTGAATTGTTCGAGAAGCCAGCTGTTTTGCTGTTCGCGGGACATATTGGAGTTGTCGAGGTCTATGGCGTCATCGGCTCGGCGCAGGGGTGATACCTCGCGGTTTAGGTCGATGTTATCGCGGTGTTCGACATTGGCCAGGACCTGGTCGAAAGTAACACCGGTGTCACCCTTGGCGACAAGTTCGTCGTAGCGGCGTTGTGCGCGTGTCAGAGCCGGCGCGTTGACAAAAATCTTGAGTTCGGCGTCGGGAAATACCGTGGTGCCGATGTCGCGTCCGTCCATGACTATGCCTTTTTCGCGGCCCATCTGCTGCATGATGTCGCTGAGGTAGCGTCGCACTTCGGCGTCGGCGGCGACTTCCGATACGTGGCCCGATACTTCCATGCTGCGTATCTGCTGTTCGATGTCACGGCCGTTGAGCACGGTGTGTTGCGTGCCGTCGGGCTGTGGGGCAAAGTCTATGCTTACTGATGGCAGGGCGAGGTGCAGGGCTTCAGTATCGAGTTGACCGTCAGTGCTGATAATATTGTTTTCGAGGGCGTATAACGTGACCGAGCGATACATGGCGCCCGAGTCGATATAACGGTAACCTACGGCAGCGGCAAGGGCGCGCGCCATAGTGCTTTTGCCTGACGACGAAAAGCCGTCAATGGCTATGATGATTTTTTTCATAATTGTAGATTGATTCCGCACGGCGGATGTTGACGGATTGTTGGGTCCGTTGTATATTCAAAACTATGTTTTATGCGTTTTTGTTCGGCGCTGCCGTTTCAGCGGTTGAGTATGTCGTTGAGCGAACAACTGAGGTTGAGCATAAAAGTCGTAGCTCCGGTATGTGGTTGTGCAAAGGCAATGCCGACACCGAAGGCCTTGACACGAATGCCGCCTGCAAGCGAAAATCCCGAAAGAAAGCTGCGCGAGTAGGTACTCATATCGGTGCGCGTCTTGTAGTTGTAACCCAGCCCGATGTACCAGTTGGGATTTGAGACGAGGTCTATGCCGAATACGAGATGACGGAAAAGATTGGAGCCGAACGAATCCTTTTTTTCAAAATCATCGTCGGTGGTACCGTCGCCGCTGTCGTAGTATGGGAGTTTCCACTTAGTTAGATTCCAGGCTGTCACCGAGAAGCGCAGGGGTAGGTTGCCGAAAGTCTGCGACCATCCCAGACGCAGGTCGATGGGCAGACGGTCGTAGCTGTCGTTGAAACGTTTGACCTGACCACCGAGGTTGGCGACAACTAACGAAAGTGACAGGTCGCGCTCGGGATTGTAGTAATTGATGCCAAGATCGGTGGCAATGGCAAAAGCCGAATAGTCGGCATATCCGCTGTACAGCATCTTCAGGTTGGCGCCGCCGCGTATGCGGTCGGTGATGTCGTACGAGTACATGACGCCAAAAGAAACATCCTTGGGCGAAAATTCGCCGATGATGGCGCCTGAGGCGTCGGTCTCCTTCATCGAGCCATATCCGAAGTATGAAATCTGGCCACCTAAAGTACCGTGGGCTCCGACCGAGTGCGCATAGCGTACGCCGGCAAAGTTGGAACCGCCGATATAGCGCATATAGTTAAGTGCTACCTGACCGGACATTTCCTGCCCCAGAAGGGCCGGGTTTTGGTCTGTGGTGCTTATATCGTCGTCGACAAGCGTGATATTGACGCCGCCGAGTCCATATATTCGCGATGATGAGGTGACATTGAGAAAGTTATAAGCCGTGGATCCGTCCTGGGCCGAAACCGGCGAGACACATCCCGCAACTGCGGCCGCTATGGCCATAGTGCGCAGGGCCGTTTTTATAACTCCGATTTTCAATGTCTTATGATTGGTGATTGATGTTGGCATTTATGCTGCAAAATTACACAATAATATTATATATAACGCAATGCATCCTCAAATATTATCTGTTGTCCCATATATCGCCATTCATATAGCACCTCTCTTTCATCGACGCTATAGGCCGACCGGAGTTTCCCGGCTCTCTTGACGATTCACTTGTCGATACAGCGGAAAAAAGAACGCTTACTATCACAAAAATATGTTATCGAACATATATAGGCTTTTTTAAGACTTTTAGCTGCACTGTCTCGACGAAAATTCATTATCTTTGCCCGATAAAGCAAATATAAGTGGCTTTGAAAAATTAATTAACCAATAATTATATCATATTTCCATGAAACCTTATGTCATTGGCATAGACCTGGGCGGTACCAACACCGTCTTTGGTATCGTCGACGCTCGCGGCGCCGTCATTGCATCTTCTTCAATAAAAACCGGCAAACACGCCAAATTTGAGGATTACGTCGAAGAACTTTATCAGAGCATCACCACTCTTATAAAAGCTAACGACGCCGAGGGTAAAATCCACGGCATCGGCATCGGTGCGCCCAATGCCAACTACTATACCGGCATGATTGAGGCTGCTGTCAACCTTCTCTGGCCCATGCCTATTGACCTTGCCGGCACTCTTAGCAAGAAATTCGGCATACCCACCGCCTGCACCAATGACGCCAACGCCGCTGCTATCGGCGAAATGACATACGGTGTGGCCCGCGGTCTCAAGGACTTCATCATGATTACCCTTGGCACCGGCGTCGGCTCGGGTATCGTCATCAACGGCCAGCTTGTTTACGGCCATGACGGTTTTGCCGGCGAACTCGGTCACCTGATCATGAAACGCAACAACGGACGTCTGTGCGGCTGCGGCCGTACCGGCTGCCTCGAAGCATACTGCTCGGCAACAGGTGTCGCACGTACAGCCCGCGAATTCCTTGAAGTCCGAAACGAACCGTCGCTGCTGCGCAATCTCGACATTGACAACATCACCTCGAAGGATGTCTACGATGCTGCCGTTGCCGGAGACAAACTCGCTCAGGATATTTTCGATTACACAGGCGATATTCTTGGGCAGGCTTTTGCCGACATGACAGTATTCTCGTCGCCTAAAGCATTCGTACTCTTCGGCGGTCTGGCCAAGAGCG
>OGOU01003251.1_pt1 | contig 10630 bp, 5 predicted proteins | sample 1552721 | NCBI WGS metagenome assembly OGOU01 (sample SAMEA2580176, study PRJEB22360) | human gut metagenome | biome: human gut; feature: human-associated habitat; material: faeces | place: Denmark | collected 2008/2010 | reverse complement strand
CCAGATTACTTGACCCGACTTTAGCAAAATTCACCAGACAAGCCAGATAATAAGTTCCTTTGGAGTACACTTTCCCTGATTCAACCAAGGAATACACACTGACACGGGAACCTTTCACACCCTGTGGAAAACCAAAGTTGATAGATAGTCCCGCTTCATTATACCCCGCATAAGACAGAGCCTTTCCGACAGTAGGACTTACCACCCCTTCTACCGGTTTGGCTGTAAAGCCGCCGCACCAGGTATCCACGTTAATAGGAGCCCGTTTATCATCATAAACCGTTTTCTCCAAAGTATCGCCTACCTTATAACCTTTCAACAGGTCATTCTTCAAAACCTGCGCCTGGCTTCCCAATGCAAGTACCGCCAACGCCATTGATACAAAAACTTTTCTCATAATTCCTCTTTTATTTTATGCTTTTAATCCGTGTTATTTATATTAATTACCGTCCGGTTTCTCTATTTCCGTAAACGGACACAGATTCCATTTGAAATCTTCAAATCTGTCGGGATGAGCAGGATTGAATCCTTTATAATCCTTTTTCAAGAACTTCACCGCATCCAAATCAGCTTTCTTCATTCCTTCAATAATACATTTAGCCAGTTCATAAGCACCGAAAGTATTGGAGTGGGAATTATCTTTCAATTCCTTCGTCTGTCCCGGATAGGTATTGGCCGGATAATGCACGAACGCATGTTTAGAGCCGTCTTCGCCCATTGCCTCATAAAGCGTACGGCTGATTTCATTCAAATCAATCAAAGGTACGTTTTCTTTTTCTGCCAACCAACGAATCGCTTCAGGATAATCAAGATGAGTGTTCATTATCTTGCCATTCTTATCGAAGCGACGGCGTTGTGTCGGAGTCACTAATACAGGATACGCACCTCTTGCACGCGCTTCATCAATATAAATCTTCAGATTATACATGAAAGAATAGAAAGCTCCTTTGCCGGGGCCTTTCTGCTTCTGGTCATTGTGCCCGAACTCCATAAAGAGACAATCGCCTTTCTTCATCTGTGTCAGGGCTTTCTTCAAACGTCCGGCACCGATAAAGGTATTGGCGGATTCTCCGGATTCGGCATAATTGGCTATAGCTATCCCGTCGGTGAACCAACGTGGAAACATTTGCCCCCAGGCAGCCCAAGGTTCGTTGTCATAATCTACTACGGTGGAGTTGCCGCAAAGGAAAATGGTGGGAACTTTATCTTCACGCTCGATAACTAAGGAAGTTATGCGCGGAGCATCACCGTTGAATTCAAGTGTCAGTTTCTCATCCCAGTTCAATTTATTCTTTTCACGCGGTTTGATTTTGACTTTTTGCTTCCCGTTGATATACATGTTCCGTTTGTTGACGGCGAAAGATTCAACAAGCGTTTCTCCTTTCTTAGTTGGAAGATTCTCTATAAACAAACGGCGGGATTCGGCACGTACCGTCGTATTTCCGGCTGAGTCCTTGCTGCCAAGAGTAACGGATACTTTATAATTACCGTCGGGAACATTGACGGAGAAGAAAAAAGGTTGGTTGCTTTTTCCGTCCCATGCCGGTTGCAGGTCGTATCCGTAACCTTGTTCTTCGTTGAACAAGGTTTCGGATGTCACTTTGGTATATCCCTCTTTTACTTTCTTGTCGGAAGTAAAGTCGAATTTATAGACTTGTGCCTGTACAAAAGAGCAGCCTACTAATAATAAGATATTTATAACAAGTATTATCCTCTTCATTATCATACAAATATTTTAGAATTAGAATCCAAGGAAAAAGCGATATGTGTAGCTATTGGTCTTGACACCGCCAGTTCCTGCCGAACCGGCAGTCTTTGAATAAGTAACAATATACATATTCTTATTATTCCGTTCCGTACTGCTCCAATAGGTAGCTGATATATCCATCGTTTTATCCGATACTTTTATCAATTTAGAATTCAACTTAGTCTCTAAAGAATTATCTTTATCTTGCAAAGCAACAAGTTCTCCACTTGAAGGTACATACCAACCGGTAGTAGCGGACGGTGCAGGAAAATCAGTTTCACAATCATTCTGATAGTCGAAACATTCAAAATCAGTTTTGAATTCATTGTAATACAAAGCCAGAACTTCCGAGTTGTTATATCCTAAAAAGCGGAGTGGCTTATTTTTATTATTTTCGTTTGTATCATAATATCCTGTCACTGAAACATATGAAGAGGTAAACGGAGTTGTAACAAACCAGTCATGCATACTTTTACTCAAAGCTGGAGAGAATTTACCTGTTTCCGTGTAAAGGCTCAAAACTAATCCATGAACACAATCAGGATGTGAACGAAGTAATGCATCATTTCCGGCTGTATAGGGAGTCCCCGCAACATCTTTATACAGTACGGAAGGCATCGGATTCCCTACCCAACAAACTATTCCAATACAGTTATCCTTGGAAGGCTCTCCTTCACTACCACTTACCACACTGCCATCCGCATAATAATAGTCACCCACCTGCAAATGATGTGTCTTCTCTCTATATCCACCATCCACGACAAAACGTTTGTACTTTCCTTCTTTCATCTTTTCCGCCGTATCAAGCGTACATTGCTTGTCATTGTAATGACCGATAATCTGATTCTCCGATGACGGTTTCCTTAGCAAACGGTATTCATCCTGCTTTGCATCATAATAAGGAGCTATTTTATTTCCTTCGCCCACATTGTCAAGATAGAAAGCTACATCAACAGGCATAGCAACATAAGGAGTTTCTTCCGGCATTGCCACTCCTTCGGCATCCGTAAAGATATAACGGGTGGAAGGCAGTTTCACAACAACCAGGCTCATGCGGTGCGTCAACTGAAAACTTAATGAGTAGTTTCCGTTCTCACCAATCAATGCGGTTGCATTTGAGGTCATCAAATCCTGTTTCGCATATGCTTTTTGGTCACTCTGCTCCGTAGTCAACTCCCAACCGGCTACCAAAGGAGCAAAGAAATCGTCACCTGCCAAATCTGTTTTATCGCTCATATCCGGTTGATAAGGATAATAAGCATAGAAAGTCACTCCCGCCAGGCGGTCATCATATAATATCGGTTTTCCCGACCAACTCGAACCATTGAAAGTAAAGGGCATATTATTGATTTCGTTCAATATCGCACCGTCTTTCACGGCAAACAATCCGATTTGGTCGCCCTGAGTAAAGGTAGTGACGAATCCCGCATCTTCCGTACGTGTAGACGGTTCATTGCTAATCAGACCTGTGTCAGTCACATTCAGTACAATTCCGTTCCGTGCATTTCCCGGAACTTCTTCCTCAATCTGAGAACAACCAGCCCAACCGAACAACAGGATTGCCAGCAAAGCTACTTGTATAAGTTTATATTGTTTCATCTTCGCTTCAAATTTTGAATATTATTCCTTATCAGTTCCTTCCACTTCTTCATCATCACCGTCCCACGAAACAGAATCTTTCTCTATGGTCACTTTCAGTCCCGGCTTACCAACTCCTACATTGTATGTATATTGATGTCCGCCTTCCAGAACTCCCTCTCCATTGCCCGGTGTATGCCCGAAAGTCCTGCCGTCTTTCAACACCACCTTAAAGAACAACTTACCGGACATATCCTGCGGAATCATCAGTAACTGGAAAGAATAGGCATATCCCTCTCTAGCATTCTCTAGCAGATAAGGTTTCATCACTGCCGTTTCAACATCTGCGGTGGATTGCAATTTACCCTCTGTCATCGTACCCTTTGTCACAGCATTTACAGTAAACACAACATCTTTCAAATCTTCTTCTGATACCGTATCTCCATCACCTTTCACGTTGATAATCAATTTCACCGTTCCATGACGGAATTTAAGCTTCCGTTCGCTGCGGAATTTCATCTTCTCATAGGCATAAAGAAAATCAGAGTTTTGATAGGCTTCATCGGTAGTCTGGTCGGTGGCTACCGTCCATTCCGTCAATAAGGGTTCCGAAGCCGGATACCAAGGAAAACAAGATTCTTCCTCTGTGGTCGTGTACCAATAAAGAGGATCGTTATTCTTGGCACTCATTTCTCCCGATTGAGAAACCTCATACAGTTTCTGTGAGAAACCGTCATAAAGAGAAACGGATTCTCCCCCGTCCCATTCAGTCTTTTCACCGATGCCGCGCGTGAAAGTCATACCGGACTTTTCCGCCGTCAACTCCAACGGATATTTATTATTCTGTAACTCGTCTTCCGCTATATTGGTGCATGCCCCGAAGAAACCTGTCATCGTCAATAAGCTGCCGAGCCATAAGTCTTTCCTTTTCATATCGTTCCTTTTTGAATCCTTGCCACTCGTTTATTCAGTAACCGAAGCTGTCACATCTTTATCATCTTCGACCTCCGCTCTGGTGATTGTCATTGCCGGATTTTCGAATGTCACATTATAAGGATAGGCATGTCCGCTCTCCAAATTCTGAACAGGCATATATTGAGTGTATGTCTCATCATTCATCCTTACTTCCAGCAATACTTTCTCCGGCATATCCTGCGGGAAGAGAATAATGGACGCAGTCATTTCACCTTCCGCCGGTTTGGCAATATCCATGCTTAATTCAGAGTTAGGAGTAGCGACGCCCTTGGCAACAGCCTCACCGGTAGTTACGTTGAAAGTTCCTTCGAGTTGCAGGCTTTTCAGATAAACTTTCATATTGTTCAGTGTGGCACCGTTGGTTGCCTTGAACTTCAGTATTATCTTGGTCATTTTGTGTGAGAAGTCAAATGTAACGGGAGCCTCGGCACGAATCCCGGTAGCCTTCGCGAATAAGAAGTCTATTTGAGGCTGTTTGTCCGCTGCCTGGTCTGAGCCGCTTATCGTTTTTGCTATCACACCTTCCGTACCCGGTAAAGTTCCATTCTCACCCTGATAAGGATAATAAGCATTCAACGTAAACTCACCTTCTCCTTTCAGACGGATATTATTGTCTGTCGAACCTTCGTTCACAACACGAAACGCATTTCCGTTTTCATTGCGGTACTGGATATTAATATAGGTGTCCACTGCATTAGGCGTCGCATTATTCTCGTCCGCTTCAACAGTCACTCCGATACGGTCGTCCGTTGTCCATGCCGCGCCGACAGCACGGGATTTCTGAACATTGTCCAACACTTCGTCGATATTTCCAAAAATTTCGATGGGCTTATAGGCGCGGTCTGCTTTTCCCGATTCTTCGTCACTACAAGCAGAGAAAGCTAATGACACTAGCATAACGGCTGCTAAATACATGTTTTTCATTGATGTCTTCATTTTAAGTTATTGTTCTTTGATTTTTTACTTCCGCAAATGTAGACGTACTTATTGGAGTACACAATGGACGATTGTACGCAAATACCTTGGCAATTATCCATTCAAGGGAAGTAAGGTCATCGGAGTATAATTATCTATGGAAAAGTGTATATTATTCTATCTAAAGCTTACTTTGATTTTCCCCGCATACGGATTGAAATCAAAAAGGAGTTTGTCTCCGGCAATACGTATCGGCAGCCGTTTTTTTCCTTGTTTCACGGACACCCCTTTCAGTTCCCTTTTCACTTCCCTGCCTTCAACCACCATTGTCAACGGTTCTGTAAACAGTTTCCTGTTTAATGTCATTTCAGGAGTAATCGTCAAGCCTTTCTTTGTTTCCGAAACTTTCAACTGAATATCGTCCCTCTCCCTTATATAAGCGGCTACTTCACGGAATGTACCTACCCAAATCTTATCTTCCAAGCTTTTCACCTTGTCCAAATGTTCCCAAAACAAGGACGGTTCCTTGAAAGCATCATATCCGTAATTGATTCCATGCGTCATACCTACTCCCCATTCCCCTTTTTTCAACAAATCATCCAGCCATTTGGCAAATCGTTGGGGAGTCGATTTGCTGCCGATTGAAATCTGCCTGGTACGTGTTCCTACCCTGTTTTTGGAAGCCAGTTCTACGATTTCATCGGTTTTATAATTATAGGGATAGCAGTAAGTGACGGGCATCACGCCTATATTGGCAAAAATCGCACTGTCATTCTTTTCTATTTCCATCCTTACTTGTTCCAGTGTCAGACGTTTCGCATTCTTATGCGTCCAGCTATGATTGGAAATCTCGTGCCCGTTCTTTGCCATCTTCTTTAGTTCGTCCCAAGTCATACGGGGCAATTTGGACGATGCCCCCTGTTCCGTATAATAACCGCATACCCAGAATGTACCTCTGAAGCCACGCTTTTCCAATTCCGGTGCAGCTACCGTGAAATGTTCCGCCAGACCGTCGTCAAAAGTATAGGAGATGGCACAAGCCTTGTCCTGCCTGTATTTGGCGACATGGACTTTCCAGTCTGCTGCCGACAGGATACTACCGGTACAGAAAGCGCTAAAAAAAGAAGCAAGAATAAAGAAAGAAAGTGTTTTCATGGTTCTAACAAATGATTAAATATATTGGATATATGGATACAATAATCCAGTTACGCACTATTTACTTTGCAAAAGTAGGCGTACTTCCCCTCTTGTACAATAGACTATTGTACACAAATACAAGGAAAATTATCCAATATGTTATATTATCGCTATGAATCCGATTCTTGTGACTCCGAAGAAGCAGTATCCGTATTCACCCCACGCTGATAAACAGACGGTGCCACGCCGAACTGCGCCTTAAAACATTTACTGAAATAGAACGGGTCGCTGATACCAACTTTATAGGATACTTCCGCAACAGTCAGGTTGTCTTCCGAGAGCAGCAGTTCCGCCGCTTTTTTCATCCGCACCACTCGCAGGTATTCATTAGGTGAATATCCGGTCACACCGCGCAGCTTCCGATAGAAGACCGTCCGTCCCAACTTCATCAACTGTGCAAACTCGTCAATAGAGAATTCAGGACGAGCGAGGTTCTGTTCAAGGATAGCAGCCAACCGGTCGGCAAATTCCTTATCCCGGTCGGTGGTGCACATGGCAGGACGCACAATACCCGGTTCACTGGAGAACTTCTCACGCAGTTTGTCGCGTTGCTCTATCAACCTGAATACACGTGCCAACAGTAGTTTCACGCTGAACGGCTTTGCAATGTAGGCATCCGCTCCCGCTTCGATACCCTCCAGATGTTTTTCGGGTGAGCTTAATGCAGTCAGCAGGATGATAGGGATATGGCTTGTATCGAAATCCGATTTCAGTTTCCGGGTTACTTCAAATCCTGTCATGCCCGGCATAAGCACATCGCAGATTATCAAGTCCGCTTCGGAAGTACGCGCCTTCTCAAAGCCGGATGTTCCGTCAGCAGCCACTTCCACTTCAAAATAGGCTCCGATTTCTTCTTTCAGGAATTCACGAATATCGTTGTCGTCCTCAATAATCAGGACTTTCCGTTTGTTTAAAGGAGCAGGCAACTTTTCCGGGTCGGGCAGTTCTTCCGAGAGTTGCAGCAGATGATGCGCCTGTCCGTCCGCTTCTTTCAGTAATACATTGCCGGGAATCAGAAAGTCTTTCTCCGAATAGACCGTTTTGTCCGTTGGGATACATACGGTAAATACAGAACCGCCGCCTTCGTTGTCCTTATATTCAATCGTACCCTTATGCACCGACACCAGTTCGTGGCTCAAATGCAGACCTACACCGATACTGTCACCGGAGAAGTTGCTCTGCATAAAGCGTTTGAACAGTTCATTCTGCTTCTCTTTGGGGATACCGACTCCGGTATCCGAAACCTGAATCTGCAATGTTTGTTTCCCTTCGTCCACGTTCACCGAAAGGATGATAGTGCCGTTGGAAGGCGTATATTTGAATGCATTGGAAAGCAGGTTGTAAGTCACTTTATCCAGATTTCCCTTGTCGATGAACATCTTATAGGAAGGCACGGAAGGCAGGAAACGGAAATTCATGTTTTTCTGTTCCGCCACATCCCCGAAGCTCAGGAATATTTCATAAAGGAAAGAGATGACATCGGTTTCTTCCAAAGAAAGTGCCAGTTTATTGTTCTGCATCTTACGGAATTCGAGTAACTGGTTGATAAGCCTCAACATACGTTGCGTGCTCTTATCCATGGTCTTCAACGGGTATATCAGTTCACGGGGAATATCCGTGACGCGCTGTATTTTCTCCAGTGCTCCCTGAATCAATGTAAGCGGGGTACGGAATTCGTGGGAGATATTGGTGAAGAATACCAGTTTATATTCGGTCAACTGCTTTTCTACATTGATACGGTTGCGCAGCCCGTTAAAGTTGCGGACAATGCGGAAGGTAAAGTATAAAGCTACAATCAACAACAACACATAGCACAGCATTGCCCAACTCGTCTTCCAAAATGGCGGGACAACCACAATCTTCAAGGTAGTCTCGCTATCGTTCCAAATGCCCGAACCGTTGCTCGACTTGACATGAAGCACATACGTCCCCGGATTCAGATACTTGAAAGAAGCGAAATTCAGGGGAGAAGGCGCGCTCCAACCTTTATCGTAGTTCTCCAGCCAGTACATATACTTCGTATGCCCGCTATCAGAATAATCAAAGGTAGAAAAGTCTATCAGAAACGAATTCTGGAAGTATTTCAGAGTAATTTCATCCGAGTAGGCAAGAGACTGCTTCAACGGGGAGTCTTCCATTTGCGGATTCATCTGTGTGCCGTTGACATACAAGTCGGTGAAGACCACCGGAGAGAAAGTTTCGCTATCCTGTATCTTTTCAGGATCGATGACAATCAGACCGTAGTTTGTTCCGAACAACAACTTTCCGTCTTCACGCATGCAGGCGCTATTCTCGCTATACACATTTCCCAAGGTATAAGAAGAAAAGAAATAGTTCTCGAAAGAACGATTAGCCGGATTAAACTTGGAGATGCCATATTCAGTAGCCACCCAGATATTTCCTTTCTTGTCCCCCAGAATAGATTGAATCACATCATTGACCAGCCCTTCGGAAGTGCCGTAATGCTCGTACTTCAAAGAATTGTAATTATCCTGCGGCTCGCAAAGATTCAGCCCCGAACCGGATGTGCCAATCCACATCCGCCCTTCCATATCCCGGTAGATGCACTTGATTTCGTTACTGCAAAACTTGCCGTTCGTGTAGCTGAACAGGTGATAATTATCCGAATCGGCTATCAATGAATCGGGATGAAAGATGCAGATACCCTCGCTGGTTCCTACCCAAACCATTCCGTTCGCGTCTTCCTCTATCACACGCACCATCCGCGTTCCGAATCTCTGCTGGAAGAAATGGCGGAATTTATATTTGCCGTCGGGCGCAGGTTCCGCCAGTTCAAGTCCGCCACCGAATGTCCCTATCCACATACGGTCTTTGCGGTCGCGATAAATGGAAAAGACATTATTGTCGGACAAAGCCGTGAGGTCGGAAGGATTATTATAATACCAGGTATCTCCCACTTTCAGCCCGTTTCCACGGGTTCCTGTCCACATTCGTCCCTTTCCATCTTCGGCAATGGCGTAAATATTGGAATGGAAATACTGATTGTTCATCTTCGAGCGGAGATTGGAATCAAAGGTGTAAAGTCCCCCTTTACGTGTACCGACACATATATCACCATTTGACATCTTAGTGAGCATACGGATGGTATTCGAACGGTCGAACAAATCACGGGATTCGGGATAGATACGGGCAGTTCCTTCATTCAAGACGGAGATGCGGGATAAGCCTGAATACTCGGAAGCTACCCAGATACCGCCGGCACGGTCTTCCATGACATAGAGCAGGAAGTCCGAACTGATATGGCTCTGGTCATTTATATTTGCCATGAAGTGTTCCAGTTTGTCTTCGGCCGTATTATAGGCGAAAAGGCCGTTGCCGTAGGTTGATATCCATATAATTCCACGGGAATCATGGACAATATGATAACGTTCGAAGTCGATGTAGCTTATCTTGTCCTGCGGAATCAACTGGAAGTCTTTGATTTCCCCCGTTTCGGCAAGCACATAAGTAAGGTGTCCCGTATGGTTGTATATCCAATAATCACCGTGATTGTCACGTATCAGTTCGCCTTTCTTGATATCCATGCGGGAATCCGCCTGAATGTCACCGGTGTTAAAATCGTACGTATATACTCCGGTAGTTGTCAGAATCACCCATTTATCCTTTAACAGGAAGTTGCCGGTCGGCGAAGTCTTTCCTGCTACAACGGTAAGGGAAGCCAGTTTCTGCATCTTTTGTGTGGCAGACTGATAAAGGTAGATGTCCCCGTCGGCAGTCAGGAAATACATATCATCCTTGTAAGCCAGTGAAGACGTGAAATGGATCAGACGGTCTTCTATTTGGTATTGTCCGTTGGTGACAGAGATTAGGCCGCATTGAGTTCCAATCCAAATACGACCACTGGCATCCTCATTAACAAATTTCACTCTGTTGTCCGGCAGGTTTCCGCATTCGGTTCTGAATACAGTAGAGGTCATTCCGCCGTCCGGTTGATGGTTCATTCGGCGACAGCCATTGCCCGAATGATGCAGCCACACATCTCCGTTGGCGGCTACGAATACCTTCGAATAGTTCTGTCTCGACTCGCCACATCCGGTATAATCAATAAAACGGGCACGTTGCAAATCGTAACAGCTATATAATTCCGGTGTAGTGGAAATCCACAGGAAACCGTCTTTATCTTCGGTCAGGTCGTAAATCCGGTTGTCCGCCAAAGAGACTTTGTCTCCGGCTTCCGGACGGAAAGTCAGGAAAGAG
>OGOU01003247.1_pt1 | contig 10644 bp, 11 predicted proteins | sample 1552721 | NCBI WGS metagenome assembly OGOU01 (sample SAMEA2580176, study PRJEB22360) | human gut metagenome | biome: human gut; feature: human-associated habitat; material: faeces | place: Denmark | collected 2008/2010 | reverse complement strand
CCGGTAAAGGAAAAATGGGAAGAGGAAATCTGTTTCCTATGGCAGAAATGATTTTGGAAGGCAGGCCTCTATTTCTTTTTGTAAAAAAGCTTTCCAAACGGGGCGGGAGTCGTAAGGAACGGTTCTTATCAAATTGACAATACATTTTTATCTGCTTATACTTAATAATATATCCTTATAATGGGAGTTTTATAAAATATTTATAGAAAAAGGAGCAATTGGCATGGCAGAATTGCAGCATACACTTGTAACAAAAGAAGGTCTTGAAAAATTACAGAAAGAATTGGATGAACTTCGTACAAAGACGCGCGGCGAGGTAGCACAACGTCTGAAAGAAGCCATCGCTATGGGCGACCTTTCTGAAAACTCCGAATATGATGATGCAAAAAACCAGCAGTCTTTCGTAGAAGGACGTATTAAGGAACTGGAACAGCAGATCCGTACGGCGGAAATTATTGACAGCGGCAAAAAAGGGAGAAAGAGCCGCGTCGATGTAGGAATGACGGTAACCATTGAAGCGCTGGAAGACCATGTGGAAGAAACGGTGAAGATCGTGGGCAGCACGGAATCGGATCCTTTTGAAGGGAAAATTTCCAATGAGTCTCCTGTCGGCCGCGCACTGATGGGCGCCAAAGCGGGGGATATTGTAGAAGCGGAAGCGCCAAGCGGTGTTGTAAAGTATAAAGTTATTAAGATCAAAGCATAAATTTTATTGCTGATTGGTTATATGCAAAGAGAGGTTTCGGAATGGAAGAAAAACTGAACGACCAGATGCTGATCCGAAGGGAGAAGCTGGAGAAGATTGCCGCACTGGGATTTGAGCCTTACGGCGGAAAGTATGAATGCACCCATCACAGTGAAGATATCCATGCGAATGCGGCAGCTTTGGAAGCAAGCGGGGAGCATGTCAAAGTGGCAGGCCGTATTATAATTATCCGCGGGCACGGAAAAACGGCATTCTGCACGCTTCGTGATGAAAAAGGGGATATCCAGCTTTATTTCCGGAAAGATACTGTCAGTGAAAATGAATGGAATCTCTTCAAACTGGTAGACATGGGAGATATCCTCGGGGTGGAAGGCACTGTATTCACTACACACACGGGAGAAACGACCATCCGTGTCCTGCACTTCACCATGCTTTCCAAGTCTCTCCGCCCGCTTCCGGAAAAGTGGCACGGCCTTACGGATAAGGAACAGCGCTACCGCCAGAGATATCTTGACCTTATCGCCAATCCCGAAGTAAGAAAGACGTTCATCAAGAGGGCGAATATGCTCCAGGCCATCCGGAACTGGTATACCGCACACGGTTTCCTTGAAGTGGAAACGCCGGTTCTTCAGCCGCTCTACGGCGGTGCGAATGCAAGACCTTTCATGACGCATTTCAACGCGCTGGATATGACCATGTACCTCCGCATTGCACCGGAACTTTATTTAAAGAGACTTCTTGTCGGCGGGTATGAACGCATATTTGAAATCACCCGCAATTTCCGCAATGAAGGCATGGATACCCGTCATAATCCGGAGTTTACCGCTATTGAAACATACCAGGCTTATGGCGATATCGATGATGTTATTGACCAGACGGAACAGATCGTGGCAGCCTGCGCCATGGCTTCTTACGGCACTACGAAATTCACCTATGAAGGAACAGAAATAGATGTGGCAGGCCCATGGCCGAGACTCACCATGGCAGAAGCGGTAAAGAAATACACTGGGGAAGACTTTGATGCCTGCAAGACCATCGAGGAAGCACGTGCCATCTGCGACAGACTTCATGTAGAATATGGTGAATTTGACGGTTTCGGCAAGCTTCTGGCAGCTGCTTTTGACGACTATGTAGAAGAACACCTTATCCAGCCTGTCCACATTACAGAGCATCCCATCGAAGTATCTCCGCTGTCCAAACTGGATCCCAAAGATCCGAGATATACCATCCGTTTCGAGTCTTATATTTATGGACGCGAACTGGCAAACGGATTCTCCGAATTAAATGATCCGCTGGATCAGAGGGCGCGTTTTGAAATGCAGGTGGAAGAAAGAGAGCATGGCGATGATGAAGCGCATCCCATTGATGAAGACTTCCTTACTGCTTTGGAATACGGTATGCCCCCGACAGGCGGACTCGGCATCGGGCTTGACCGTCTTTTCATGCTCATGACCAATTCTTCCAGTATCCGAGACGTTCTTCTTTTCCCGGCGATGCGGCCGGAAGGCGACCAGGGGAAAACGGAAGTGAAGGAGGCGGGCCCTGCTGTTCCTGAAAAAATTGATTTTTCCAAAGTAAAAGTAGAACCTTTATTTAAAGATACGGTTGATTTTGAAACTTTCAGCAAATCGGACTTCCGCGCAGTGAAAGTCAAAGACTGCACAGCAGTCAAGAAGAGCAAGAAACTTCTTCAATTCACGCTGGACGATGGATCCGGCAAAGACCGCACCATCCTTTCCGGCATTCATGCCTTCTATGAACCGGAAGACCTCATCGGCAAGACGGTGATCGCTATCGTGAACCTGCCCCCGAGGAATATGATGGGCATCGACTCCTGCGGTATGCTGCTTTCTGCAATCCATGAAGAAGACGGTGAAGAAAAACTTCATTTGCTCATGGTAGACGACCATATCCCTGCGGGAGCGAAGCTGTATTGATATTTGATAAGACAAAAGCACTTACTGGACGGTAGGTGCTTTTTTACGGATTGGTGTGAAGAAAGGTGTTTATGATGGAAAAGAAATATTATGTTTTTCGGATAGATAACGAGAATAAAACAAATATCTATCAATTTGCGAAATGTAATCACGAATTACGGCAAGGCTGGGGGGAATTGCTTCGAGAGAATCCTGCTTTTAATCTTAATGTGGAACAAGGAAAAAAGGAGTTCTGTATCAGCTGGGAAAAGATTTGGGGAAAAAATGATGCTAATTATAAATATATGGAGAGGAAGTATAATAATCTTTGCAAAATGAAAGAGTTTCAGGAGGGCGATATTCTTATAGTACCAAAGGTTCCTGATAATTATCATTTTGCTCTGTATCGAGTAAAGTTTAAAGAAGGAAAGGCTTATATTTTTGATACAAGTTGGGATAACGGTGGACTTAAAGGCAGTAATAATAAGATGACTAATGATTACCGTCATGTTGTTTTTGTGGAGTACATTGGGGATATTATACTTGAAATTGTTATTGTCCCACGAGTCTTTCCTCCCCGCCGATCCGCAATCAATTCAATTTATTCACAAAAAATTATTGATGCTATTGAGAAAATCATTAAAAATTTGGAGTATAATTTTGAGTTTTATTCTAGTGAAAAAGATATTTCGGATATTGTGAATCCATATGAAAATTCAAACCAAGATGTTAAAAAGACCCGACAGGAATATTATAGGAAGCTCATCAATCAAATTGTTAAGCATGGATCACGTGATTTGGAGAACCTTATAAAAGATCTTTTTGAAAAAATAAATATGATGGTCAAGGGGGAGATGTTGACTGTATTCTGCAAATAAAAATGCCGGGGCTTCTTTCAACGCTTTTAGACTATACAAATAATATGGTAGAATCTTTCTCTATGCCGGTGATCTGGATTCAGGTTAAGAAAAAAGAGGGAATTGATCAGAATCAAGAAGAAGGAATAGAGCAGTTGAGTTCTTTGCGTGATAGTAGGTATAAAGATACAGATAATAAGCCATTATGTGTCTTAATCAATACAACTGACAGCTTCAATGAGAAAGCCAAACGGCTTGCTCAAAGAAAGGATATTCTATTAATTGACGGGCCGGGGCTGGTAAGTCTGCTGCTTCGGTATGGGTATTATGACTAAGAAACGAAGAGAGTTTTATGGAAATACGCAAAGCAACGATAGATGATCTGGCATTGGTGTCTGCGGTGGAAGCGGAGTGTTTTCCTCCTGCCGAGGCGGCGACAAGGGATTCTTTCAAAGAGAGGCTCACTTATTACGGCAATCATTTCTGGCTCCTCTTTGAAAAGGGAAAACTGATTTCTTTTGCGGACGGTATGGTGACAAACCTTACGGATCTTACTGACGAAATGTATGAGAAAGCAGACATGCATGATGAACATGGCGCATGGCAGATGATTTTCGGGCTGAATACGATTCCCGCCTGCCGGAAGAAAGGTTACGCGGGAGTGCTGATGCGCCGTATCATCCATGATGCGGAAAAGGAAGGAAGGAGAGGTCTTGTCCTCACCTGCAAGAAAGAACTGATCCATTATTATGGCAAGTTTGGTTTTCTTAACGAAGGAATATCCGTATCGGTTCACGGCAATGTGGTATGGTACCAGATGCGCCTTACTTTTTAAAGGATAAAAGACAGAAAACAGCTGACAGAAGATAGAAGTCAGATTCATGCTTACAGTCTTCCTCACCACGGTAATAGATCCTTCGCATAGCTCTGAATGACGTTTTAAGAGTAGAGTTGCTTTTATCAGGGGAAACCTAAACGGAAATCAGCTATCGGCTAACAGAAATCAGCGGTCGGAAAACGGAAAACAGTATTATGACACTTTTTCTTACAGCGTCATTAGTACCATATAAGTGTAGCAAAGAGAAATACAACATTTCCCCTGCTGCACTTATTTTATTATAGTAAGGGAAGCATCTGGCCTGACACCCCGTCATTGGGTTTTCCGAACGATCACAAGAATACTTTGTAGAGAAAGCGGTAAACGATAATTGTTATGAAGAGTGAAAAATCTATTATGCTGATGACAGAAAACGGAAATCAGCTGACAGAATACGGAAAACAGAATACGGAATCATGCTTACCGCTTTCGTCATTACGGTAATAGACTCTTCGTTTCACTCTGAGTTACGGTTTTAGAGCTTTCAGCTGCCAGCTTCCGGTTGTCGGCTTTAATCTCGTAGCTAACAGCCAACAAGACAGAATCATTGCTGGTACACTGACTGACGTTTGACAGGCAGTGTTGCTTTTATTGGTACTCGACAGATGAAAATCGAAAAATCCCTTACCGATGCGCGGCAGGGGATTTTTACGTAGGTTCCTGTATTTTTTCGTTTGCCATGTCTGAGGACATTTTGATGACATGGCCTTTATAGTCTGTCATCATGAGTGTATCAAGGAGACCGCTGATTTGATGGGATTCAGAAATGCCCGTTTTGCACCAGAGGGCAAAATGCTCGCAGTTGTTCGAGAAAAGGTTATAATTCGATTCACCGATACGGCTCCGCGCACGGGCTAGAGTTTCCTTTGGCGTGTATAATCTGTACTCCACAATTTTCAGGTAGTCCCACAGTTTGCCGGAGCGTTCGGGATGCTCCATTAGTTTTTTGAAACCGGAGAATTCCATATTTTCCGTAGGAATACCGTAGACCGGAGGGAAGCAGCATGTGTAGTAAATCTCCATACCGTTCAGGAATTCTTCTATAGAGGCTTCATGAATGAGGATTTTAAAATTTTCTGACGGGTCTATGTCATAGTGGATGACACGGTTATCTCCGGCGTAAATGCCGAAGTGCTCGAAGCCGATCCTGTGGACGCAGATGACATCGCCCGGACTGGCATGGCGCATATCTTCTTTTTCCGGTTCCAGATCCAGTACGTCCCGTGTTTTCGATATGACGATATTCAGCGCGAAAAAGACGGGATAAAGAAGGATGGAGAAGAGGCGGATAATCTCTGAGAAAAGGAAATAGGATTCTTTGTCTTGCTGTCCTGCCCTTGGCGGGGAAACACGATTTTTTATCTTCATATTCATATAACGGGATAGATAACGGAACGGAAACAAAAATCCAATTCTTCCGGCGTCTGTTTCATACGGTTCTTTACCCACCACTGGACCATTTCCACAAAACTGCCTGTAATGTGGTTCAGAAGAAATTCATCGGGAATATCCTTTTTCTGATGATCTGAAGACTGGAGAATATATATGCTGATGAGACTGCGCAGGCTGTCCCGGAAATATTTAAGGAAGATATCGCTGCTTTCGGAAATAAGCAGGTCTTTGATGTGGTAAGAGTTATCCTTGATATGCTGGAGGATGTGGCAGAAAACCGGATCCGGTACACCGGGAGCATTGTGATGGTCTGCAGGGAGGTCATGGTTCATGACGCCGTCGATGATATGCCGGAAGAGTTCCGTGCACATGGCGTTCAAAAGGTCGTCTTTCGTCTGGAAGTGGGAATAAAAAGTGCTCCGCCCGATATTCGCGCGGTCGATGATGGTTTGTATGGTAATGCGTGAATAAGGTTCCTCCGATAAAAGTTCGCTGAACGCGTCAAAGATAGCGGTTCGCGTTTTTTGCTGTCGTCTGTCCATAAAAACTCCTGTGAAATATTTCTCAAACAATTTGTTTCTTATTGGCTATATTATCACAGTTTGTTTCAAGTTTAAAGATAAAAATCCGGTAACTGAAATTTGAAGGTATTACAATCCTGTTTTGATGCTATATGAAAAGATCGGATAAAATAATACACATTGAGATTATTATAAATAAATGATAGTTTAAAGCTAATAGGTACGAGTGATTTCTATTTGCCTTAAGGAGGAAGAATGGAATTAAAAGAAATAGGGAAAATACACAGTCCTTACAAAACAGTAAAAGAAGCGCCGCGGCAGGGAAAGATTTCTGATAAATTTTGTGAGATTGAGATCTTTCCGGCTTATGAAGCAGCACTGCTTCATGCGGATGAAGGGAAATATTATGTGGTTTTATATTTTGCCCACGAAGCTGACCGCACGGCCCTGCAAACAGTGCCGCCCTGGGCAAAGGAACCTTACGGCGTATTTGCCAGCCGTTCGCCGCACCGGCCGAATCCCATCAATCTATGCGTGGTCAAACTGGTAAGGCGGGAAAAGAACAGGCTTTTTGTAATCGGGCTGGATGCCATTGACGGAAGCGGCCTGATTGACATAAAACCTTATGTGAGGGGGCTGGATGAAGCGGAAGAGGAGCCAATGAAAACAGACACCGTGATGAAATTGTATTTCCGCAGAGTCTGTTTTTGTTGGCTGTAAACAAGTGATACAGCTTATTCAAAAAATGCGGTACATGCCGTGACCAGATAAGCGGTATCTTTTGTGCCTGCTGTTTCATAAGAGGAGTGCATGGCGAGCTGGGGAAGTCCGATGTCCACCGTAGGCATGGAAACCTTGGTATTGGAAATATTTCCCAGGGTGGAACCGCCGGGGATATCGCTCCTGTTCGTAAAGGTCTGTGTCGGCACTTCTACGCGGCGGCAGAGGTCGCGGAAGAAGGCGGCGGAGAATCCGTCAGTGGCGTATCTCTGCTGGGCATTAAATTTAATGACGATACCTTCATTCAGGCGCGGCGCGTTTACGGGGTCGGCATATTCTCCATGATTTGGATGGAGCGCGTGGCCGTTGTCGGCGGAAATCATGAAGCTTCGGGCAATCATGGCTTGTGTTTCGTCATAGCTGTAACCCAGCGAATGGGAGATCCTTGTCAGTGTATTCTTGAGGAAGGTGGCACCGGCGCCCTGGTTTGTGGCGCTGCCGACTTCTTCATTATCGAAAAGGGCGTAAACGCAGATATGCTTTTCCTTTTTTCCTGCGGTGAATCCGCGGAATGCGGCGAAAGCGCATTGAAGGTCATCCAGCCTGGCGGAAGAAATAAATTCCTGCTGTCTTCCCCACAGTGTTCCCTGCATACGGGAATAAAGGTACAGGTCATGGCCTAAAATGTTTTCCGGCTCTACCTGTGCCGCGGCGGCAACGGCATCTATAAAAGACAGGGAATCATCCGCCGTCCCGTAAAGAGGAAGGAGATCCTGCTGGATATTCCAGGCGTGTCCGCCGTTTGCAGTACGGTCCATATGGATGGCGACGGAGGGAATGACGAGTGTCGTCCGATCGAGATTGACCAGTTTGGAAACGAGCTTTCCTTTTTCCGAAGCGATGATGCGGCCTGCCGCCGACAGGGGACGGTCGAGCCAGGTGGACATAATCATGCCGCCGTAGCCTTCCACGTTCAGCCGGACATACGCGGCGTCGCGGAGTTCGGGATTTTCTTTAATTTTAAAAGAAGGGGAGTCACCATGGCTTGCCGTTATTCGGAACGCATGACCGCCGTCTTCGGGGATGGTAAATGCCATGAGGGCGGAGCCGTTTCTTGTGACGACATATTTCCCGCCTCTCTCAAGCTGCCACGGGTCTTCTTCCCGTATTTCCGTAAAACCTGCATAAGAAAGCGCCGTCCGAATGCTGCTTACAGCATGAAAAACAGACGGTGCTTTGGCAATGAAGTGGAGCAGGTCGCGGTTTATTTCTTCATAAACGGCGTCCATGGCTTACTTCTTATGTACTTTTTTCTGGTAGACCGCTTCTGCCATCTGTGCGCGTTCACGGATAACGGGATTGGTGGAGTTGACGGAGGTCGCGGAGAAGTTGCTCTTATAATGGAGTTTCTTTGTGGTCTTTTCCATTTCTTTTACCTGGATAGTTCCGGCGGTTCTGTCATAGACATAAGTATAAGTGCAGGTGCCGTCAGGAAGCTGTTCTACCGCAACGAATTCCAGTATGTCGTGGCCGTCGGTGGTCGGCTTGTACCGCGCTTCAGCAAGGTCGATGGTAACGGTTTCGCTGTACTTCCACAGTTTTTCAGCGGAAACCGGCATGGTCATGGTTGCGATGACTGCTGCCGCACCAAGGGCTGTCAATAATTTTTTCATCAGGTTCACTCACTTTCAAAATATAAAAAAGTAGTTTAAAACTGTTAATATTATATCATATGGAGTTACAGTAAATATAGTTTTGTTTGACGCTGCTGCGGGCTCTGCGTACAATGGGAATAACGGAAGCTATAAGGAGGTTCTATGAATTATCGCTGCATCGTACAGTATGACGGTACCCGTTACGAGGGCTGGCAAAAGCAAAAGCGTACGGAAGAAACGATTCAGGGGAAATTGGAGAAAACTCTTCGGAAAATAACGGGGGAAGAGGTGCAGGTCATCGGCGCGGGACGGACAGACGCCGGGGTCCATTCGCTGGGACAGGTAGTGAATTTCCATCTGAAAGGGAGATGGAAAGCGGAAGAATTGGAAACGGCTTTGAATGGGTATTTGCCTGACGATATTGCTTTGAAGCATATGGAGACAGCGGAGGAACGATTCCACAGCCGTTTCAGTACTTTGGAGAAAACATACCGTTACCGGATCCGCACGTCGACGGAGAAAAATGTGTTTGAACGGCGCTTCGTGTGGCAGTATGGAAAGTCTCTTGATATAGAAGCAATGAAGAAAGCGGCAGCATTTTTAATAGGAACTTATGATTTTACTTCCTTCTGTGGAAATAAGAAAATGAAAAAGTCTGCGGTTCGCTGTATTTCCGGAATTGAAATGAAAGAAATAAAGGGAGAACTGCAGATCGATTTTACCGGAGACGGTTTTCTCCAGGGCATGGTGCGCATTTTAGTGGGAACGCTTGTGGAAGTGGGCGAAGGGAAACGGAAAGCGGAGAGTATTCCCGCCATACTGGAATCAAAAAGCAGGGAGAAAGCAGGATTCACTGCGCCGCCTCAGGGATTGATTCTTGTTTCGGTAAGGTATGAAATATAGAACGGAAGAAGCACTTCATATCCGGTAATTCACACGGATTCGGGTGTTTCTTTTATGTTATAATAGGGTACAAACAAATTGGAAAGCCTTGAAGCGGAAATAAAGGACCCTCAAAGGGAGGAATGAATGGCACCGGTAAAAATGATGGCGATCGATTTGGACGATACGCTTCTCCACGATGATATTTCACTTTCCGATTATACGAAAGATATTCTTCGGAAAGTGATGGAAAGAAATATCCGCATCGTCATTGCCACAGGCCGTATGTTTCAGGCCGCCCGCCCATGGGGGCAAGCCATCGGTCTTGGAGATGTGCCGCTGATCTGTTATACGGGTGCGTTTGTGGGGCTTTGCGAAAGTGGCAGAGTGCTCCGCGATGTGACAATGGATATGGAAACGGCACAGGGCATTATAGATACGGCCCATGAACGGGGATGGTACATGCATGCCTATATTGATGATGAAGTGTACGTGCCTTTCCGCGATGAGCGTACGGAGAGTTATGAAAAGCAGTGCGGCGTTTCCGCCCATGTTCTGGGAGAGGATTTCTGGACGCTTGCCAAAGAACCGACGAAGCTCCTGATATTTGACAGAGACCCGCAGGTTATGGCAGAGGTGGAGCGGGTACTTTCTGAAAAGTTCAGCTATGCCACGAACCAGGTGAAATCGAAGCCGGAGTTTTTTGAAATGAACAGGAAAGGCATGTCCAAGGGGGCGGCGCTCGCCGAGCTTTGTGACCGCTGGGGGATTCCTTTGTCAGGTTTGATGACTTTTGGGAATGGGCATAATGATATTTCCATGTTTAATCTGACTGATTGGTCTTTTGCCGTTGAAAATGCGGCGGAATCGGCAAAAGCGGCGGCTCATTTCATCACGGCGTCGAATAATGAGGATGGTGTGGCAAAAGCCATAGAGAAATATGTATTGGAGGTATAAGTAATGGAACGGTTTCGTTTTGTGATTATCACGGGCATGAGCGGTGCGGGGAAAACGAATTTCATGCAGAAGCTGGAAGATATGGGGTATTACTGTGTGGATAACCTGCCGCCGGTCCTGATTGCCCGTTTTGCGGACCTTTGCTGTAAGAGTACGTCCAA
>OGOU01003244.1_pt1 | contig 10655 bp, 4 predicted proteins | sample 1552721 | NCBI WGS metagenome assembly OGOU01 (sample SAMEA2580176, study PRJEB22360) | human gut metagenome | biome: human gut; feature: human-associated habitat; material: faeces | place: Denmark | collected 2008/2010 | reverse complement strand
TTTGCGTTGTTGTAAAATCTTTTATTTTGATTTGTTTTCAGAATAAACGTAAAATATCGCAAATCAAACGTAAGTTTATTGTTGTTTAATTGGACAACGTTTTTATGATAGAGTTTTGTTCACAGGCTTTTACTTTGCGTTGTTGTAAAATCTTTATTTTGATTTGTACACTGCATAAACGTAAAATCTCACAAATCGAACGTAAGTTTATTGTTGTTTAATTGGACAACGTTTTTATGGTAGAGTTTTGTTCACAGGCTTTTCTTTGCGTTGTTGTAAAATCTTTTATTTTGATTTGTTTTCAGAATAAACGTAAAATCGCACAAATCGAACGTAAGTTTATTGTTGTTTAATTGGACAACGTTTTTATGATAAAGTTTTGTTCACAGGCTTTTACTTTGCGTTGTCGTAAAATCTTTTATTTTGATTTGTTTTCCGAATAAACACGCCGGATGGAATCAATCGTCGATTACGATTTTTCTTTTAAGCGGAATTTTGTTATCAATCAAAACTAATCTCAAATAACTTTACTATGTTGCTAAAAACATTTCTTAGCTTTGTTAAGTCCCCTGCGGCTTGTTTTTTATGTGGCAAGAGTGTCATTTTGACAGTTGTTTGTTATGCGATGTTTTCGTCGTTTGAGGGTTGTTCTTCTGCGGTTTGTTCCGCAGGTTGGTTTTGTTCGTTTTCGGGGGTATTTTGTTCCGTTTCGGTCGGCGCGTCCGTTTTCTTTTTGCGGCCTATCAACTTTTCAAGTTTCGGGAAAAGCGGGGTGTAGCTGAAAACTTTGTCAAGCCCTTTCCCGATTACCGCGATTATCGGGGCGTTTATCAACGTCGTGACAATCGTCCCAAGCCCCAGACTATGATAACTTGTCGTGGCGATATTTTTCCATTCAAAGGTATTCGCGTCCCTGAATATCGTAAGAGCAAGCACCACGGACAGCGCCAGAAAAGACAAGTCGAAAACGAGTTTCACCCTGTTTATTTTCAAGGAATATCTGTCGGACAGTTCCGCAACGAAAAGTTCGTGCACTTGAAGCGGCATATACGTCCTGAAAAAGCACGCCACGCCCGCCGCCGTCATCACGTCGCCCGCGATAAGCATAATCCATTTTAAGTACGCTTCCGAAATGACGACGTTTTTGAAAACCAGCATCCACATGTCCATCACGTAGCCGTATATCACCGCCACCGCAAACGCCAGCAGGTATCGCCAGTTCACCCGTTGCACGACGGCGCACATAATAAGGAGAATCGCGCCATGCACAAGATATTCGACCGTGCCCACCGACACTGCCCACAACGGCCTTATCGCTTCGTACACGATAAACGTCGGCGCGGCAATCATCGAAACCCCGAGATCGGCTTTCTTGCTCATCGTCACTCCGAGCGCGACAAGGAATATGCCCAGCACCCACATAAGTTCCGCGGTCTTCGGGATTTTTTTAAGCGGTTTTTTCATTAGTTCACCTTAAATTTTTCTCACGATATATTATCACCGCGGGGGGAAAGTTGCAAGCGATTTTCAAAAAAATATGCGCCCTTTCGGACGCATACTTTGTTTTTTGAGATGGGGCGCGGTTATTGCCACGTTCCGTTGTTGTAATTATAGGTTTTGTTTGTCTCCGCCGCAACCGTCGAGTTGTCCGCATTTACAACCTTTGCAACCTCGGAAATCGTGGCAATCGTTACAAATTCGCCTCTGTCAAGAAGCGCCTGAAAAGACGTTGTATTTCCGCTATTGCCCTCTTTTTCGGTTATCGAAAGAATTGCATTGTTTCCAATAATAACTTTTCCTCCGTTAATACCGTGCACTTCGCCTGCAATACCTCCGATTGCGTTTACAACGCCCTCAACGTTAAGTTTCGCCGCTCCCTTGTTGGGATAAACAGTACCGCCAAACGGCGTATCCGTAAACGACTTATAAATCAACAACGTTCCGGTGAGATTTACCGTTGCGTTTTTCTTAACGTTTACCGTTGCTCCTGTCATCATTTTGTAATTGGCTCCTACCGTAAACGTTGTTTGCTTTATTCCGTCACCGACATTGATACTGTAATTCCACGGCATCGGGAAACGCACGTCAGTCATGGATACTGTCACGCCGCTAACGGTAATTTTCAATGTTCCCATTTTTGCTTTTCCTGTAATCGTCAAACTTGTCATGCCGATTCCATTGTCGATTTTTGTATATGTTTTTAAGATATGAGAAGAGGAGTCTTCCATTATCAACATTGCATTTGAGTTTCCAATGATTGTGGCGATGTCCGTTCTATGCTGATTACTCGCATATAAATCAAGGTAACCCATGCTTTTCGCGCCATAAATGATTGAGTACTTACATTGGATATTCGGCATTTCATAAATACGGAAAGGAGCGATTTCACCTTTTTTATATACGGTTACAGTATTTGTTCCGCCGCGATAATCATATACAACAAACGGACTGTAAACTATTGCTCCGCTTCTTGCCTCAACGATTCCGGCTCCTTTTATATATCCTCTTAAATCAAGTTTTGCACCGCTGTTCAGATTTATCGTGCCGTTGTTGATGATTTGGCTATGGTTTCCAGACGTGTGTCCCGACAAGCCCGGCCCGTTTACTCCCAACAATCCCTGAATGAGAATATTTCCGTAAACTTCAAGCACGGTCGATTCGTTGAGAATAAGTTTGTATTTTATCTTTGACGAATCGGTGTCAACATAATTCTTAACTCCGTTTCCATAAGTGGGCTTGCCTATCTTTGCGGAACTGTCTTCGTCGCTTGCGAGTTTCAGAGTTACGCCCGCTTTTACCGTGCGATATGCGTTGTCGGCATATATCGCCGTGGCAATGTCAAGCGGCGCAAACGATACTTCTTTTACGCCGTTGATAAACTCGATTGTATCGCCCGACTTCGCATTAAACAGTGCGTCTTCGATTGTGTAATAGGTGTTGCCGACTTTCACGCCCTTGACCTTTACGTAAACGTAAGTGTTTTTTGGCAAATCGTAGTTGTCCGCTTCCATCGTAACAAGCGTTCTGTGCGTGCCTGCCGCAGAAAACTCTTTCTTTTCAAACGTCAGAGTGTAAGGCTCCGTTACTTCGATGTTATTGTACCTCACGGTCGTGCCGATGCCGATTTCGTGCGACGCGCCGTCATAATTGAACACGAAAAGATTTTGTGCGAGCGTTACCGTCGCCTTTTCAAGAGTGAGCGTTACCGTCACATCCAAGTCGTTGTAGTTTGCGGGGTCCATATTGTACTTCGCCGCGTACTCCGTCTTTGTGCAAACGGGGACTTCGTCCGCGTCAGCCCAAGTGAAACCTTCCGAAAGCTCGTAACTTCCAAGCGTTTTGTTGGGATCGTACGTGCCGGTAAGAGAAAGCGCGGGAGCGGACTCATAAGTTGTCTTTTCGATGACGATTGTTTTTGTCGTTTCGCTGCCGGTCAAATCATAGTTTTTGTCGTCCTTAACGGTTACCGTATATTCGCCCGCGTCTTTGAACTCGCATTCAATACCGTCTTTTGTGAATATAAGGATTGCTTCTTTGCCGTCATAGGTTGCCGTGGGTAAAGAAGTCTGTCCCTCGGGATTATAAACGTAACTTTCCGCAATAGTCCAAGTGACCGTGGCGGGCTTTTTGTTTATCGTGAGTTTGCCGGGGACGACAGTCACTGTATAGTTGTCGCCTGCGGAAAGTCCCGAAACGGAAATTTTGTATTCGCCCGCATCCGTGCCTGCGCCGATGTAATCCGCTTTGCCCGAAAGCGTTTCGCCATCTACAAGCCCCGTGACGGTGTGCGAATATGCGGGTGTTCCGCCGTAAGTTATCGTGACGTCTTCAACCTTAATTTCAACCGCTTTCTTGTTTATCGTAAGCGTGACGTATCCGACGTAATCCGCCTGGGTTTCGTTGTCAACAACCTTAAAGAATATCGTGTACGGGCCTGCGTTTGTATATTCGGGCGAATTATTAAGCGTGCAATCGTTTTCGGTCGTGCCGTAAGTTATCGTGTAGTTTTTGCTGTCGTCGGTCTTTGTGACCTTAACGCTGTGCGGCTTCCCGTCGTACGTCACCGTTACATTGGGGAATTCTATTGCGAAGGTGACCTCTACAAACGTAACGCTCATTTCGTACGAAATCACGTAGCAATCGGCGTTCGTAACGACAAGGTTTGTTTTGTCGAAATCGTCTGCGTAATATGTGCCTGCGACGTCCTTTGTTATCGTGACGTATCCCGTGACGGTATCGCCCGCAACAAGTCCGATTTTTTCCAGGTGTTCCGCATCGACCGTGTATGTTTTCCCGACCGCAACTGTCGGCGTATTATTGAGTTTTATTGTAAGATCCTTTGTGCCGACGTTGAACTTTGTGCCGGTTGTGGTGATTGCATAGTTTTTGTTTTCCGCGGCTTCGGGGTTAAACTTAACGCTTGCGGTATAATTGCCGTGTTTCGCGCCGACTGAATAGTCGGTTTCAAGCGTGTATGCAAGGCTGTCGCCTTTAAGCACTCCATCAACCGATGCCGACAAATCGGGCACTTTATCGCCGTATGTGATGTCGTTAACTTTATCTATCGTGATTGTCGCCGCTTTTTGTATTACGGTGAAATCAGCCGCGTTCACGTTGATTTCGTAAAACTTCGTCTTGTCGCCCGAAATGGTTACGGCCGCCGTATACGTACCCGCATCGAGTTTTTCTGCAAGTTCCGTTTTGGTAATCGTGAAGTCATCTTCCTTGTCCGAAGATTTCAACCCGCTAAAAGTATAACTTATTATTGGCGAATCTTCACCGTACGTGAGTTCAGTTTTGTCCAGCGAAACGGTTACCGTGAGATTCGCTTGGTTAATTGTAATCGTGCCGACGGTTTCAACCGTAATATTGTAATTCTTTTCGGGATACTTTGCGCGTAAGACCGAAATATCCACGTTTTCGATATTGTACGTGCCGACGTTATTTGCAACGTTGCCCGTTATCGAGGTCATGCCCAGGTGCAACTCGTATTTGCCGCTTTCAATCGTATACGTTTCGCCGTTTATGGCTGCGGTAAGGCTCGGCAAATTATTGCCGTATTTCAACTTGTCATCGTCGGGCGTAACGGTGGCGGAAACTTCCGCCTTATTTATCGTTACCGTGATTTTTCCCGACGTGTAAGGGTTGTAGTTGTCGCCCCTGTACACTCTTACAAAGTAATCGTATTCGCCGCAGTCGAGCGCCGACAAATCGACGTTTTGAAGCGGGAATGTTGTGCCGTCGGTGCCGTATGTTACGACGTCGTCCGCAAGAAGTCCGCTTATTCCGATTTTTGCGGTTTTATCTCCGTACGTCATTGTGACGCCCGTTACCGTAATGTCCGAAATGTCCGCGCGGGATACGATAAGCGTTTCGTCTGCCGAAAAGTCTTTTCCGACAGAGCCGCAGTTTTCAATTGACGCGACGATTTTGACGTTTGCCAGATACTCGCCCGCCGCAAGGTTTTGAAGGGTGAGCGACGATTCGGTTGTTTCTTCCGTCTTATAAAAAACGTTATCTTTATTTATTGTCCATATATACTTATAAGTAACGCCCGCGTGCAAAGTGGTGCCCTCGTTCGGCGTTATCGTAAATTCGGCGGAATTGATTTCCGAAAACGTGAAGTCCGCGGGGGTATTAACCTTGAAATCGCCGATTGCGGAATCCATAAGCCTTAATTTCAGCGTAAGCGTAAAGTTTTCAGCAGGCATTGTCGGCAAATCGAGCTCGTCGATTCTCGTTCCGTCCGCTTTGTACCAGCCGTCGTAATCCAGAATATCGTCGTACGTCGCGGCGCTGTCTGCCGTTTCAAAATGGCTGTCGATGGACGCGCCGTACTCGACCTCTGCCGTGTAAACCGTCGTGCCGTCAAAGTTAATAAACGTCAGCGTGAATTTCTTCGTTTCAAACTTTGCGTTGACGATAAGGTCGCTTGTGACGTTGTCGAACGGCTTATCCCATCTGACGAACTTTTTCGTCGCGGTATCGTACACGTTCGGCGCAGTTGCGGCAAAGCCGTGTTTCACCATTTCGGTTTTGAGTGTCGTTTCGCCGTTTTTGAAAATAACCGTATACTCGTTAAGTTCGTACACGGCGGAAACTTCAATATCTTCCGTCACCTTTGAAAAATCTTTGTCCCATTTTGAAAAAGTCTTGCCGTCCTTTTCAGGCACTTCGGGCGCGGTTACGGTATCGCCGTGCGTGACGTTTGTAAAGGCTGCAAGCACCTTTTCGCCGTCCATAAACGTTACGGTGTATTTATTGATCGTCCATTTGACGTAAACCGTATCTCCGTTTTTGACTTTGGAATCCTTTGTAAGCGGCTTCAAAAAGTCCGCGTCGCGATACAGTCTTCCGGTGTATCCTTCTTTTTGAAGACTGAGCGTGAATAAGTCGGAAAACACGACGTTTTCCTTGTAAATGCTGCCGTCTTCGTCTTGGATTTTCACAATCACTTTCGTTTGTCCGTCTTTGTCAGCCACGTTGCTTTTGTTGCATGCAAACAGCGTAACAAGCCCTATTAAGAGCACGATACACACGAGCATTGTTTTTAATCCTTTTTTGCTCATTCAATATCCTCCGCTACCACGGGATGAATTTTCATCCCTTGGTTTCCTTGGTTTTTTATGCTTTCCTGCCATGACAGGTTTCTGCTCGATTTATTATTATAAAGGTAAAATCTGAAATCGCCCGCGCCCGCAGCCTGAGGCAACATTTTGCCCTGATTTCGGATATTCTCGTCCTTACTGTTTTCAAGCACCGAGATATTGACGTCGTACACGCCGAACTGCTTTGTTTCGTCGTTCGCTTCCGTCAGGTCAAGGTACGAATAGTTATATCCGCCGCCGTAAAACGCTATGCCGCCGTGGACGTATTCCGTCCCGCCGACGTTCAGGATTATATCACGGCATTCCTCCTTTACATTTGCGACTTCTTTCATCATTTCCGCAACGTTCATCGAAAGCCAGTCGTTTGCCTCGCCGGTAACTTCGATAAGCGTGCTGCTGTCAACGTTTGAAAGGTTTTTCCAGTCAAGCATCTTTACGTCGCCGACTATGCGAAGCGCCGACGCATACGAAGTCGCCGCGCATCCTTCCCACGTCGTTATCGTGCCGCCGTACAAGAATTCGCCCGAAAAGTGCGTTTCCATACCGACCGAGAACAACCCCGACGTTTCGAGCACCGAGTTTTTAAGCGTAACGTCGTTGATAAGATAATTGTCGTTAAAGTATTTGTCCGTCTTGTTGCTCTCGTCGTAAGGCGAATACGGGTTGTTGTTTGCGTCAAGAAGTTTTCTTTGCACTTCGTTTGTTTGTTTCAGCGCGCGGTTGCTGCCGATTTTCAATATGAATTCGCGCGCGTTTGAAAGCACGCAACTTTCAATATGCACGTTTATCTTCTCATCTTGCACGTTAAACGCCGATTCGTCTTTAACAACGGGACTTCCCATTGTGGATCCGCCCGCAAAAATTCTGACGACGGTGCGCCCGTTCGAGACGCGACTGTTCAACAGTTTTGCGCTTTTTGCGATTTCAAGCGTCGTGCCGACGTAGTTGAGTTTCGACAAGTTGAACTGTCCGTCTTCTTCAAGAAGGCTATCGTCGCTGCAACCTTTTAAGACGACGTTGTTTATAAGCACGTTGTCCGTCCTTACAAGGAAAGAAATGTTGTCCTGTCCCTTGACGCTTGCGGACGATATCGCGACGAAATTCAAAGGCCCTTTGAAAATTTTCGGAATCCCCGTCGCATCCTTGCACTGCGTGAACTTGTCGGCGTTGATTTCAAAGCCGTTGCCGTAAACGTGGTTTTTGAACTCGATAAGATATTGAACTTTCTTGTTTTCGTCGTTTTCGCCGATGTTATCAAGATACGTTTTGTCGTACGTGGTTGTGAATTTTTTGACGTCTTTTTTGAGTTCGTCTTCGGTCATAGCCGTGCCGTCGTTTTTGACGCCCAGCATCACGTCGCTTGTCAGCACGACGATACCGCCGGCTTCGGTCGCCTTTTTAAGTTCCTCGTAATTGCCGACGTTCCTGCCGTCCTTGACCGCACGAAGTCTGATTTTCGCGCAGATGTTCGTGCCGAAGTATTGGTTATATTCCGTCAACTGTGCGTTAAGCGTGGAAAGCCCCGTGCCCTTTGCCCTGATTTCCGCAGAAACCGCGTCGGCGTTCGTCGCCGGTTGCGCCTTGCAGGAAAAGAGCGAATTATCGTCGGAAAACGCGACGTTCATAAATTCGTCCGTGAACGTTTCGGCGCCCGCTTCCGTGACAACCCTTACGAAAATCGTCCTTGTGTCCGGTCTTCCTTTGGGGTTTTTGCCGCCGATTGTCAGTATGTTTTCGATGCCGTACTCTTTCGCGCTGTCCGCAAACTCCATCGAATACACGTTGGGCACGACGCGGATTGTCTTTTTGATTTCTTTGATGACTTTTCCGTCGTGCTCGGCAGTGATTTTGATTTTGGCAAAGCCCCTTTGCGTTGCGGTAATAGTTGCAAACTGCCCGTGTTGTTCAAGGGTTATTACGTCTGCGCCGTCGATTATTTCAAATTTCACGTCCGCGTCGTCATCGCTTTCGGAATATGCGACGTAGGTGACTTTCGTGTTGTTTTTTTGCTTGATTTCGTCGCCTTCGCCGTCATAATACGACGTACGCACGTCAAGGTTATATTCGGTAAACTCCAAAGAAAAGTCCGTTGCGCCGACCTTTCCCGAAATTTCTTCGTCCGAAAATTCTTTGTCAAAAGACAAGGTCAATACGAATTTGTTTTCGGAAATCCTTTCGATTCCGCTTGCCGTGACTCCTTCGGGCAAGGTAAGGTCGGATATTTCAAGGGAGTCGTTTTTGCTTTCGACGAAAAGTTTTGCCGTTGTCGCTTTGTTTTTCACGGTGACTTTCGCGCCGCTGCTTTTTCCGTTGACCGCAAAGCCCGTACTGTCGGTATTGACGTTGACCTTGACGGTCAAAACCTTTTCAAGCCCTTCTCGTCCTTCGGGACAAGTAATTCTAACCTGCGTCTCGCCCGAAAACAGCGCCTGCGCCACGCCCGTGACGGCGTTGAGTTTCAGAATGTGATTGTCGCCGATTTCTTCAAATATCCTTGTTTCTCCCGAAAGGTTTTCGGGGTACAGTTCTGCGGAAAATACGTTTTCGCCGCCGTCTATCGAAACTACGTCGCTCGTGATTTCATCACCGTTGACTTTGGGATAAATTCTTAACACTTTCGTGGAATATGCGGAAACTATGACGCTGTCCTTAAATCCTTTTTCGGCGGAAATCGCCGTGATTTTCACCTTTCCTACGTTATCTATATGAAGTTTTCCGTCGATTATTTCAAAACCTTCAGGGGCTTCGTCGCCGCCGACGCCCGATATTTCAAACGAATATTTCTGATTCCTTGCGTTGACGGGCTGCACCTGCGCCAAAAACGCGATGGGGTCGTATTTGGCAACGTCCACGTCGATAAACCCGTCTTCGTTCTGCGTCGTGATTTGTATGCCCGTCACGGGAATGTCCGCGTAAACGCCCGCCGCTTTTCCCACGGAGAACAGCGCGATCAGAAACACAATCGGTATTATCATTATAAGCGCGATTATTTTCTTTTTCATATCAATCCTCATGCCTTTCCGTAACAGGGCTTCTCCGCCTGCGGATGCAGAAACTACCATGTAAAAAAAGCACTCTTCTTACAAAGAGTGCTTTCGTTCATCATGCATTAAAAAACATTCAGGTTTAAGGCAATCGCCATAAGGAAGAACAGAACCGCTAAAACTCTGGTAATCTTTACCAGGTTTCCTTCCATGGAACGTCCTTTATTTTTGCCCCAGTAGGTTTCTGCCGCACCACTGATGGCTCCCAGTCCTTCATCTTTGCCTTCCTGCATTAAAACAAGCACTGTCAGTGCAAGACATATAATAATAAAAATAATCGTTAAAGTTATTCTCAAAGCTCCCATATCACACCTCCGTGGGATAGATTATATTCAATCAAACAAAAGTGATTGTACCATAGAGTAAACAGTTTTTCAACCTCTTTTTCCAAAACAGGTCTATTTTTTCCATGTCTGTGGAGAAAACAGTACCAAAATCGGAATGAGCTCCAGCCTTCCCGCCAGCATGTCGAAAATCATCACTACCTTCGATGCATCCGAAAAGGCGGAAAAATTACCGGTGGGTCCTACCACATCTAGCCCGGGACCGATGTTGTTCAGTGTCGCCATAACTGCCGAAACATTGGTTTCAAAGCTGAAATTGTCCAGACTGACGATCAGGATGGACGCAAAGGACAACAGGACATATATGCCGGTGTACACCAGAATGGAACGGATTAAATCCTCCGGAAGCGCCCTTCCGTCCATATGCAGCTTTTTAATGCTGCGTGGATGAATAACCTTCTGAATTTCATTTTTTACGCTCTTTACAAGCACCACCAGTCTGGATACCTTAAAGCCGCCACCCGTACTGCCGGCACTGGCGCCCACAATCATCAGAAGAAACAGTATCATCTTACTGAAGGACGGCCACAGATTAAAATCACGACCTGACAGACCTGTGGTCGTAATGATGGAAGTTACGTGGAATGCGGATTGGAACAGGGCTTCTCCGAAATTGGCAAAATAACCTCTCACATTGACGGCAATCAGCAGGGTTGCTC
>OGOU01003243.1_pt1 | contig 10657 bp, 5 predicted proteins | sample 1552721 | NCBI WGS metagenome assembly OGOU01 (sample SAMEA2580176, study PRJEB22360) | human gut metagenome | biome: human gut; feature: human-associated habitat; material: faeces | place: Denmark | collected 2008/2010 | reverse complement strand
GAACGATAAGATAGACGGTGGTGAAGGCTGTCAGCGAATAGCGCTGTTCGACAGCGGGTGTGTTGTCCGGCAAGCTGTGGTCGGATATGATGCGGCGGCCCAAGTCGGGCGGAAGCGAATAAAGGTTGTATTTCCAAAGGACCACGCCGTCGACTATGTAGACGAGCGCCATGTCGCCGCGTGCCAGCATCTTGAGTTCCGTATCCTCGGCGCAGTACGTGTCGAAGCCCGAGGCATGTGTCATGCGCCGCCATGCTTCGATTCCACCGGGATAGTCAGCGGCGATAATCTGTACGAATTGTCCGTCGGCGCTGTCCATGGCAGCGGCCAGCTCCCGTGCCTGACGGCTGCGCGAGAGGCCCGCGCGTTGCGGTTCGTTGACAATCATAATCAAGGATTTTCCCTCCGGTGCGAAGACTTCGGTGGTGACATCGTCACCGTCAGCGTCGTTGATGGTGATGTCACTGCTGACAAGGGCCGCTTTGGACTCGATGCGGCGCACAAAGGTCCAACTGTCATCGTCGGGAATGCTGTCGGCCGAAAACTCGCGCTCCACGCCGTCGCGGCTGTAGACGAAGCGCATGCCGTCCGTATCCGAGGTCTCGGCACGGGCAGCGGCAATGTCGGTGCCTGTGGAGTAAGGGCGGAAATCGACTATGGGCTGAACGTTGTAGCCTAAGTAAGCTAAAACGACGCCGTAAGCTACCGAGGCGACGGCGACGAGCCATTGCAGTTTCATGACAATGATGCCGCCGACACGTTTTCCAAGCAGCAGCAGACCGACAGCGGCGGCGTCAAGGATGATGTTTTTGAGGAGCGTGGCGCCGTTGCTCAGCACGAAGGCGTCGCCGAAGCAGCCGCAGTCGCTGACGGGGTCGGCGGCGTATATGTAGACCGTAAGTGCGGTCATGACTGCCATGAACACTGCCAGCAGCCATGCCGAGGCGCGGCGGAAGCAGCCCAAAGCGAGAGCGACGCCGAGGCCGAACTCGAAGATGGCAAGTGCCGATGCCATGACAAGTACGGCCTGCCGTGGTACAGCCCAATGCCAAAGGGCAAAGTACTCGGCAAACTTGTACATCGAGCCGTACGGGTCCACCATCTTGGCGAAGCCCGAGAAGATGAATACCGCGCCGACAAGGAGGCGTAGCGTCCATACTGTAATCTTGATTAACAGCGCTTTTTTGTCAGGTGCTTGTGTCATTGAGGCTGAGATTGCTCGGTGAGTTTGATGATGCCGAAGACAGCATAGTTGAGCATGTCATAGTAGTTGGAGTCTATGCCCTCGGACACGGTGGTGCGACCTTGGTTTTCTTCGATTTCCTTGACGCGTTCTATTTTGGTGAGAATGAAGTCGGTGTACGAGCCGACGCGCATCAGTCGCCAAGCCTCGCCGTAGTCGGCGTTTTTGGCGGTCATCAGCGCCTTGGCCTCGGCGATGCGTGCGTCGTAGAGCGCGATGGCCTCGTCGGGCGAGATGTCCTTGGCGTCGGCGACGCCAAGGCTAAGTTGGATGAGGCCGATAACCGCGTAGTTGACGATTGCCATAAACTCGGGGAAGATGCCCTCGCCGACGGCCGAGGTTCCGGTGGTCTGCAGAGTGCGTATGCGCTTGGCTTTGATGTATAGCTGGTCGGTGACCGATTCGGGGCGAAGAATGCGCCACGAGGGTCCGTAGTCGTTGAGTTTTTTAGCAAAGACATCGCGGCATAGTGCCACGGCGTCATCAAATTGGGCGGAAGTCTGAGACATTGGTGTGCGGTATAAAAACGTGGACAAAGGCGGCAGGACGATAGGCGGGCCGCCGCGTACAAAGGTACAAACAAAGTCGGAAACTGCAAAACGCGGTTTTGCAGCGCGGTGGCCGTACAGACGCGCCGGTGGAGTGTGATAAGGAACTTGGTGTAAAAAAGCGGGGGTGGGGTGTAACTTTTTGGACGAAAGTGCGTCTAATGGGATGTAACACTAATTTTATGAAAAAAATGAACATAATCGAAGCTCATGACATAGTCAAAGACTTTACGCAGCATCGCGCCCTTGACCATGTGTCGGTCGAGGTGCCTCAAGGCTCGGTGTACGGCCTGCTCGGCCCTAACGGCGCGGGCAAGACAACGCTCATACGCATCATCAATCATATCACTGCTCCGGACGAGGGTCATGTCCTGTTTGACGGCCATCAGCTTAATGCCGCCGACGTGGCCTGCATAGGCTATCTGCCCGAAGAACGCGGGCTTTACAAAAAAATGAAAGTCGGTGAACAATGCCTGTTTTTCGCACAGCTGAAAGGACTGGGCCGGGCCGAGGCCACGGCGCGTCTCAACGAGTGGTTCGAGCGCCTCGAAATCGAAGGCTGGTGGAACAAGAAAGTCGACGAATTGTCCAAGGGCATGGCGCAGAAAGTACAGTTTGTCATCACCGTTCTGCATCGGCCCGAGTTGTTGATATTTGACGAGCCCTTCTCGGGCTTCGACCCGATAAACGCCAATATACTGAAACGCGAAATCCTGCGTTTGCGCGACGAAGGAGCAACGGTGATATTTTCGACGCATAACATGGCGTCGGTCGAGGAGCTGTGCGACCGCATAACGCTGATCAACCGCAGTCACAACGTACTGACCGGCGGTGTCGGCGAGCTGCGCAAGCGCTTCGGCGGCAACCGCCTGCAGCTTAGCTATCGCGGCGACAGCGAGGCCCTGCGCCAGGCCATTGGCGAGCGTGCCACAGACCTGCATACAGGCGAGGCCGACCGCGATGGCATTGTCCGTATGACGCTTAGCCTGGGCAGCGACAGCGAGCGCCGCGAGCTGATAGCCCGAGCCAACGGTGCCGTCGACCTGCTGTCGTTCGAACCGCTGCTGCCGACGATGGACGAGATATTTATAGCCGCCGTCAGGGCCTCGGGAGGCGACGCCGACGCAGCCGTGCGCGACGTAAACCAAAGTAAAAACGTATAAAAGCAAGAAACCATGAATAAAAATATGTACCTGATACTGCGTCGCGAATATCTGGAACGTGTGCGGCGCAAAAGTTTTATATTCACAACCATACTGACTCCGGTAGTGATGCTTGCGCTGATGGTTCTTCCCGGTGTTGTGGCTTACCTGTCAGGTCCCGAGGACAAGAGCGTAGCCGTGGTGGACCACTCGGCCGTAATAGCGCCCGCGTTGCAGAGCAACGACAACATGCGCTTTGTCGCCAGCAGCGAGTCTGTGGACAAACTTCGCGATAATGAAAACTATGACGCTATCCTTGTTATAGGCAAAGACATCGTCGACCGTCCCGATGATGTGACATTCTATACGCGCGGAGCATCATCGCCGCAGACCGAGATGTACGTATCGCAGATGCTGTCAAAGATAATCGAGCAGCACCGTCTGGCACGCTACGATATTCCCGACTTGCCGCAGATACTTGCGCAGACGCAGGTCAATGTGCAGATGTCGACCGTGCGTATCGACCGCGAAAAAGACGAAGCAACCTCGTCGGCCGCGTCGGCGATGATGGGCATGCTCATGTCGCTGGTACTATACATGTTTGTGCTGATATACGGCCAGATGGTCATGACCTCGATTATCGAAGAAAAGAATAACCGCGTGCTCGAAGTTGTGGTTTCGTCGGTACGCCCTACCGAGCTGATGCTTGGCAAGATACTTGGCATCGGCGCCGTAGCTCTGACACAGATAGTGATATGGGCCGCGCTGATAAGCTCGTTCTCTATGTGGGTAATGCCGAGTCTGATGAGCCAGTTTGTGACAGCGGGCAGCGACGTCGATCTCGTGGCCGGACTGTCGATGATGGGCAATACGGGCTATGTTCTGACGATGTTTGGCTTGATGACAGTTCTGATGGTAGGCGGATATCTTTTTTACTCTGCCTTGTATGCGGCCATAGGGTCTGCTGTCGACAATCTGCAGGACGCATCGCAGTTGCAGACCATAGCCGTGATGCCTATAATCATAGGGCTTGTGTTTGCGATGACCGTAATCAATGACCCGAATTCGACGCTTGCCGTCGTGCTGTCGTATATTCCGTTCACATCCCCGATGGTGATGATGGCCAGGGTCCCGTTTGGCATACCCGGATGGGAGACGGCACTTTCGATAGCTGTGCTTTACGCCAGCGTGCTGTTTGTGGTATGGCTTGCAGCCAAGATATACCGCGTAGGCATTTTCATGTACGGCAAGAAGCCGAGCTACCGCGAGCTGTTGCGTTGGGCCCGTTACAAATAAGATAACGGGCAGTCAGCGCTCAGTGCGTGCCGAGCGAGGCCTTTGCTAAGCATGAAGTGCGCGGAGTGAGCGCTTGGGTACGCATGAAGTGCGCAGAGTGTTAAATAACTGTTAAAAGGCAGTGTCATTTAATCTCGGGCACACGGATTTTTGTAATTTTGTACGAATATCCCTAATTATGTATTTGCGAGATGAGACAACTTAAAATTACCAAATCAATTACCAACCGCGAGAGCGCGTCGCTTGACAAATATCTGCAGGAAATCGGCCGTGAAGAGCTGATAACCGTCGAAGAAGAAGTTGAGCTGGCCCAGCGCATCAAGCAGGGTGACCGTGCGGCTCTCGAAAAGCTGACAAAGGCAAATCTTCGCTTCGTAGTCTCCGTGGCGAAGCAATATCAGAATCAGGGCTTGTCGCTTCCGGACCTTATCAACGAGGGTAACCTCGGCCTTATCAAGGCCGCCGAGAAGTTTGACGAGACCCGTGGCTTCAAATTTATTTCGTACGCCGTTTGGTGGATACGACAGTCGATACTTCAGGCACTTGCCGAGCAGTCGCGCATTGTGCGTCTGCCACTCAATCAGGTAGGCTCGCTCAATAAGATAACCAAGGCGCTGTCGAAGTTCGAGCAAGAAAACGAACGCCGTCCGTCGCCCGAGGAGCTTGCCGAGCAGCTTGACATTCCGGTAGAGAAAGTCGCCGATACGCTTAAGGTGTCGGGACGTCATATCTCGGTCGACGCACCTTTTGTCGAGGGCGAAGACAACTCACTGTTAGACGTGCTCACCAATGATGACTCGCCAATGGCCGACGCTACGCTGAATCAGGAGTCTCTGTCCAAGGAAGTTGACCGCGCTCTGCGTCAGCTTCACGAGCGTGAGCGTGACATCCTTAAGATGTTCTTTGGCATTGGTTGTCAGGAGATGACTCTCGAGGAGATAGGTGCAAAGTTTGACCTTACCCGCGAGCGCGTACGCCAAATCAAAGAGAAAGCCATACGTCGGCTCAAGGGTCAGAAGTCCAAGCTGCTGAAGACCTATCTTGGGCAGTGACAACTTGCGCTCATTAGCGGCAAAGCATACAGGCGTCCCTTCGCGGGGGCGCCTTTTATGTGTAGAGTTGTGGCGGGAGGCGGACGTCCAGAAGGTGGAGGGAGCCGCGAGCTTACGCTCGCTCCACGGTGTGGGTGGAAAGCGCATGCCGGTAGCAGGGGTGGCGTGCATGGTGGCAGCGGGTGGTGACACCGGGGTGGAGTGGGGTAGTAAAAAAGCGTCCCGACGGATGGCCGGGACGCTGGGTATGGGGGGCGCTAAAGACCGAAGGGATGAGATGGCTTAGCGGACGATGAGCTTGTTGGTGGAGGTGCCGATGCGGACAAGGTAGATGCCCGGGTGAACGGGGACGCGGGCATCGCCGGTGGCGCTGTAGACAACTTTGCCGTCAACTGCTACAATCGAAACTGCGGAGTCGCCGGCGTTGTTGACAACAATCTGACGACCTTCAACCGAGAGGGTTGCTATGGAGTAGATGCCGTCAATGCCTGAGGTCTTGACTAAGACGACGGCGGCTTCGGACTCTCCACGGTTGTATACAGCGGTGACATGGTAGGTGTTGTCGACCGAGAGGTCGGCGTCGGCGTGGACGAAGGTGTTGGTGGCAACGGGCTCTGCGTTGACTTTGATTCCGTTGCAGTAGACGTTGTAGCCGGTGAGTTCGAGGCCTTTGGTACCATCGGCGGCGATGTAGCGGACGGCGTCAATCATGAGCATCATACCGTCATTCGAAACGACGCGGAAAGCGAAGCGTTTGGCTCCCTCGGGGAGTGTGAATGAGAAGTCGCCCCAGCCGTCGGTGCGTATTGTACGGTATTGTGAGCCGGTGTTGTTGAACGATTCTAGCTGTACAAACTTGTCGGGATCTGTGGTGTCCTCGGTGGAGTACCATACCTGAAGGAGCTCGGAGTAGTTGATGCTGGCGTTCTTGGCGTTGAAAGTGACTGTCTGAGCGTTGCCTTTGAGCAAAGGTGAGATGGCCCAGTCATCGCAGGTGCCGAGTGCCTGTTCGCCGGCCAGGCAGTAGATAGAACCGATGTACTGCTTGCCGTCGGCAGCGACGTATTCTTTAGCGTAGCTTGTCAGTGCGAACGCGTCGTTGGTACCGTCGATGACGATGAACGATTCGGGGTCAACGGTTCCGTTGTGGTTGGGAACATCGATGTTGCCGAGGTTACCCGAGGGGAGACCATCGCGGTCGATGAATGTCCAGCCGTCGTAAGCCTTGGTGAAAGGTTCGGCGTTCTCGAACGATTCGAGGGTGGGGTCGTAGGGGATGTCGCTGTCGGTGACGGCGTCCCATGTGAGGGTTATGTCAGCTTCGTTGGCGGTGCCGTGCAGGTTGGAGACAGCGGGGAGCGAGCTTTCGATACGGCTGACGGTAGCGTTCTTGGCAGTGAGGTTGTTGCTGGGGTCAGCGTCGTCGGCGTAGATGAGACGTGCCGAGTATTCGACGGTCTTTTCTGAGGCCATGTTGAGGTTCTGGACAAATGTTACAGTGGCTTTCTGACCAGCGGCGATGCCTGTGGCCGGCTTGGTGTCGGCAGTGTTGCCGTTGGCAAGGAGTTCGACGCTGTAGTCGCCCGAGGCAAGGCGTCCGTTGTTTTCGATGACAACGTCAACGTTGAAGTCAGTGCCGGGTTCTACTTCTTCGGGGGCCGAGACGGATACGGCGCCGAGATCGTAGTCGGGCATGTCGATGACCTTGATGTTGTCAAAGAAGCAGTATACGAGACCGCTTGAGTGGTAGCGGATTATAGGCTGAACGGTCTTGCCGTTGAAGGCCGAGAGGTCGATGACTTTCTTGGTCCACTGTTTGGCGATGTCATCGTTGTAGTCAATGGTTTTGACCAGAGTCTGAACGCCGTCGCAGACAACGAAGAGGTCGAGGAGCGATGCGTCGGTATCGGTAATCTTGTAGGTGTACATCTCGAAGACGGGGTTCTTGGCTCCGGCGAGGTTGATTTTGCCGAAGACGAGGTCGCCGCGTCCTTTGCCTGTGCCGAGCTCGGTGCTGGACGAGACGCGTTCGCCATAGAAGAATTGTCCGTCACCGTCTTGAGAGACGACTTCGTTCATGTCGCCGTCCTGTTTCATGCCGAATTCGCAGCCGTCCCAGTTGTTGATGCCGAGGACGTAGTTCTGAACATCGGTGATGTTGCTCATGGCGAAGGGCAGTGAATATGCGGGACCTACGGCTACGAAGCCGGCGCCCTGAAGGTATTCGCCGTCAACGCCGCGGTTTATGGTCTGAACGCCGACCTGGATGAAAGTCTGTGGGTCAGTCTCGGGCTGCGCAGTGAATGTGTAGCTGAGGCCGTCGACGGGTTCGGTGTTGAGTTTGTTCCACTTATTAGCGTCGTTGTCATAGAGGTAGACGTTGTATGTGAGGTTGGCAGGGAGCAGAGGGTTGCCGTCGACGTCGGTTGTCGGATGTGTCCATGTCAGGGTGACTTCGCCTGTCTTGGCGGGGTTCTCGACGGCCGAAACCGATGCAGGCGGGTTGGGGACGTTGGGACCGACGAATGCCGAAGCCGAAGGCGAGCGGCCCTGGTTGCCGTCGGTGTCGTAAGCTTCGACGGTGTAGGTGTATCGTGCGGCAGCCGGAACGTTGTCGGTAAAGGACTGGTCGGTAGCTGCAGCGGCGTTCAGTTCCTTGATGACTTCGCCGTCACGTTTGATTACGAGCTTCATGTCGCCGGTGTAAGCGGCGCCGGTGACAGTGGCAGAGGCTGTTGTGAAGGAGACTGTTGCGTTGAGGTCGCCCGAGATGGCGGGAGTGATTTTGAGGTCGGAGACGGCATCGGGGGCTGTGGCTCCATAGGGAGCGCTCAGCTGGTAAGATACGAGCGAGAGGTCCCATTGACCGCCGTCGCTGATGGCGTGCATGCCGATGAAGTATTCGCCGGACTCGTCGGGAACGATTGATGCTGGGATGGTGAGGTTATCGCCGAGGACTTCGGTTGGTTCGGCGAGCGTTGTGGTCATAGCCTCGGCGGTGGCAGCTCGTCCAATCTTGATTTCGATGCGCTCGGGGTATCTGTCGCTGTAGGCGTGTGCTATGGCGCTGAAATCGTATGCTTTGCCTTTTTCGAGGTATATAGCAGGCGAGATAATCCAGTCGTCGGCGGCTTTGTTGCCGTAGCTGTAATATGTGCCTTTGCTCGATGAGTATTTCCAGGTCTTATTGTCTTTGTTGGCGTCGATGACAGTGTGCTGGCTGAAAATGGCATTGTCTTTCATATCCATGGTTACGGGGGCGTTGTAATGGCCGACGTAGAGGGTGTTGGACATGACGGCTTTCGAGCTCTTGGCATCGTATTTGGCGATGACGCCATAGCATAGCGCTGTGATATTTTCGGGGACGGGCATTTCTTTTGTCCACGAGCAGACGTTGAGGTCGGAGGTGACGACGTTGTTCTGTGCGTCAATGATGTCGTAGCGAACCTGTGCGGGGTCGATGTATCCCCCGTCAGCCGATTCGGTTACGGGGTCCCAGGTTAGGGTGAGGACTCCGTCGGCGTAACTGAGGACAACGTTCTTGCCGGCCTGGGGAGTACCTTTGCCAACGTAGCATTGAGCCTTGGCCTGGTTGGACTCACCGACTTCGTTGGTGGCGATGGCTATGAAGGTGTACATTCCGCTGAGTGTCAGTGTTGCCGAACTGTTTACGGTGCTTCCGGCAAGAGCCTGTCCTGAGGCAACTTCGGTGCCATTGGCATAAATTTTGTATCCCATAGTCGTGCCTGCGGCGTCTGTGCCGTCGTAAAGTTTGTCGGGCATGGTAACGACAAAGTTGGCGGTCATGGAGCCGTCGACGCATGATACTTCGAAGCCGGGAGTGGCCGGAGCTTTGTCAGGAGCCTGAGCGGGGATGTACATGCCTATGACTTCCTCGCCTTCGCCAAAGGTGGCAATGACGCTGGAGGCTGCTGTCTGCGGGTTGATTTCGACGAGGCCTGCGGCTTCATCGTTGCAGTATGCAAGGAGAATTGAGCCGTCCTTGTCATTGTAGGCTGCCGAGCTCATGTAATGTAGGCTGGGGCAGCCAGTGGCGCCGACGAGCTCGAAAGTGCCGGTTTCTTTGGCGACTTTGTAGAGATTGCCTTCGAGGTCGATGCCGTATGCCTGGCCTAATTTGTCTATGGCGACGGCGCGGAGCGAGAAGTCCATGTCTGCGATCTTGTGGACGTTGTTGTCGCTGAGGTCGAAGTAGCCCCAGTAGCGGTATATTTCGCCACCGTACTCTCCTGAGAAGCAGCCGAAGACGTGTCCTGAGACGGGGTCGTAGGCAACATCGGTGGCGCAGATAGGCATATCGTCGAGTTCGATGACTTTGATGCGTGCTTTGGTCTCGGTGTCGTAGACATAGAGGTCGTAGCCCATAACCCATGTGCCGTAGGCTAATTTGTTGAGGACGTAATATTTGCCATCGTTATCATAGAAGCCGAAAACGGGGTCGGGTGTGCCGAAGAGCATGCTGAAGGCTGCTGATTGTACTACGGGCATCTTGTAGAGGCCGCGACGCTCGTTGATGGAGTTCTCGGTCCACGATGAGGCGTAGATGACTGTGCCGTAGGCGTTGAGTGTCGCTGATACGGTTTTTAGCGGAGCGCTGTATGCGCTCAGAGGCTGTGATTGAATTTGGTTTGAGGCTTGTGCTGCAAAACCATTGTTAAAGGGACTCGGAACTTGTCGCACAGCGGTGCCAAGCTCGTTGCGACTGTCGGCAGAAGAGACGTTGCGCTGAATCTCGCTTGTCAGAGTTTGTGCCGAACTGAAACGAACTTGTCCTGACGTCCGTGCTTCTGCGCTGAAGCTCATTAACAATGCTCCTGCAAGCAGAAAGGGTACGCTTTTGTTCATTTTGTTAAAATGGGGATTAAATGATAGAAAATTGTGGCACGTAAAAGCATGGTGCCGAATAATTAGTGAAAACGTGTGACAAAAGTACAATTTTTTTACAGTGTAGGCAATATTCCGGTACACTAAACTTAACACGAAGTGGGGTGAGGGTGGGATGAGGGTCGTGACAAAAGGGGACGGGTGCAAAAAAAGCCGGCGACCCGAGGGTGGGGCTGCCGGCTGTATGGGGATGGGTCGGGTCAGGCGTTTTTAACCTTGTCGACGATGGCTTTGAAAGCGGCGGGGTTGTTGAGGGCAAGGTCGGCGAGGACTTTGCGGTTGATTTCGATACCGCTTTTGTGGATGAGGCCCATGAGTTTGGAATATGAGAGATTCTCAAGACGGGCGGCGGCGTTGATACGCTGAATCCACAGCGCGCGGAAGTTGCGCTTTTTCTGTTTGCGATCGCGATAGGCGTAGGTGAGACCTTTTTCCCAGGTGTTTTTGGCTACGGTCCAGACGTTGCGGCGG
>OGOU01003233.1_pt1 | contig 10674 bp, 4 predicted proteins | sample 1552721 | NCBI WGS metagenome assembly OGOU01 (sample SAMEA2580176, study PRJEB22360) | human gut metagenome | biome: human gut; feature: human-associated habitat; material: faeces | place: Denmark | collected 2008/2010 | reverse complement strand
TTGCATTCTTAAGGTCATAAATTAACTGTGCCAGGTCCTCGATAGAATAGATATCGTGATGCGGTGGCGGGGAGATCAGGCTGACACCTGGTGTAGAATGACGGGTTTTGGCAATCCATGGATATACCTTCTTTGCAGGAAGATGTCCGCCTTCACCAGGTTTTGCACCCTGTGCCATCTTGATCTGGATTTCTCTTGCAGATACAAGATAACGGCTTGTTACCCCAAATCGGCCACTGGCAACCTGTTTGATTGCGGAACAGCGGTCATTCTTGCTTCCGGCAGAAGCAATACGTTCTGCACTCTCTCCACCTTCACCTGTATTGGATTTACCATGCAGATGGTTCATTGCGATTGCAAGTGTCTCATGTGCTTCCTGAGAAATAGATCCATAGGACATTGCACCTGTCTTGAATCGTTTTACGATTTCATCCACACTCTCGACTTCTTCGATCGGGATTGCCTTTTCCGGATAATTAAACTCCAGAAGACCTCTGAGTGCACCATGGCTTTCTTTATCTGCCAGCGCTGTATATTGTTTGAAAAGATCGTAGCTTCCGGTCCACGTAGACTCCTGCAGAAGATGGATCGTCTGCGGGTTGTAACGATGTTCCTCTCCCTGACTTCTCATTTTATGTGCGCCGACACTGTCCAGTGTAAGGTCTGTATCAAGACCTAACGGATCAAATGCCTCGGAATGCAGTTTTTCTACATTATCTTCAATGTCTTCCAGTGTAATTCCACCTACACGGCTTACGGTTCCTGTAAAGTATTTGTCGATCACTTCCTGAGAAATACCGATTGCCTCAAAGATCTGGGATCCCTGATAAGACTGGATTGTGGAAATACCCATTTTGGACGCAATCTTGACAATACCGCTTAATACCGCATGGTTATAATCTTCTACTGCTGCATAGTAATCTTTATCCAGCATATGATTGTCAATCAGCTCACGGATTGTTTCCAGAGCAAGATAAGGGTTAACAGCACTTGCGCCATAGCCGAGCAGTGTTGCAAAATGATGCACTTCTCTTGGTTCCCCGGATTCCAGAATAATGGCAAGAGATGTACTCTTCTTTGTCTTTACCAGATGCTGATGTACCGCGGATACTGCAAGTAGTGACGGGATCGGCATATGGTTTTCATCCACACCTCTGTCTGAAAGCACCAGAATATTTGCACCATCACGGTATGCTTTATCTACTTCTACAAACAGGCGGTCAATCGCACGTTCCAGTTTTGTACTCTTATAATAAAGAGTTGAAACTACCGCTACTTTGAATCCCTCATGATGCATATTCTTGATTTTCAGCATATCGGTATTTGTCAGTATCGGATGAACGATCTTCAGTACATGACAGTTCTCCGGTTGCTGTACCAGAAGGTTTCCGTCTTTACCGACATATACACTGGTAGAAGTAACAATTTCTTCACGGATCGCATCGATTGGCGGGTTTGTAACCTGTGCAAAAAGCTGTTTGAAATAATCAAATAACGGGCGGTCCTGATCAGACAGTACGGCAAGTGGTGTATCCACACCCATTGCACCGATACTCTCAGCTCCGTTCAGTGCCATGTTGCGGATAGATGTACGATATTGTTCATACGTATAGCCGAATGCTTTTTGCAGACGTGCACGCTGTTCATCTGTATATTCTTCCATACGGATGTTCGGGATCTTGATATCTTTAAGCTGTACCAGATTGCTGTTCAGCCACTCACCATACGGCTGCATGGTTGCATATTTTTCCTTCAGTTCATCATCGTCAATGACTTTTCCCTGAACAGTGTCTACCAGTAGCATTTTACCCGGATGCAGACGCTCTTTTAAAACAATCTTGTCTTCCGGTACCGGCATGACACCAACTTCAGAAGAAAGGATCATATAACCATCAGAAGTAATATAATATCTGGACGGACGCAGACCATTACGGTCAAGGACTGCTCCCATCACATCACCATCAGAAAACAGAATGGACGCAGGCCCATCCCATGGTTCCATCATTGTTGCATAATACTGATAAAAGTCTCTCTTTTCCTGAGAAATCGTATCGTTATATGCCCATGGTTCCGGAATCGTGATCATGACTGCAAGCGGAAGCTCCATACCACTCATAACCAGAAATTCCAGTGTATTATCCAGCATTGCAGAGTCAGAACCATTGCGGTTTACTACCGGAAGCACTTTATGAAGCTGACCTTTCAGATAAGGCGATTCCATATTCTCTTCTCTTGCCAGCATTTTATCCGCATTTCCACGGATGGTATTGATCTCACCATTGTGTACCATAAAGCGATTCGGATGTGCTCTCTCCCAGCTCGGATTGGTGTTTGTACTGAATCTGGAATGTACCATGGCGATTGCAGATTCATAATCCGGGCTCTGCAGATCTGCAAAGAATGTGCGAAGCTGTCCTACAAGAAACATACCTTTATATACGATCGTACGGCTGCTCATAGACACAACATAAGTATTATCATTACTCTGTTCAAACTCGCGGCGTGCAATATACAGCATTCTGTCAAACGGCAGCCCTTTTTCTACTTCTTCCGGCTTTTTGATAAATGCCTGCATGATGTATGGCATACATTCTCTTGCTTTATGACCGAGAACCTCCGGAATTACCGGCACGGTTCTCCATCCGAGAAGTTCCAGTCCTTCTTTTTCCACAATGATCTCAAACATCTTTTTCGCCTGTGCACGTTTGATCTCATGCTGTGGGAAAAAGAACTGGGCAATTCCGTATTCTCTCTCATCACCGATCTCAAATCCTTCTTTCTTACAGGCTTTTTTGAAAAATTTATGTGAAATCTGTAGAAGGATACCAACACCATCACCGGTCTTTCCCTCTGCATCTTTACCGGCACGATGCTCCAGATGTTCTACAATCCTGAGCGCATTGGCAACTGTATCATGAGTTTTTTTACCTTTTATATTTACAACAGCACCGATCCCGCAGTTGTCGTGTTCAAATTCACTGCGGTACAGACCATGATTTTCTCTGCTTACTTCCTGCATATTCATTTACCCTTTCTTATTCCTGATTTTTCGCCTGCCGGCTTTTTTTCAGTTTTGCATAATCATCTGCTGCCTTTACAAATCCACGAAACAGCGGATGTGCATGGTTCGGTCTGGATTTAAATTCCGGATGTCCCTGTGTTCCTTCGTAAAACGGATGATCCTTGATCTCGATCATCTCTACGATGTGTCCGTCAGGAGAAGTACCTGCAATCGTCATACCTTTTGTGGCCAATTCTTCACGATATGCATTGTTGACTTCGTAACGATGTCTGTGACGCTCCTGAATTTCTTTCTTTCCAAACAATTCCAGTGCTTTGGAGCTGTCTGCAAGTACGCATGGATAGCTTCCGAGTCTTAAAGTACCTCCCAAATCTTCCACGCTCTCCTGATCCGGCATCAATGCAATTACCGGATGCTTTGTTGACGGATCCAGTTCGATACTGTTGGCATCTTCATATCCGAGCACGTGACGGGCAAATTCCACAATTGCCATCTGCATGCCGAGGCAGATACCCAGATATGGAATCTTGTGTACACGTGCATACTGTGCTGCAAGAATCATACCTTCGGTTCCTCTGTTTCCAAATCCTCCCGGAACAAGAATACCGTCTACTTTATGAAGTGTCTGATCCAGATTTTTCTCATTCAGTTCTTCAGAATCAATCCAGGTGATCTCAACCTTTGCTTTACAGGAAATACCACCATGTTTCAGAGCTTCTACCACACTTAAATAAGCATCATGAAGCTGTGTATATTTTCCTACCATTGCAATATTTACAACGCTTTCCGGATTTCTGAGGTCATTGACCATCTGAATCCACTCACTTAAGTCCGGTTTGCGATTTTCAAGTCTTAAGGATTCCAGTACTACATCTGCCAGTTTCTCACGTTCCATGGCAAGCGGTGCTTCATACAGATATTCCACATCCAGATTCTGCAGTACATGGCTGACCGGTACGTTACAGAACAGAGCGATCTTTCCTTTGATTTCATCAGTCAACGGATGTTCGCTTCTGCATACCAGTACATCCGGCTGTATTCCCATTCCCTGAAGTTCTTTAACACTCGCCTGTGTCGGTTTGGTCTTCATTTCTTCCGAGGCTTTCAGATATGGAATCAGTGTTACATGAACCAAAATTGCATTGTCATGTCCTACATCATGCTGAAACTGACGGATAGATTCCAGAAACGGCTGGCTTTCAATATCTCCGACGGTTCCACCAACTTCAATAATTGCAATTTTTTCTTCGTCCTGTGATTTTGCACGGTAGAAACGGCTCTTAATTTCATTTGTAATATGAGGGATGACCTGCACGGTTCCTCCACCGAAATCTCCGTGACGTTCCTTCTGTAATACAGACCAATAAACCTTACCGGTCGTTACATTGGAATTTTTGTCGAGGCTTTCATCAATAAATCTTTCATAATGCCCCAGATCCAGGTCCGTCTCTGTACCATCGTCCGTAACAAAAACTTCTCCATGCTGGATCGGATTCATTGTACCCGGGTCAATATTGATATAAGGATCAAACTTCTGCATAGTCACCTGATATCCGCGCGCTTTCAGAAGTCTTCCGAGAGACGCTGCCGTAATACCTTTGCCAAGTCCGGATACTACACCACCTGTTACAAAAACATATTTTACTGCCATTACCGATTTCCTCCTCTATCCTGTATCTTAAAATTAAAAAGGCGCCAGAAGCGTATAAGGGACTATCCCCAATCGCTCCTGACGCCTTTGTCAGAATAAGATCCTAAAATATGAAATTTACTATACCTTATTTTTTTTCGTTTGTAAATATGTATTTTTGTAAAAATATCAACATCCACAGTCGATTTTTTTGTTGAGTTCTGCTTCCACATCCATCGGATACTTACCATCGAAGCAGGCTTTACATAACGGAAGGTTGCCTGCCATTCCCTCAAGATATTCACTCTGCATATATCCAAGAGAATCTGCCCCGATCATCTCACATATTTCCTGTGCACTGTGATTGCTTGCGATCAGCTGATCATTAGACGGTACATCTGTTCCGAAATAACATGGATGCAGGAACGGTGGTGAACTGATCCTTACATGAACCTCCAGCGCGCCGGCCTTCTTCAGCATACGGATCAGATTTGCGATCGTAGTTCCCCGCACGATGGAATCGTCTACCAGTACGATACGTTTACCTTTAACTGCTGAATCCAGTACACTCAGTTTCAGATGGACACTGGACTCACGCTCTTTCTGTGTCGGTTTGATAAATGTTCTTCCGATATAGCTGTTCTTATAAAATGCAAATCCAAACGGGATTCCTGATTCTTCTGAATAACCTTTCGCTGCCGGAATACCGGATTCCGGAACACCTGTAACCAGATCCGCATCTACCGGATAGGATTTTGCAAGGGATTTTCCGCCACGGATACGTGCATCATAAATCTTTACCCCATCCATCATACTGTCCAGTCTTGCAAAATAAATATATTCAAATACACAATGGGCATGTTTGCCGGTACTCAGTTCTTTGTTGGATTCGATGCCGTTCTTTGAAATCGTGATCATCTCACCCGGTTCAATGTCTCTGACGAATTCAGCACCTACAGAAGTAAGTGCACAGCTTTCAGAAGCAAGCACGTACGTATTGTCACGCTTACCAAGGCAAAGCGGTTTCAATCCAAGCGGATCACGGACACCGATCAGTTTTCTCGGACTCATGACTACAAGCGCATAGCCTCCCTTTAACTTGCGGGCGGTTTTCAGGACTGCTTCCTGAACAGTTTTGGAATGTACCCTTTCTCTTGCCACATGAAATGCAATAACCTCTGAGTCTGTCGTTGTATGGAAAATTGCTCCGTTCTGAATCAGTTCCCATTTCAGTTCAAGGGTATTGATCAGGTTACCATTATGTGCAAGTGCGAGTGTTCCCTTAATATAAGACAGAACCAGCGGCTGTGCATTCTCCGCAACAGATGCACCGGTCGTGGAATAACGTACATGTCCGATCCCGAGATTCCCCTCCATATTCCGTATGGTATCTTCACGGAGAACTTCACTTACCAGTCCGAGATCCTTATGAAACTGAACATTACCGCGCTCTCCGTTCGTTTTGGAAACTGCAAGTCCGCAAGACTCCTGTCCACGATGCTGAAGTGATGTAAGGCCATAATAAATGGATGGAACAACATTACCTCCATCCAGATCATAAATACCAAATACACCACAGGCTTCCTTAATTCCTGCCATCAGAATTTCCTCCCATTATCTATGAAATTTACCTGTGAATCTACCTGAAATTATAATAGAAGATCGACTTTTGTCAACCCTTGTCCCTGCAAAAAGCCATACAAATAAATTCATCTGACCAAACAAAAAATTTGAAATTTTTTTCACAAAAAATGTTGACAAGAGTTTTTTTTTGTGTATACTACATCACATAAGCAACGGCGCTTTGGATTAGATTCCAAGGCGCCTTTTTTGTTTATCACTAAGATCATAACGATTAATGGAATCGAAAATCGAAAGGAGACTTTACTATGGGACATAGCATTCCTGAAATTTATGGCAGTCTTGTTTTTAACGACAAGATCATGCGTGAGAAATTACCGAAAGATATGTACAAGGCGCTGAAGAAAACAATCGAGAACGGTACACATCTGGAGCTTGATGTTGCCAACTCCGTAGCAGTTGCCATGAAAGAATGGGCACTGGAACACGGTGCTACCCATTATACTCACTGGTTCCAGCCAATGACCAACTTTACAGCAGAGAAACATGACAGTTTCATTTCTCCTACTGTTGACGGTCAGGTTATTATGGACTTCTCCGGCAAGGAACTTGTAAAAGGTGAACCGGATGCATCCAGTTTCCCGTCAGGCGGTCTTCGCGCCACCTTCGAAGCAAGAGGTTATACAGCATGGGATCCTACTTCACCGGCATTCATTAAAGACCGTACACTTTATATCCCGACAGCTTTCTGTTCTTACAGCGGCGAAGCACTGGATAAGAAAACTCCTCTTCTTCGTTCCATGGATACCTTGAATAAAGAGGCTGTTAAGATTCTTCGTCTTCTTGGCAATACAAAAGTCAAACACATCAACACAACCGTAGGTCCGGAGCAGGAATATTTCCTTGTAGACAAAGACCTCTACAATAAGAGAAAGGACCTGATTTTCTGCGGACGTACACTGATCGGTGCTCCGGCTCCTAAAGGACAGGAAATGGAAGATCACTATTTCGGAACTCTGAAGCCACGTGTTGCAGCTTACATGCATGATCTGGACGAAGAGCTCTGGAAACTCGGTATTCCGGCAAAAACGAAACATAATGAAGTTGCTCCTGCACAGCATGAGCTTGCTCCTGTATTTGATACAACAAATGTTGCTGTCGATCACAACCAGCTGACTATGGAAATCATGAAAAAAGTTGCAGCAAAACACAACATGGTTTGCCTGCTTCACGAAAAACCATTCGAAGGAATCAACGGCAGTGGTAAACACAATAACTGGTCCATGAGCACAGACACCGGAGTCAACCTTCTGGATCCTGGCAAAACACCAGCTGAAAATACACAGTTCCTTGTATTCCTTGTAGCTGTTATCAAAGCAGTTGATGACTACGCTGATCTGCTTCGTATTTCTGTTGCAAGTGCCGGAAACGACCACCGTCTCGGTGCAAACGAGGCTCCGCCGGCTGTAGTATCCATCTTCCTCGGTGATGAACTTACCGAAGTGCTCAAGGCAATCGAAAACGATGAATTCTTTACCGGACACGGTGCTGTTCAGATGGATATCGGTGCAAAAGTACTTCCTCACTTCGTAAAAGATAACACAGACAGAAACCGTACTTCACCGTTTGCATTTACCGGAAATAAATTTGAATTCCGTATGCTTGGCTCATCTTCTTCTGTAGCCAACCCGAACATCATCCTCAACACTGCTGTTGCAGAGGTACTTCATCAGTTCTATGAGGAACTGAAAGATGTTCCGGCTGATAAAATGGATACCGCTGTTCATGAACTGCTGAAAAAGACGATCATTGATCACAAACGAGTTATCTTCAACGGAAACGGCTATACAGACGAATGGATTGAAGAAGCAGAAACACGTGGTCTCTACAATCTGGTTTCCACACCGGATGCACTGCCGCACCTCATCGATGAAAAGAATGAAAAACTGCTCACCAGTCATCATATCTTCACTGATGCAGAGCTTCATTCACGTTATGAGATCAAGCTCGACAACTATGTGAAAACTCTTCACATTGAAGCAGGTACTTTAGCTGAGATCATTCAGAAAGATCTTCTTCCGAGCATTACTACATACATGGAAAAAATTGCACAGACCGCAACACTTAAGAAATCAGTCGTTCCGGATATTTCCGTATCCGCAGAGGCTTCTCTTCTTACACAGCTGACAGAACTTTCCGAGACCATGACAAAAGATCTCGAAACCCTGAAAAAAGATACTGCTATGGCTGAATATGAAACCGGCAAAGATCTTCTTAAGAGTGCTAAACTTTATCAGAGCGTTGTCCTTTCTGATATGGAAAAGGTTCGTGCTTCCGCTGATGCAGCCGAAGTTCTGATCCCGGATTCCATCCTTCCATATCCAACATACGGAAAACTTCTGTTTTCTATCTCTGACTGAGGAAAAACAATTTCACAATGGTAAAATCAGGGGATGTCACTATGAACATGAACTACTTCATAATTCATTATCGATTTCCTCATCCATTAATCACACGATACGACATCCCCTGTTTTACATATATATTTGATTCGTAAAGGTGCGGAGAATGATATAACATCATTCCCGTGCCTTTTCAATTTTGTAACCATTAACTTATTCAACTTTTTAGGGAAAGAGAGGTAACTTTATGGATTATTCAGCAGTAAACACAATATGGGTACTTTTAGGTGCCGCACTTGTCTTCTTTATGCAGGCCGGTTTTGCAATGGTCGAAACTGGTTTTACCAGAGCGAAAAATGCCGGTAACATTATTATGAAAAACCTTATGGACTTTTGTATCGGTACTCCTACATTCTGGATCGTCGGATTCGGAATCATGTTCGGAGCCGGAAACGGATTCTTCGGAAAGATCGGTGGAATTGCTACCGAAGCTAATTATGGTTCCGCAATGCTCCCTGACGGTGTTCCGTTCTGGGCATTCCTGATCTTCCAGACAGTCTTCTGCGCAACATCCGCTACGATTGTATCCGGAGCTATGGCAGAGCGTACAAAGTTCTCATCCTACTGTATCTACAGTTTCCTGATCAGCCTGATCGTTTATCCGGTATCCGGACACTGGATCTGGGGTGGTGGTTTTATCAGCCAGATGGGATTTCATGATTTCGCAGGTTCCTGTGCAGTACATATGGTCGGTGGTGTAGCCGCATTTGTTGGTGCTCTCATCCTCGGACCTCGTATCGGAAAATACTCTAAGAGCGGTAAATCAAAAGCCATTCCGGGTCACAACCTTACCATCGGTGCTTTAGGTGTATTCATCCTCTGGTTCTGCTGGTTCGGATTTAACGGTGCTTCCACAGTAAGTATGGAAGGCGATGCAATCGTAAGTGCAGGTAAAATCTTCGTTACTACTAACCTTGCAGCAGCTGTTGCAACTGTAACTGTTATGATCATCACATGGGTACGTTACAAAAAACCGGATGTTTCCATGTCTCTGAACGGTTCTCTTGCAGGACTTGTAGCAATTACAGCAGGATGCGACACAGTTTCTCCTACATCCGCAGCAATCATCGGTATTGCTTCCGGTTTTATCGTAGTATTTGGTATTGAATTTATTGACAAAGTCCTGAAAATCGATGACCCTGTTGGTGCTGTCGGTGTTCATGGTTTAAACGGTGCTTTCGGTACTCTTGCAGTTGGTCTTTTCTCCGATGGATCAGGCACAGACTGGAAAGGACTTCTTACAGGCGGCGGCTTCCACGGATTTGGTGTTCAGTTCACTGGTATGATCATCACAATCGCATGGGTTGTTGTTACTATGACAATTATCTTCCAGGTAATCAAACATACAATCGGACTTCGTGTTTCAGCTGAAGAAGAGATCGCAGGTCTTGACTCCAAAGAACATGGTCTTGCAAGTGCTTATGACGGTTTCGCAATGGCTGGCGTTCCGACTCCTATGGGAACTTCCATAAAAGCTCCTGTTGTCACAGCCAGACCTTCTGCTCCTGCTGAATCAGTTCCTGAACTTCCGAAAGAAGGCGTTCATAAGCTTACAAAAGTTGTTATCATCACCCGTCAGAATAAGCTTGATGAATTTATGCAGGCAATGAATGAGATCGGTGTTACAGGTATCACTATTACGAACGTTCTCGGATGCGGTGTACAGAAAGGTGCTCCATCCTACTATCGTGGTGTTGAGATGGAAATGAATCTTCTTCCTAAGGTCAAAATTGAGATTGTTGTAAGTCTCGTACCTGTACAGAAAGTTATCGAAACTGCCAAGGCAGTCCTCCATACCGGTCAGATTGGTGATGGTAAAGTATTTGTATATGACATTGAAAATGTCGTTAAGATCCGTACAGGCGAAGAAGGTTATCTCGCACTGCAGGATACAAAGTAAATTATTTATCAACAATCAGGTAATATTAATAAGAGACATCAGCGTATTGATTGCTGGTGTCTCTTATTTTAATCTTTCT
>OGOU01003231.1_pt1 | contig 10688 bp, 8 predicted proteins | sample 1552721 | NCBI WGS metagenome assembly OGOU01 (sample SAMEA2580176, study PRJEB22360) | human gut metagenome | biome: human gut; feature: human-associated habitat; material: faeces | place: Denmark | collected 2008/2010 | reverse complement strand
TCGCGGGCCTGCGACGCCCCGAAGGGCGACGCCAAGGAGGCGCGCCTGCGTTACGAAACGCTGGGGGCGGGGACCAACTATACGCTCGTCGAGGTGGAGCTGCTGACGGGGCGTCACCACCAGATCCGCGCCCAGTTGTCGAAGATCGGGTGTCCGATCCGCGGCGACCTGAAATACGGCGCGCGGCGTTCGCTGCCCGGCGGCGGCATCTCGCTCCATTCGCGGCGGGTCGAGTTCGAACACCCCGTGCGCCGTGAACCCGTGAGCGTCACGGCTCCCGCGCCTGCGGACGACAACCTGTGGGCTTATTTCGAAACCCGTTGATTTACCGGAAAATATGCGATTGTTGATTCAGCGTGTGAAGAACGCTTCCGTCAGCGTCGGCGGCGTCGAGCTGTCCCGGATCGGGCAGGGCCTGCTGGTGCTGGTCGGCGTGGGCGTGGAGGACACGGACGAAGATATGGAGTATCTGGCGGGCAAGCTGGTCCGTCTGCGGATTTTCGACGACGAGCAGGGGGTGATGAACCTCGACGTGCGGCAGGTAGGCGGCGAGGTGCTGGTGGTGAGCCAGTTCACGCTGCAGGCTTCGACCCGCAAGGGCAACCGCCCGTCGTACGTCAGGGCGGCGCCCGAAGCCTTCTCGCGCCCGATGTACGAGCGTTTCACGGCCCGCGTGGCCGAGCTGCTGGGCCGGGAGGTGCCGACGGGGAAGTTCGGCGCCGACATGCAGGTGGCGCTGGTGAACGACGGTCCGGTGACCATCTGGATAGATTCCAAAATGAGGGATTGTTAACCGAAAAATAGAAGATGAAAAGATTATTGACAGTTTTGCTGGCAGGTATTTCCGCGGCTTTCGCCTCCTGCGGAGACGACGGCGCGGAGAAGGGGGACACGTGGTTCCTGAAACCCGAAGCGGTGGTTTCGGGAACGACGGCGGAGATCTCCTGCCGCACGAAATTCGCCGACGGCGTGCTGACCGAGAGCGGCGCGGGGTTCGTATACACGCGGATCGGAGCCGCGGACGGCTATTTCGACGCCGAGCCGGTGGAGGTGAGCGGGAATGCGCTTTCGTGCCGTCTGAGCGACCTCGAACCCGAAACCGACTACTTGGTGTACGCTTATCTGGAGCTGGGCGGCGCAGGGCGCATGCAGAGCGAATCGGTCTCCTTCCGGACCGGGACGGGAAGCGATCCGGGGAATGCGCCGGTATTCGGGCAGCCCGCCTACTCGGAGGTGACCTCCTCTTCGGCGGTGGTGAGCTGTACGTTCGCCTATCAGGGCGCGGAGCCTGTTTCCGAGGTCTATTTCCTCTACGGGACGGGCGGCGTTTCGAAACGCGAAGCCGTGAGTGCGCAGCCCGGTGCGAAGAGCGTCCGGCTTTCGGGGCTGGACGCTTCGACGGACTATACGTTCCGTTTGTGCGTCGCTGCGGGCGGAAAGACCTATGAGAGCGGAGAGGCGGCCTTTACGACCGATGCGGGCGACGGGCCCGGACCCGGTCCGAATCCGGGGCTGACGAAGTTTTCGGGCTGGCCCGAACTGCCCGTCGAGGTGAAGAACGGCGATTACCATTACGCCTACCATACGATCAGCGACTTCAAGGTCGGAAACTACAACGCCCGCAACTACACGGTATGTTACAGCGCCGAGAATCACGGTCCCGTATGGGTGGCCGCGCCGCTGCACAACTGTTATGTGACCAAGAGCGGGAACCGCAGCTACAGTCAGGACCCGGATGTTCCGGCGGGCATACAGCCGGCGTCGAAGTCCCTCGCCGATCCCTACAACAAGGGCCACATGCTGGGCAACCGCGAACGTTCGAGAACGGCCGTCATGCGCAGGCAGGTTTGCTACTACACCAATATCGCGCCCCAGCACGGCGGGACGTTCAATACGGGCGGCGGCGCGTGGAACAACCTCGAAGACCTGATAGACACCTATTGGGATTCGACCGAGAGTGCCAATGTGGGCGATACGCTCTATGTGGTCGTCGGGGCTTACTACAAGACGTGGACCGATTCGTACGGCAATACGGCTTCGCCCAAGAAGGCCGCCTTCGGCGGTCAGCAGGCGGGTGTTCCGACCATGTTCTACTACGCCATGCTGCGGACGAAGAACGCCAAGTCCGGCAAATCGGTGCTGCGCTGTTCGCGCGAGGAGCTGCAGTGCGCGGCCTTCGTGATGAGCCACGCCATGCAGAAGGGGCACAAACCCTCGCGCAGCGATATGCGCAGCGTCGCGGAGGTCGAGCGGCTGAGCGGGTTCCAGTTCTTTACCAACGTGCCCAATGCGCCCAAGGATACCTATAACCCTTCGGACTGGGGATTGTAGCGATGTATGCGTGGGGCGATAACAGGCGGTTCAACTCCTATTCGGGGTATTTTCGCCGCATGTTCGGCTGCCGCGTGCAGAAACTGTCGGTGGACGCCGGGTTCACGTGTCCCAACCGGGACGGAACGATAAGCGGGGGAGGATGTACGTTCTGCAACAACGGGGCGTTCACTCCCTCGTACTGCGTGCCGGCCAAGGGGGTGCGGCGGCAGGTCGAGGAGGGGATCGAGTTCCACCGCAGGCGTTACCGCACGGCGTCGAAGTATCTGGTCTACTTCCAGTCGTTTTCGAACACCTATGCGCCGCTGGAGCGGCTGAAGGAGGTGTACGGCGAGGCGCTGGCGCATCCCGACGTGGCGGGCATCGTCGTCGGCACGCGGCCCGACTGCGTGGACGCCGAAAAGCTGGACTATTTCGCGGAGCTGGCGCGCGGGAGGTACGTGGCCGTCGAGTACGGCATCGAATCGACCCGCGACGAGACGCTGCGGGCGGTGAACCGCGGGCATGACTTCGCCTGCGCGCGCCGCGCCGTGGAGATGACCGCCGCGCGGGGACTGCACGTCGGGGCGCACTTTATCCTCGGACTGCCGGGCGAGACGGACGCGATGCTGCTGGAGCAGGTCGCGGCGATCAATTCGCTGCCGCTCACGACGCTGAAATTCCATCAGCTGCAGGTATTCCGCGGCACGGCGATGGCCGCCGAATACGACGCCGACCCCGGTCGCTTCCGCTTCTGGGAGATCGGCGAGTACATCGACCTTTTCGTCGAGGTGCTGCGCCGCCTGCGGCCCGATCTGGTCGTCGAGCGGTTCGCGAGCGAGGCGCCGCCCCGCTACCATTACGGCCGCAACTGGGGGCTGGTGCGCAACGAACAGCTGCTGGCGATGCTCGAAAAAAGATTGGAGGAACGAAATGCGTATCAAGGCGAAATTTTTGTATCTTTACAGTCGCTGTGATAGGTTCGGACAGGCGGCACCGCGGCAACCGGCGAATTTATTTGCCATTGCGCCCTGCCTGCACTATGTCTTAGATAGGCGGCGCTCCGGCAAAATGCAAGTGAACTTGCTTTTGCCCTCAGTTTGCACTATCTTTGCCTTCGCAATTGCTAATATTTCCGTACCGAAATGAAACCCATCATTAAGGAGCTGATGCTGAAGCCCGTCAAGGAGTATTTCCTGATGACGGTCGGCATGATCATGTACTCTTTCGCGTGGATCGGCTGCATCCTGCCCGCCAAAGGCGTCGGCGGAGGGGCCGCGGGTCTGTCGCTCGTGTTGTGCCATGCCGTCGAGGAGTGGCTCGGCGTCTCGATTCAGATCGGTACGATGGTATTCATCATCAACGGAATACTGCTGCTGATCGCGGGATTCATCATCGGCTGGAACTTCGGCGTGAAGACCGTCTACTGCGTCGTGGTGATCTCGCTGGGGATGAACTTCTGGCAGTCGGTGCTGCCGGAGGGCGACTTCCTCCACCTCGAACGTATTCTGTCGGTGATCCTCGGCGGCATACTGGCCGGCATGGGCGTGGCGATGTGCTTCGCGCAGGGCGGCTCGACGGGCGGCACGGACATCGCCGCGATGATCATCAACAAGTACCGCACGATCAGCTACGGCAAGATCGTCATCTACTCGGATTTCGTCATCATCGGATCGTCGATGCTCGTGGGATTCCATATCGACACGGTGATCTACGGCTATGTGATGACGGCGGTCTTCGGCTATACGGTCGATATGATCATGGCCGGGAACCAGCAGTCGAGTCAGGTCTTCATCGTGACGCACGACTATGAGAAGATGGCGGAGGCCATCGTCGAGAATATCCACCGCGGCGTGACGCTCATCGACTCGCAGGGGTGGTACACCAAGAAGCAGTCGAAAATCGTCATGGTGGTATGCCGCAAGCGCGAGACCGCGATGATCCTGAAATTCGTCAAGACGATAGATCCCGACGCCTTTATGACCGTGGGGTCGGTGATGGGCGTTTACGGCAAGGGATTTCAGGCGCTCAACAAACTCTGATGCCCCTCTATGCCGACATAGTACTGCCGCTGGCGCAGCCCGCCTATACGTTCGCCGTGCCCGAAGGGATGCACGTGGCGGAGGGGACGGCGGTAGCCGTGCAGTTCGGACCCCGCAAATTCTATACGGGCGTCGTTTGGCGGGTGCATGACCGCCGTCCGCCGTTCAGGACAATCAAATCCATACAGCGCGTGCTGTACGACGCGCCCCTGCTCTCGGCGCAGCAAAAGGCGCTCTGGGAGTGGATCGCCGCGTACTACATGTGTTCGGCGGGCGAGGTGATGCGCGTGGCGCTGCCGTCGCTGATGAAGCCTTCGGGCGATACCGAGGAGGAGTTCGCCGAAGACGAGTTCCGTCCCCGCACGGAGTGTTACGTGGCGCTGGCGCGGGAGCTGCACGACGAAGGGCGCCTGCACGAGGTCTTCGAGAAGCTCGGACGGCGCGCGCCCAAGCAGTACGAAGCCCTGCTGGAGATCGCGTCGGCGGGGGACGAGACCCGGATTTCGACGGGCGAGGTGGCCCGCCGCCTACTGCGGGCCGACTATGCCGTGCTGCATGCGCTGGAGCGCAAGGGGCATATCGTCTGCACGGAGCGCGAACGCACCGTCGAGCGGGGCGGTTCGGCGTTCCGGCTGCCCGAACTGACCGCGCCGCAGCGCGAAGCGCTCGGTTCGCTGCGGGAGCAGTTCGCCGAAAAGCCTGCGGCGCTGCTGCACGGCGTGACGGGGTCGGGGAAGACCGAAATTTACATACACCTGATCGCCGAAACGCTGGCGCGGGGCGGCGACGTGCTGCTGCTCGTGCCCGAAATCGCCCTGACGGCGCAGCTGATCGGGCGCATGGAGCGCATCTTCGGCAGCCGCGTGACCCCCTATCATTCGAAACTTACGAACCGCCGCCGCACGGAGACCTACCTGCGGCTGAACCGCTCCCAAGGGGGCGAGTTCGTCGTCGGCGTGCGGTCGTCGATATTTCTGCCGCTCAAGCATCTGCAACTGATAATCGTGGACGAGGAGCACGACGCCAGCTACAAGCAGGCGGATCCTGCGCCCCGCTACAACGCCCGCGACTGCGCCGTGGTGATGGCCCGCCTGTGGGGCGGCCGCACGCTGCTGGGAAGCGCCACGCCGTCGCTCGAAACGTGGCTCAACGCCGAGGGCGGGAAGTACGGCCGCGCCGTGCTGGCGGAGCGTTACGGCGACGCCCGGCCGCCCGAAATATTGGTTTCGGATACGATCCGCGCCGCCAAGCGCGGCGAGCGGCATGCGCATTTCAACAAACTGCTGCTGGACAAGATGGAAGAGACGCTGGGGCGGGGCGAGCAGGTGATGCTGTTCCAGAACCGCCGCGGATTCTCGCCCTACGTCGAGTGTTCTCAGTGCGGGTGGACGGCCCGCTGTCCGCACTGCAACGTGACGCTGACCTACCACAAGGGCGGCGCCAGACTCGTCTGCCACTACTGCGGCTACACGGCCCCGGTGCCGGCGAAGTGCCCTTCGTGCGAGGTGACGGAGGTGCTGCCGCGGGGGTTCGGCACGGAGAAGGTCGAGGAGGAGATCGCCCGGCTCTTCCCCGAAGCCCGCGTCGCCCGGCTGGACCGTGACAGCGTGACTTCCGAGCGGGCGTTCAACGCCATAATCTCCGATTTCGAAGCCCGCAAGACCGATATTCTGGTCGGGACGCAGATGATTACGAAGGGATTCGACTTCGGCGGCGTGTCGCTGGTGGGAATTCTCAATGCCGACAACCTGCTGAACAACCCCGATTTCAGGGCTGCGGAGCGGGCCTTTCAGCTCATGCTGCAGGTCGCCGGACGCGCCGGACGCCGCTCGGACGGCGGCGAGGTGGTGATTCAGACCTCCGAGCCGGGGCATCCCGTGATCCGGCAGGTCGTGGCGGGCGATTTCGCCGGGATGGCCCGCATGCAGCTCTCCGAACGCAAAGCGTTCTTCTATCCGCCCTATGCGCGGCTGACCTCGCTGACGCTGCGCCACCGCGACGTCGCGCTGCTGCGCCGCGGCGTCACGGAGCTGGCGGCGCGCCTGCGCGTCAGGTTCGGCCGCCGCGTGCTGGGGCCGATGACGCCCCCGGTGGACCGCATCCGCGGCGAGTATCTCGCGGGTCTGTTGCTCAAGATCGAAAGCGGCGCTTCGTCGGCCAAGGCCCGCGCACTGCTGGCCGCCGAGCTGAAGGCGTTCGCCGAAAATCCCGAATTCAAAACGATCACCTTCATCTGCAATGTCGATCCTCAGTGACCTGCTGCGCGACGTCGCGGCGCTTTTCTTTCCGCCGCGCTGCCCCGTCTGCGGCGTCCCGCTCGCGCAGGGCGAACGCACGGTGTGCACGCTGTGCCGCACGACGGCGCCCCTGACGGGGTTCTGGCTTGAGGCGGACAATCCCCTGCTGGCGAAGTGCCGGGACATGCTGCCCGTCGAGCGGGCTTCGGGTTTTCTCTACTACATTCACGGAAGCGGGTGGCGGGAGCTGATCCGCGGATTCAAATACCGCGGAGCGTGGCGCACGGCCCGCGCGATGGGCGAGTGGTACGGCCGCTGTCTGAAGGAGAGCGGGCTGTACGACGGGGTGGAGGTGGTCGTGCCCCTGCCGCTGCACCCCGTCAAGCGGTGCAGGAGGGGGTACAACCAGTCGGAGTACATCGCCGAGGGGATCGCCTCGCAGCTGGGCGCGGAGGTGGACCGCCGGAGCGTCCGCCGCAAACGCAATACGGAGAGTCAGGCCCTCAAACCGCGGCGCGAACGCGCCCGCAACGTCGACGAGGCTTTCGCGGTGCGCCGTCCCGAACGGCTCGAAGGGCGGCACGTCCTGCTGGTGGACGACGTCTTCACGACGGGCAGCACGATGCTTTCGTGCGCCGGGGAGATGCTGCGCGCCGCACCCGGATGCCGGATCAGCATCGCGGCACTCGCCGTCTCGCGGCGGGAGCTGGGGGTGAGGGAGTGATCGGAAATTAAAAATTCTTTTTCAACAGGGCGTTATCCCCTGCTGCGGGGACTGTCTGCGGGTGAATCGTGTCATCAACACGATTTTCGACAACAACTTTGCCGCGGCCGTTTTGTTTTCTCCGCCCGAATCGCTATTTTTGGGCTCTGAACGAAAGCATAAATCATGGCTAAAGATTATAACCCCTCCCAACGCAACAGGGAGGCATTCGAGGCGCTGACCGACACCGCCGGCAACGTGCCCCCGCAGGCGGTCGAACTGGAGGAAGCCGTGCTCGGCGCGCTGATGCTGGAAAAGGACAGCATCATCGCCGTGCAGGAGTACGTCACGCCCGACGCTTTTTACACCGAGGAGCACCGCACGATCTACCGCGCGATCGAGGAGCTTTCGATGGAGCTGAAACCGATCGACCTCTATACCGTCACCGAGCGGCTCAAGGCCAAGAAGGAGCTGAAGAAGGTGGGCGGTGCATCGTATCTGGCGCAGCTGACGCAGAAGGTCGGTTCGGCCGCCAACGTCGAATTCCACGCCAAGATCATCGCCCAGAAGTACGTGCAGCGCGAGCTGATCCGCTCGGCGACCGAGATTCAGAAGCGGTCGTACGACGAATCGACCGACGTGACGGAGCTGATCGGATATGCCGAGGGCGAGATATTCAAGGTGGCCGAAGGACACGTCAAGCGGTCGGTGCAGGCGTCGAAGGATATTCTGGCCCGCGCGCTGATGCAGATCGAGGAGGCGTCGAAGAATACGAGCGCCTTCAACGGCGTGCCGTCGGGCTTCATGGCCATCGACCGCGTGACGCTGGGCTGGCAGCTCTCGGACCTGATCATCATCGCAGCACGCCCTTCGATGGGCAAGACGGCGTTCGTGCTCTCGATGGCCCGCAACATGGCGGTCGATCACGAGCAGGGCGTGGCGTTCTTCTCGCTCGAAATGTCCGCCGTACAGCTGATGATGCGTCTGATTATCGCTGAGACGGGACTGAGCGGAAACGACGTCAAGTCGGGCCGTCTGACGCCCGAACAGTGGCGGCATCTGGAGTCGGCGACCAAGCCGCTGGGCAGTGCGCCGCTCTATATCGACGACACGCCGGCGCTTTCGGTCTTCGAATTCCGTTCGAAGGCCCGCCGTCTGAAGATACACCACGACATCAAGATCATCATCATCGACTACCTACAGCTGATGACCGGCAATCAGGATTCGAAAGGAAACCGCGAGCAGGAGGTGGCCTTTATTTCGCGTACGCTCAAGGCGATTGCCAAGGAGCTGAACGTGCCGATGATCGCGCTGTCGCAGCTGAGCCGCGCCACCGAAATGCGCGGCGGCTCGAAGCGTCCCCAGCTCTCGGACCTCCGCGAGTCGGGCGCCATCGAGCAGGACGCCGACATCGTGGCCTTCATCCACCGTCCGGAGTATTACGGCATCAATCAGGACGAGAACGGCATGCCGACGGCGGGTATGGCTGAGATCATCCTCGCCAAGCACCGTAACGGCGCCGTGTGCGACGTCAACCTGCGCTTCCTCAAGGAGCAGGCGCGTTTCGCCGACGTGGATGACACGATGCTGCCGCCGTCGCAGGCGGCTGACAGCCAGCAGGCCTACGACGACTATGCCAGCGGTTCGAACGCCGTGCCGGGAGCCGGAATCGGCGGCGGACTGGGCGCGGGAATCGGCGGCGGGGAGTTCGACCCCAATCCGCCCGCGCTGAACGACGAGGCGCCGTTTTAGAAGGGGCGCCGTTTTGGAGGGATGCTGCGGCCGGAGCGGAAGGTGCGGCCGATATGGTCGGAGAAGTCGGTGCGGCTGAGGCGGTCGGTGCAGGCGATGCAGGCAGTGCGGTCAGTGCGGCCGACTGTGGAAGAGGCAGGTAACAGAATGGTTAATTGATAATATTTTTCTGATAGATGTTTGTCCGGACCTATGCAGGAGCGATCGTGGGGATCGATGCCGCGGCGGTGACCGTCGAGGTCAATATCGCCGGCGGCGGACTGGGAATGTACCTCGTGGGGCTGCCGGACAGCGCCGTGAAGGAGAGCGAGCAGCGCATACGTGCGGCGTTCGAGAACTCCGGGGAGCGGATGTCGGGCCGCAAGGTGGTCGTGAGTCTGGCTCCGGCCGACCTGCGCAAGGAGGGCGCGTCGTTCGACCTGCCGATCGCCGTCGGGATTCTCGCGGCGATGTCGCGGGTGAATGCCGAAACGCTTGCCGGGACGATGTTCGCCGGGGAGCTGTCGCTGGACGGGACGCTGAAACCCGTGCGGGGCGTGCTGCCGATGGCCGTGCGGGCCCGCGACGAAGGGTTGCGGAGGCTGGTGCTGCCGGCGGACAATGCCCGGGAGGCGGCCGTGGTGGAGGGTATCGACGTGCTGGGCGCCGGGAGCCTGAAGGAGGTGATGGCGCTGCTGAACGGCGAGGCGGAGATCGTGCCCGCCGTGCCCGGGGCGGCGGAGCCGTTCGAAGTCGCCGCGGGGCGTTACGAGGAGGATTTCGCCGACGTGAAGGGGCAGGCGCTCGCCAAGCGGGCGCTGGAGATCGCTGCGGCGGGAGGGCACAACGTGCTGATGATCGGCGCACCGGGTTCGGGAAAGACGATGCTGGCGCGGCGTATGCCGACGCTCCTGCCGCCGCCGTCGCCCGGGGAGGCGCTGGAGACGACCAAGATACACTCCGTGGCCGGGAAGGCAGGGGCTGCCGGCGGACTGATGGCGCGCAGGCCTTACAGGGCTCCGCACCACACCATCTCGCAGGTGGCGCTGATCGGCGGCGGGCAGTCGCCGCGGCCGGGCGAGGTGTCGCTGGCGCACAACGGGGTGCTGTTTCTCGACGAACTGCCCGAGTTCGGGCGCAGCGTGCTGGAGGTGTTGCGACAGCCGTTGGAAGAGAAGAAAATAACCGTGTCGCGGGCCAAATACAGCGTGGAATACCCGGCGAACTTTACGCTCGTGGCGGCGATGAACCCCTGTCCGTGCGGGTATTACAACCACCCGGCCCGGGAGTGCGTCTGCTCGCCGGGGTCGGTGCACCGCTACATGAGCCGGATTTCGGGGCCGCTGATGGACAGGATCGACATGCATGTCGAGGTGACGCCCGTCTGCGCGGCGGAGCTTTCGGCAGCGGCGCCCGGGGAGTCCAGCGCTGCGATCCGTGCGCGGGTCGTGCGGGCGCGGGAGGTGCAGGCCGTGCGGTTCCGCGGTGCGCAGGGGGTGCATACCAATGCGATGATGAACGCGGCCATGCTGCGCGAATACTGCCGCCCGGATGCCGCTTCGGCGGCGCTGCTGGAGCGGGCCATGGAGCGGCTGTCGCTCTCGGCGCGGGCTTACGACCGCATTCTGAAAGTGGCCCGCACGATCGCCGATCTGGCGGGGCGCG
>OGOU01003227.1_pt1 | contig 10697 bp, 9 predicted proteins | sample 1552721 | NCBI WGS metagenome assembly OGOU01 (sample SAMEA2580176, study PRJEB22360) | human gut metagenome | biome: human gut; feature: human-associated habitat; material: faeces | place: Denmark | collected 2008/2010 | reverse complement strand
GCATCGGGACTCATTCCCGTAACCGGCCAGCCCCTTCCTTTGATAAGTCGAGGAGGGACATCGACGATCATTACGTGTGCTTATTTCGGGATCATGCTAAGTATCAGCCGATATGCGACCCAAGACGCTATTAAAGAAGAAAAAGAATTGACAGGAGAAGAAACAGAAATACCGGAAGACATTTCTGCTCCGAATCCCAATATGTTGTAAATAATGAATATCATGGATAAAAAAATAAAAGTTCTTGTCAGCGGCGGAGGAACCGGAGGACACATCTTTCCGGCCATTTCTATTGCGAACGCCATTAAAAACAAATGTCCGAATGCCGATATTCTTTTTGTCGGGGCAGAAAATCGTATGGAAATGGAAAAAGTTCCCGCTGCAGGCTATCCTATTATAGGACTGCCGGTCAGCGGTTTTGACCGCAAGCATCTGCTAAAAAATATCAAAGTATTATTCAGATTATTCAAAAGCATCCGTTTAGCAGATAAGACCGTAAAATCATTTTCTCCGGATATTGCAGTAGGTGTAGGAGGGTATGCCAGCGGTCCTACCTTATGGGCCGCTGCACGAAGGGGCATTCCGACATTGATTCAAGAACAGAATTCTTATGCTGGTGTTACCAACAAATTACTTGCATCTAAAGCGAAGGCAATATGTGTAGCCTACGAAAATATGGAACGATTTTTCCCTAAAGACCGGATTATCCTCACAGGGAATCCGGTGCGGCAAGAATTACAAAACGATACGATAAGCAGGGAAGAAGCTATTCGTTTTTTCAATCTCGATCCCTCGAAAAAAACAATTCTTGTTATCGGAGGCAGCCTCGGAGCGCGTACAATCAATAACAGTATCGCTGCAGGAATAGAAAAAATCCCTCAGAATATACAATTAATCTGGCAAAGCGGGAAAGGATATGATACTCAAGCCCAAAAGGCTCTGGAAGAGAAAAAACCGGAGAATATAAAACAAATGCCGTTTATCTCTCGTATGGATATGGCCTATAAAGCTGCTGATTTGGTAATATCAAGAGCCGGAGCGAGTTCTATATCAGAACTTTGCTTATTAGGGAAACCCGTAATACTGATTCCTTCCCCAAATGTAGCCGAAGATCATCAAACAAAGAATGCTCAGGCCTTATCGACAAAGAATGCAGCTCTGATGATACGGGACTGCGATGCCCAAAATCTATTGATAGACACAGCATTAAAAGCTGTTCAAGATGAAACGTCATTAAAAAACATGAGCGACAACATTTCAAAAATGGCGCAACGAGATTCTGCGACACGCATTGCCGACATTATTTTTGAACTGGTCACTAAAAACAAGAAAAATGGAAAACTATAAATCATTATACTTTATCGGAGCAGGAGGAATCGGCATGAGTGCCTTGATTCGCTATTTCCTTGCCAAAGGTTATCCTGTTGCCGGATATGACAAAACTTCATCTCCCCTCACAGAAGAGCTTATAAAAGAAGGTGCGCAAATCGTATACGATGAAAATCCAAGGTTGATTCCCTCCGATTTCAAAGATCCGAAAAACACATTGATCGTATATACTCCGGCTGTTCCCGAATCCCATGCCGGAATGATATGGTTCAAAGAAAACGGTTTCGAAATCGTAAAACGCGCCCGGCTGCTCGGAATGATTACCCGTACAAGCAAGGGGTTATGTTTTGCCGGGACTCATGGAAAAACGACCACATCCAGCATGGCGGCACATATATTTGCACAATCTCCGATAGGATGCAACGCCTTTCTCGGCGGAATACTGAAAAATTACGGCAGCAATCTGATTCTTTCCGATCATAGCGATCTGACAGTCATCGAAGCTGACGAATATGACCGCTCTTTCCACCAACTAAGTCCGTATATGGCAGTAATTACTGCTGCCGATCCCGATCACTTAGATATATACGGAAATGAAGATGCTTATCTGGAAAGTTTCCGATATTTCACAACATTGATACGATCGGGAGGTGTCCTTATCATAAAAAAGGGGATAAAGATTCGGCCCGACGTACAAAACGGAGTAACCGTTTACCATTATTCTATGAATGACGGAGGAGATTTTTATGCCCAAAATATCCGTATCGGAAACGGACAAATCATTTTTGATTTTGTAACTCCGAAAGAGACGATCAAAGATATAGAGCTTGGCGTCCCTGTAAAAATAAATATCGAAAACAGCATTGCGGCAATGGCCATAGCCTGGTTGAACGGTGTATCGGCAACAGATATAAAAAATGCCGTCGCATCATTCCAAGGAGCAAAACGGCGTTTCGATTTTTGGATAAAACGAGATGATTTGGTAATGATCGACGATTATGCTCATCATCCGGATGAAATCAAAGCCAGCATCTCATCCGTTAAAGAACTTTATCCGGAGAAAAAAATCAGTGTCATTTTTCAACCCCACCTCTACACGCGTACCCGGGATTTTGCTCCACAATTTGCAAAAGCACTGTCTCTTGCGGACGAATTGATTCTGTTGGATATTTATCCGGCACGGGAAGAACCGATTCCGGGTGTCACGTCCGAAATAATTTTTGATAAAGTAACTTGCAGAAATAAAGAACTTTGTCACAAAGATATGTTGTTAGAAAAAATAAAACAACGTAACTTTGAAGTCTTAATTACATTGGGGGCCGGAGATATAGACCGCATGCTCCCTGAAATACGAGACACGCTGAACTCTAAATGAAAAAGTTTTTTAAATACATACTTGTTTCATTATTGCCGGCATATCTGATTGCCAGCCTTGTTTTTTATGCATCAGCACATGACGAGCAGAAATGTTCGCGCATAGAAATCACTTTGTTGGACAGCACCGATACCCATTTTACATCTGTTCAAGAAATCAAAAAACAGATCAAAGATGAAGGCATAGATCCTACGGGCAAACCATTAGGAAGCATCAACACCGAAAAAATGGAAAAGATTCTCAAAAAGAATCAACTAATAGCCCGTGCCGAATGTTATAAATCTCCGTCGGGGATTATTCGCATAGACATAGAACAACGTGTACCGATTATGCGGATTATCAGCGGATTTGAATCGTATTACATCGATGAAAACGGAGATATTATGCCGACAACATCTTCGTTTACAGCATATTTGCCTTTAGCAACAGGACATATCACCCATTCCTACGCAAAATCGCAACTATATCCGATGGCCGTCTATCTGAAAAATAACCCGTTCTGGGATGCCCAGATCGAGCAAATATATGTTACGGAAAACAACGAGATAGAATTAATTCCTCGTATTGGGGATAACTTGATACTTTTGGGAAAAATTGATAACTTTGAACAGAAACTCGAGAATCTGCAATGTTTATACGAACAAGCACTTTCCAAAGTAGGATGGAACAAATATGACACAATCAACCTGAAATATAACAATCAGGTGATTTGTTCAAAAAGAGATAAATAAACCGTTATGGAAGCAGGGAAATACATAGTAGCAATAGAACTTGGGACATCAAAAATAGTCGGGATTGTCGGAGTTAAAAACGCAGACGGCAGATTAAATATTCTGGCTACGGAGAAAGAAGACTCCGCCGGCTGTATAAAGCGAGGATGTATCTTCAACGTCGAAGATACCGCCTCTAAAATACAGAAAATCATCAAAAAACTCGAAAACAGGCTTTCTCTCAAGATCACAAAAGTATATGTCGGTGTCGGCGGGCAATCGGTGCACTCGATCAGTCATTCCGTTTTCCGGCAATTGGCAGAGGATACTCCTATTACCGATATGATCATCAACTCCCTGCATGCCGAGAGCCGGAGTTTCCCGGTCGCCAATGCAGAAATTATGGACGTCATTCCCAATGAATATACAATCGACAATCATTTGGAAACTCAACCTAAAGGCACTTATGCCTCAGAAATCGAAGCCCATTTACAACTTGTAGTAGGACGTCCGTCTATAAAGAAAAATATAAACCGTTGCATCGTCGAACGGCTGAAACTTCCCATAGCCGGCTATATAATGTCGGTGCATGCAGATGCCGCCGCCTTATTAGACGATGAAGAAAAGAGTCTGGGGTGCGCCTTGATCAATTTCGGAGCAGGAACAACCACACTATCCATCTATAAAGACAATTTTCTGAGATATGTAGTGACGATTCCATTCGGCGGACGCAATATTACACAAGATATCAGCAGCCTGAATATTCTGATGTCGGAAGCCGGAACACTGAAATTGGCCTTCGGGTGCGCCATCAACAATGGAGAAGAACCCAAAGGTATCGGAATAGAAGGTATTGATTCTTCTAAAATCAATTATCAAGAATTATGCCGTGTAACAGAAGCCCGTATTGAGGAAATCGTTGCCAATATTGTCGAACAAATCAAAGAATCGGGATATAAAGACCAGTTATCGGCAGGTATCATTTTAACCGGTGGTGCATCGCTACTGAAAGAACTGCCCGAACTTCTTGCCCGAGAAACAAAAATGTCGGTACAACGGGGTAATCTTCAAAAAGGAATTACATTCTCTGGACATCAAGAAGGTGGTTTGACGGCTTATTCACAAGCGATAGGATTGCTTTTATTAGGTGAAGAGAATTGTGTAGAGAAACCTATCACCCCAAAAACAGAACCGACTGTAGAAGAACCGGAGAAGCCCGAAAATAAAGAAATCTCAGACGAAAAGAAAAAGAAAGAACATGAGAAAAAACCGAAAAAATCATGGAATATTTTCGGGGCTATTGAAAAAATGACCGATAAAGTCATCAGTTCTACTGAAAACTTTTTAACAGATGAGGAAGATGCAAACCCTCCTCGAAAAAAAAATTAATACGGAGTATTGATCTCTGACCATTCATGAAATTAAAATCACAACGGCTATGGATGAAACTATCGACATAAATAATACACTTCCCTTTGAGGGAGGAAATTCTTCTCCTTCGATCATTAAAGTGATCGGAGTCGGCGGTGGTGGTGGTAACGCTGTAATCCACATGTACAAAACCGGAATAGAGGATGTTACGTTTGTTCTTTGCAATACTGATGAACAAGCATTAAAGAATTCGGATATTCCTCGAAAACTACAACTCGGAGATGGATTAGGTGCAGGAGGTGACCCTATTAAAGGAAGAGATGAGGCAAAAAAAAGTATAGATGAAATTACCGAACTGTTCAATGACGGAACTCAAATGACCTTTATTACGGCCGGAATGGGCGGAGGGACAGGAACAGGTGCAGCTCCGATCGTAGCCAAAGTCGCCAAAGATTTGGGTATTCTTACCGTCGGAATCGTAACGATTCCGTTCATTTTCGAAGGTCAAAAAAAAATACAGCAGGCATGGGCAGGTGTCGAAGAAATGCGGAAAAACGTAGACTCTCTACTCGTAATCAACAACGAACGACTTCGGGAAATTTATCCGAACTTGAACTTTCTGAATGCCTTTGCCAAAGCCGATGATACATTGACTATAGCAGCAAAAAGTATCGCAGAAATCATTACAATAAAAGGACGTATAAATCTCGACTTCGCCGATGTGAAGAACACATTGAAAAATGGAGGTGTATCTATTATGAGCAGCGGATACGGTAAAGGAGAGAAGCGTGTAACCAAAGCGATCGAAGATGCATTGAACTCTCCTCTTCTAAACGATGACAATGTATTCGATGCTAAACGGGTACTGTTCAACCTTTATTTCAGCCCTGAAGAACAAGATCAGGTAAAAATGGAAGAGATGAACGAAGTAAACGAGTTCATGTCTAAATTTAACGATGATGTCGAAGTCATCTGGGGTGCGGCATTCGACAATTCCCTCAAGGATACGATGAAAATTACGATTCTGGCAACAGGATTCGGATCAAGTGCATTACCCGGCCGACCGCAATACGCAGAGATAGAAAATCCTTGGGAGATTCCTTCGGATGAACATCCGGAAGAAAAAAACGAACAGATACCGAATAATAAAGAAAATATTATAGAACAAATCTACGGGCAAAAGGCTGCCGATGAGATGAAACGTACCAAAGCCCGGGCTTTATTCGCCATCTTGTCGATAGACCAAATGAACAACGACACGATATTGGAAATGATCGATAAATCCCCGACTTACAACAGAACCCCGCAATTCAAATCCCTGCTGGAAAAAGCAATGGAAAATAAAACCGAAGAGCAGGAAAGCGTAATTTCGGTACAAACTTCCGAAAAGGATAATAACCCGAACGGGAGAATATTATTTTAAAATAAATTGAACTTAAATACTACAAACAAATGAGCCTATTTGATCAAATCAGCAGCGATATAAAAGCTGCTATGCTGGCAAGAGACAAACAGAGACTGGAAGCTCTGCGTGGTGTAAAAAAAGAATTTCTGGAAGCTAAAACGGCAAAAGGATCGGACGGAGATCTGCCCGATGAAACAGCAATGAAGATTTTAGTAAAAATGGTAAAACAGCGCAAGGACAGTGCACAAATATATATCGAGCAAAACCGTCCGGAATTAGCGGAAGGTGAATTAGCAGAAGCTAAAATCATAGAAGAGTATTTGCCGCAACAAATGACAGAAGAGGAACTGGAAACAGCATTAAAAGCCATCATAGCCGAAACCGGTGCTACTTCGGCAAAAGATATGGGCAAAGTCATGGGTATAGCAACCAAACAACTGGCAGGGAAAGCCGAAGGAAAAGCTATCTCGGCAAAAGTAAAAGAATTACTTGCCTAATCTATTCACGAACAAAACATTATGTTATATGTTAACACTTGCTGCTATTAAAGAAAATCCCGAAGAAATCATTCGGAAATTAGCAAAAAAACATTTCGACGCAAAAGACGCGATCGAAAAAGTGCTGGATCTGGACAAAACAAGACGGACGTCTCAAGCAGAATTGGATACTCGTCTGTCTGAATTGAAAACTCTTTCCGCCCAAGTAGGCCAGCTAATGAAAGAAGGGAAAAAAGCCGAAGCCGAAACGGTTAAAAATAAAGTTTCCGAACTAAAAGAACACAATAAAACGCTCGAAGCAAATATGAAAAATGCTGAAGCGGAAATTACGGAAATTTTGTTATCCGTACCCAATACTCCATGTGACATGGTTCCGGAAGGAAAGAGTGCGGAAGATAACGTTGTCGTACGAGAAGGCGGTCCTATGCCCGATTTGGGAGAAGACGCTCTCCCCCATTGGGAATTGGCAAAAAAATATGACTTGATCGATTTTGAATTAGGTGTAAAGATTACAGGAGCAGGTTTCCCGGTTTATAAAGGTAAAGGAGCACGTCTGCAACGGGCTCTGATCAGTTTCTTTCTGGATAATGCTCGGGAAGCCGGATATTTGGAAATACAACCGCCTTATGTCGTTAATGCGGCATCGGGATACGGGACAGGGCAATTACCCGACAAAGAGGGACAAATGTACCATTGTAACGAAGACGACTTATATTTGATTCCGACAGCAGAAGTCCCGGTTACCAATCTTTATCGAGATGTAATTTTCAACGAAGAAGATTTGCCGATAAAAAATACGGCATACTCTGCTTGCTTCCGCCGTGAAGCCGGCTCATACGGGAAAGACGTAAGAGGGTTGAACCGTCTGCACCAATTCGACAAAGTCGAAATCGTACAGATACAACATCCCGACCACTCTTATGAAGCTTTAGACGAAATGATCGCTCATGTTCAAAGCCTGGTCGAAAAGCTGGAATTACCTTGGCATATCCTGCGTCTCTGCGGAGGAGATATGAGTTTTACTTCTGCCATTACTTATGACTTCGAAGTATTCTCTGCAGCCCAAAAACGATGGTTAGAGGTAAGTTCTGTTTCTAATTTTGAAAGCTATCAGGCAAACCGTCTGAAGTGCCGTTTCCGTACCAATGATAAGAAAACCCGATTGGTGCATACTCTTAACGGCAGTGCTTTGGCTTTACCTCGTATCGTAGCAGCTTTGCTCGAAAATAACCAAACTCCGGAAGGAATCCGCATTCCCAAAGCATTAGTTCCTTATACGGGCTTTGATATTATCGACTAAGAAATCAACACTCCTATTGAAAGGAGAAATCGAAAATATTTTCAAAACTGAAAATCAACAATCACAAAAGAGCCATATCAAACTCTATTTTTGAGTAAGGATATGGCTCTTTTCATTACAAAATTTCAGAGTCTTTTTACACTTCCCAATAAGAGCATTTTATCAGATTATCTTTTCGTTTTCTTTTGGACAGCTTTCCCGTTTTCACTCTCAGAAAAACATCCTTGAAAAAAGCTCTCAAACCCGATACGATCAAAATCAAACACTCTCTTAGTTATTCTTTCAAAAGAAATTCATCGATAATTTTCTTGAATTCTTCTTTCCCGATAGCTCCTTGTATCATCTGCGGTTGTCCGTTCATCGGGATAAATAACAGCGAAGGAATAGAACGAATGCCAAAATCGGCAGCCAACTCCTGCTCTTGATCTGTATCGATTTTATAAATATAAATCTGATCTTTATATTCCTTTGCCAAATCATCTAAAATCGGAGCAACAGCTTTACACGGACCGCACCAAGTGGCATAAAAATCTATGATTGCCGGCTTATCTCCACGATATACCCATGTGTCCGGATTCTTTTCATAATCCGCCACCTTATCCAAAAACTGTACTTTATTCAGGTGAACCGGAACATTTTCCGGCTCATTACTTAAAACGGATTGTGTCTCATCCGAAATATTCTCTTTTTCCGGCTTACTTTGTCCATTACAGGCCACAAATAAAGGAAACAGTAAAAATGCGAATACAAAATTTTTCATAACCAACCTTGTCTTATAATTACCTTCTGTTACAATTTTTTTCAAATATCGGCTGCAAAATATCCGGTACAGGAACACTTCCGCAAACCATTCCCTGCAAACATTCCCGACCTTTTACCGTCAAATGAAAATACATCTGACGCTTATCCCGTTCTCCTAAAACACGTTCTATCAATCCTTTTCCTTCAACCGAACCTATCATTTTCGAAGTATGGGAACAAGTCATTCCCGTACTTTCCGCAATTTCGCCGGACGATAGAGATGCATTTTCTAAACAACAAAGTACCATCGCTTCATTCAGCCCTACTCCATGTACTTTCTCAAAATCCCGTTCGAAGTCGTTTAACGCCCGATATATATCCCGCATAATACATATATTTCTCATAACTCCTTAAATAAAAAGATTCACATTAGATTCATCCGCCTTAGCCATATATGTAGCTACTCCGCCTACAGAAACCTCATCCAACAACTCTTCGGGATGTATGCCCATAACATCCATAGACATCTGGCAAGCAATAAACTCTACTCCGTTTTCCAAAGCCTGACGTCGCATAGATTCTAACGAATCTACACCTTTCTTACTCATCAAAAAGCGCATCATGCGTCTACCCAATCCTCCCATATTCATTTTGGAAAGTTTGAGTTTCAAAGAGTCCGAAGGCAGCATAAATCCGAACATCCTGCCAAAAATATCTTTCTTAACCTTTGGTTTTATCTCCTTCTTTATAACATTCAGACCCCAGAACGTAAAAAACAAAGTCACCTTTCCTCCTGTTGCAGCCGCACCGTTTGCCAATACAAATGTAGCCAAAGCCTTATCCAAATCATCGCTAAACAGAATAAAAGTTTTCCCTTTGGGAGTACTACATACCGACTGAACGTCCACATCTTTCTTCACATTCTTTTCAACTACAGTCGAGAATCTTCCCGATGCTTCCGTTTGAGCGATAAGCTTATGCCCTGTCTGCTTACACCACGCAGCACTGTCTCTTAAGAAACCCGGATCAGAGGAAATCAATTCTACACGTTCTCCCGGCGCTATCTCATCGATACTTTTCTTCAGTTTGAGTATAGGCCCCGGACATTGCAATCCGCACGCATCCACGGTTAAGACGCCAACCGGCTTTTGCACTTTCTGATTATCGATATCCTGAATAACCGCATCCGGTTCACACTGTGGAATTTCAGGAGAAAGAGAATGCATTACTGCGCTATAAGTTTTATATCCGCCCGAAAGATTTTTCACCTCTTGAAATCCGTTTCCTTTCAAAATACAAGAAGCCAAATACCCTCTTAAGCCGACAGCACAATATACATATACAGGCTTATTCCGAGGAATTTCATCCAAATGTTCTCTCAATTCGTCCAACGGTATATTTTTAGCCCCTTCAATAGAACACAATGCAAACTCATCTGCTGTACGGACGTCGAGCAACGTTACTTTATTTCGGTCAAGAGTCTTCAACTCTCTCCAATAAAACGGATTCATTTTTTTCTCCAAAATATTTCCGGCAACATATCCGGCAATAGCTACAGGATCTTTCGCTGAAGAAAAAGGCGGGGCATAAGCATGCTCCAGCGTCATTAAATCATACACCGTTCCATTATGCTTAATTACCTGAGCAAATTGATCTATCCGCTTATCTACACCTTGATATCCTACAATCTGAGCTCCATATAACTTTCCGGTCAGTCGGTCGAAAGTAATTTTTATCGACATAGGTGCTGCTCCGGGATAATAACCGGCATTAGACCCCGAATGGGTAATAGAAGAGCAATAATCAATACTTTCCTGAGCTAAGCGCTTAGCCGGCAAGCCGGTAGTTGCTACCGTCATATCAAAGACTTTCGCAATTGCAGTCCCGACAGCGCCTTCATACATGACGACATTTCCTTTACTCATATTATCAGCAGCAATACGCCCCTGACGATTTGCAGGAACTGCTA
>OGOU01003224.1_pt1 | contig 10702 bp, 8 predicted proteins | sample 1552721 | NCBI WGS metagenome assembly OGOU01 (sample SAMEA2580176, study PRJEB22360) | human gut metagenome | biome: human gut; feature: human-associated habitat; material: faeces | place: Denmark | collected 2008/2010 | reverse complement strand
TCCTTCGGCACCCCCGGCTCCCGCATCCCCTTCGAAGCCCCGATCCTGCGGCATTTCACCGTGGAACTGGACAAAATCTGAACCCAAAGATGCGTCCGCCGCTCCACCGGACAGCATCCGCGGAATAGAATATAACGAACCGGGCAGGGAAAAACCCTGCCCGGTTTATTTTCGTCGGCCGCAACGGCCCGCCCCCGAAGTCCGCAACCCGAGTCCATCGATCGGGAACAGAAACCCCCGACGGGCCCGCAGCCGCACCCCTGCCTCTTATTGCAGCGATTCGGGAGCCGGGATCAGGAACAGCAGCCCGATCAGTGCGATCAGGCATACCACCACGATCAGGATCGTCTTTCCCCAGTTCCGCTTCTTCGTCCCCGGCACGACCGTCTCGTAGCCCGCAAAGGCTTTCGAATCCGCCTGTTGCGTCGCCGCGGGTTTCGCACCGCCCAGGCGCGCCATCTCCTGCTCCATGCGTTTGGAGCGGTCGGCCGACATCTCGGCCTGCTTCCGGCGGAGGGCCTGCTCGGCGGTCTGGCGTTCGCGCTCCAGCTTCGCCTCGGCCTCGCGTGCCTCCTGTTCGCGCCTCGCCTCGGCCTCACGGGCTTCCTGCTCCTTGCGCGCCTGCTCGACACAAAGGTATTCGATATACTTCCCGGCACGGAAAACATCCACCAAGACAAAAGTCTCCATCGGGGTGTATTTCTCCTCCAGCCGGATATTTTCACGGACAAGCCGCTGCAAGGTATCGTAGACGGATATCAACGGCTTGGAAAGGGACTCCCGCCGCACCGACGAAGCAAGCTCCCCGGCGCGCTCCAGCATCGAGGTCTCGAACGCATCGAATCCCCGTGCAAGGTAATAGACCGCCTCGGCCAGCCGGATGTCGTCCTCGCGCTGGCCGAACACCGACCTCAGGCGGTCGACCGCAGCCCCGCCTTTGGGCGACCCGGTGTTGCAGTAGCTCAGGAACCCCCAGAACCGCTGCCAGTAATCGTCGGTGAGCTCCTCTTCGTAAGCCTTCACCGACTCTTCCGGGCAGACGACCGCCCGCGCGAGGAAATACCAGTAGCCGGCCTCGTAGTTCGACGAATTTTCGTGCAGCACGGTGAGAGCTTCGAGGCTTTTCTGCGCCGGTTCGGGCTCCGTCGCCGTGATCAGGCGCGACACGGCCGCCTCCAGTTCGGCACGCTGCACGGAAGTGAGCTCGGCAGATTTCCCGGCGGGCTTTTGCTGCCGCGCCCTGAGGATCGAAGCCTGCGTCGCGGCGTCTATCCGCAACCGCTGCGCCTCGGCATCCAACTGCTGCTTGCACGCCGCATCGAGCGGCCCGGCCCCCGTCGTCCGCACGACGAACGCACGGTACTCCTCGCGCGCCTGCTGCTCGCAGTTCTCGCAGCGCTTCGACGCCTCGACATAATATTCCAACGCCACCTGCTTGCCGCACTTCGGGCACACGACACTGTGATCTAAGTAGATACGCTTGCCGGAAACCGCACACACGATCGTCGTGTGCGAATGATCCTCGGTGATGTTGTTGTGGATCGTGATATTCGACGCCTCGTATTTCTCCTGCTTGCCGATGATCGTACTTTCATTGATCAGGTTCTTATCGCCGACGAGCGGCGCGGCTTCCGGCTCCTCGGCCGCCGGCGTGCGTTTCACCTGCACCGCAGCGCAGTCGCAACCGCACTTGTGGCAGAAGCGGGCAGTATCGGCGAGTTTATCGTAACCGCACTTGGGACATGTTTTCATGCTTGTTCGTTGTTTTCTTCGGTTTCACTATCAGCCTCATCCCCGGCAACGGCCTGCTCGACCGCCGAGGCGACCAGCCACCCGTGGCTCATGGTTCCCGTGACGACGACCTCCTGCCGGTCGAACGGCACGAAATAGGGGTCGTCGGCCGGCACCGCGCCTTCGCGGCAGAGCTTCACGACGCTCATGTCGTCGTCGCGCACCAGAAAGGCATAATGCCCTTCGGATTTCGACCCGGCATTCTGCAACCGGATCAGTATTACTCCCTGGTATCTCTCCATGGCCGTGCTCATTTGAGATCCCGCCCGCAGTTGGCGCAGAAACGCACGCCCTGCACGGCTACCGTACCGCAGTCGGGACATACCCGCCCGACGGACTGGGGAGCCTGCGCCTGGGGCTTCGCGGCCGCCTGCTGGTTGTTGCGCGTCGCATATTCGAGGGCACTGTCCTGCGTCTTGTCCACCCGGTCTTCCTGGCGTTCCATCCGTTCGCGGTAACGGTCGCGTTCGGCATCCTTGTTCTGGACGATGTGCCCGGTCATGGTCGTGGCCATATCCTTCATCTCGCGCATCATCTCCAGCATACGGTCTTCGTGGCGCTGCGAATCGGCGATACGGGCATCGGCGGCCTGCTGCACCTGTTCGGCGTTCTTTCCCGCCGAGAACGACTCGGCGAACTTCACCGCGGCCTGCGAATCGAGGTTCTCGCCCGCAGCCACGGCCATCAGCTGCTCGGCCGTCATCCGCGCCTTCTTGTCGAGGGCTTCCTGCTTCAGGCGCTCCATCTCGCGCTCGTGATCCAAATCCATCTTCTTGTCCTCGCGGTTGAGCTCCTTGACCTTGCGCAGGCGTTCGATCTGGGCATCCATCTCGGCATTGTCCAGTTCTATCTCCGACTGGCGGTCTGCCCGCTGCAACTCGCGCTCCCGGGCGCGGCGTTCGTCGGAATACTCGTCCTCGCGCTTGCGATGCGCGAGCGTCAGCTCCTGCAACTCCAGCCCCTGGCGCATCTGCTCCACGGCGACCTGCCCTTCGCCCGCCGTGCGGACTTTCTCGAACTCGATCCGGTCGCGCAACTGCATGAGCTTGATCGCCTCGCCCCGGCGGTAACGGCGTTCGGCGACGTCGATGCGCAGGTTGTCGACGTCCTCTTCGCGCAGCAGCCCGGTCTTTTCGATGTCGGCCAGTGCAGCCTCCACCTCGTCCTCGCTGCGGGCATCGCGGATCCGTTTCTCGCGCGAAAGCACGGTGTAGAACTTATCCAGCTCGTCGTCGGCCAGCAGGCGGTCTTTATTGACCTGCTGCAACCCCTCATAGAGCTGCATGTCACTGCGTGCATCGGCAATAGCCTGCGAATTGGTCTCCGCAGCCAGGCGGTTGCGGAAATCGTTGGTGCGGCGCAGGTAGTCGAGTTCCTGCTCCGAAAGGTAAAGTTCGCGGCTCAGGCTGCGCAGGCGTTCCAGGTCTTCGTTCGAAGCCACCACTTCGGCCACGCGCTCCAGCGCAAGGCCGTAGAACTGGTCGCCGGAAGCGGCAATCCTGGCCGTGATCGCCTCGGCGACCTCCGCCGGGATCGACGTGCCTTCGACCTGGCGATCCTGCATCACGGCCTGCACGGCATTCTGCATTACGGGCTGCAACTTCTCCGCAATCCTGCGGGTCGTGGCGACGGGCTCGTCCGTCAGGAAATATTCGGCGAAACGATTGAAATCTGCGATACGGAAAATCACGCGCAGACCGACCTGCAAGTCCAGCAGTTTCGTGCGCACGGACATCGGCCTGAACTCGGCCATATCCTCGGCCGTTCCCGAACCGAATACCAGCGAGAAACTCTTGTCGAGCTTGAGCAGCAGCGAGAAAGCCTCGTGCCGTTTCATGCTCTCGATCACGGCATCGAGCGAGCGCTGCCGTTCGGGAGCGTCCTTGTCGTCGAACTTGTCCTTCACGCGGCGTCCCAGCAGGGCGTTTATCAGGAACCGGCCGCTGCCGGCCATCAGCCCCGCAGCCCCGCCCGTACGGCTTTCGAGTACGCGCTTGAGCTCGTCGGGGTCTACGAAATCGTAGATGCCCCCGTGGATTTCGGCCAGCACCTTGCCGTTGGCCTTGATATAGGCCGTCGTGCCGTCGTTTACGATCAGCCCCTGCGCCGAATCGTAGCGGATAAACTCCGATTCATTGACCCGGCAGGCGACTTCGCCTTTCTGGATATTCCAGAAAATCTTCTGTTTCACCGTGGCGAGCTCGCCGCCTCCGGCAGCCTGCCCGTCCGGCGCCTGGGACGCCTGTGCAGCGGCGGGTTCGACCGCCGCGCCGCACGTCGTGCAGAACCTGGCGTCGGGCAGCATCGGGGCATTGCATTTCGGGCACACGGGGCCTGCGGGCGCAGCGGCGACGGGCGTACCGCACGTCGTGCAGAACTTCGCATCCTCCAGGAGTTCGGAATTACAATTCTGGCATTTCATAGTAGTCGTTCTATTTGGTTGATATGATTGATTTCACGTTTCCGTTCAGGTCGGCGGTCGCCGTATGGCAGCTCTTTATGGTACCGTCCGTCTGCAGGTAATTGAAGGCATAAAACTCGTCGCCGTTGCCGTATTTCATGCGGGTGACGGTCGACAGGCTGCGCGGTTCGACCCCCAGCTGTTCGTACAATTGCCGGTCGACAGCGGCGCGGATCAGCGACAGGTTGCGGTCGACGGCGCTGCGCACCCGGTCGAGCAACGAGGCCGGAGCGGCTTCATAGACGCACTTGCGTTCGACGACCGCGTTGACTGCGCCTTTCGCCAGCGCCTTGACCGCCCGGGGATGCGCCTTCGCCCCCTCCCGGCGCACGCCCACATGCAGGAACGGATCGCCGAAAAGGTTGAACTCGACGATCGTAAGTGCCTGGTGGGGCGTAAAGTAACCGTCGTTATAATCGAAGAAGCTCTGCCGTGCCATGTAGAATGCCTCGCCGGCCGTATACCCCTCGAGCAATTTGGCCATATAGACGTTCGTCAGGCGGTCGGCATTGTCCAGGTCGGCTGCCGAACTGCTCTTCGAAGCACCCCACGCGATGCGCGACGACCCCAGGTAGAGCAGCGTCATGTCGCCCATCGCCGCGAGCAGCATCGTCTCGCCGCGGCCGTAATCCTGGAATTTTCCGCCATAGCACGCCTCGGTCACCACCACGTTCGGTTTCTCAGCGGACGCCAGCTGCCGGGGCGTGACTGCCTCGTAACATTGCTGCTGGTAGGAAGCATAGAAGCTGCATGCGGTCGGGGCATCGCTGCCGTGCAGGTTGAAATAGTAGAAGTCCGCACCCCGGTCGAAAACCTTGTCGACGATCGAACGCTCGACGCAGGGGCTGACAAAAAGGTTCTGCATATAGATACGCTCATCGAGCCGCACGTCGCCCCGGAAGAGTCGGTTGCGGCGGAAAGGCTCGCTGACCGAAGCTGAGGCCGAAAGCCACGTGAGGTCGGTCTGCCCGTAAGCCCTGCCCACGGCCATCGAACCGGGGGCTTTGGCCGCGCGGCGCAGGTATCCGGCCAGGTCGTCCAGCGACGCGTCATGCGCCAGCGGCAGGCGTCCCGTATGGAAATATTGTTCGTACTGGAAAATTTCGGCCGTCCCCAGCATGGGGTAAGTCCGCTCGCCCAGCAGGTAGGCATAAGGGATATCGGAGTCGATATCCGTATCGCTGTAATCGGGATCGGTGATATACTGCGGCAGGACGGGCATGGGAATGACATCGGCGCCTCCGACGATGAACAGGTAGTTGGTTTCATCGTCGGCCGTGCTGCGCCCGAAACGGTAATAGTCCGCCAGCAGGTAACCGTGTTCGACCCACGAATCGGCCGGTGAAAGCGTCACGGCGCGGTTGCGCCCGGCCTCGGGGTTGCGAAAAACATAGTCGCCGGCATCGACGATGCGGTAACGGATGCCGTGTGCCGCCGACTCCGATCGCGGAGAGGGCGGCGCTGGGGGGGGGAGCAACTTGCGCACCGCCGCGGCATCGGTTCCGAATTTGCGGGCCAGAGCCTGCAGGTTGGTGAAGATGACGCCCTCGGCCATAGGCCCCGCCGGCTCCTTCGAGCCCGCGGCCGCGCCGCTTCCGGCCCGGGCGGCTGCCCGGGCGCTTGCGGCGGATGCCGCCCCGCATCCCGAGGGGATTCCGGCGCCATGCGAGGCCGAAGCCGCCGGGGTATCGCCCGCAGCCCGGACAGCCGGGGCAACGGGTGCCGCATCTGCCGCCGGGGATGCCGTCACCGGGCGGGCGGGGAGCCTGGTGCCGCAGCCCCCGCAGAAAAGGTCGTTATCACCGCATTTCTTTCCACAATTGGGACAAAACATCGCGAATCGGTTTTAAAGGGTTAATCAATCCGGACGACTTGGGCCGGCGTACGCTTCAGGTCGGGCATCGCCTCGCCCACGCCGGCACCGATATAGGTCGCATCGCAGATTACATAGCGTTTGTTGCCGAGCTGCATGTAGTCGCCCTTCACCTCGCCTTTGAAGCATACCGCCGCGGCGATATGCGCCGGATAATAGAGCAGCACGACATCCAGCCCCAGCAGATCCTTGACCAGCCGCGCAAAGAGGATCGAACGGTCTTCGCAGTCGCTGTACGGATAGTAGTACATCTCCTCGGCGAAGAGTGTCCGCTCGATGCCGAACTGTGCTTCGTCGGTCTTGTAGGGGAAAGCCCTGTGCAGGTAGTGCAGCAGCAGTTCCGCCGCCTCGCGCTCGCCCTTCCCGGCCACTGCGGCGCGCAGCGGGGGATAGAGTTGCCCGCACACCGGGGCAGTAAGCGCCGTGGCCGCATAGACGCTCCAGTGACAGGGCGGATAATTCGTATAGAAATCCATCAGGTTGCGGTTTACCGTCACCGTCGTCGAAACCACGCCGTCGAAATTGCGGACGGCGGGCGCCGCGGGGTTCTGCGCGAAGAGGGGCGGCGCGGGCATCGCCAGCGACAAAGGCCGCTCCCCGGGGATCGTGAAATTGCAGATATTGTACGACGCGGCCCGCGGGACATCGTCCAGGATATAAAATACCTGGCCGTCGATATTGAAATAGGGACGGGCATAGACCTGCCCGTCGGTGGCCAGCAACAGGAACAGCCGGCCGCCGCCGCGCGCCATGCGCACTTTATAGCCCGCCTCGGCCATCAGGAACGATTGCAGGACGACCGATTCGTTCGTTTTGGGGCCGCAGAATCCGTCGGCGAGTGTCCGCACAAGGTCGTAATAGCCCCAGTCGTTGAGCCCCAGCGCCTTTTTCAGCGCCACGCACTCCGCCGCCACGGCATCGTATGCACCTCCCGAAACACCCTCCCAGGCATTGGCCACGCTGTTCTCCTGCACCGAGGCGAGGTTGAAGCGGTGTTTCGCAGCCAGCGATACGGAACAGCCCGTGCCGTAGAATGTGAACTTGAAGGGATGCGAAACGTCCACTGCCGGAGCCGCGTCGTCCGTCCCCGCGGCGGGCTTCCGCCCCTGCTGCGCACCGTTATCCCCGGCCCCCTTTTCCGCAGCGGGTTTGCCGCGCTGCACAGGTGTTTCCGCAATCCCGGGCGCATCGGGCTTCTCCGGAGCCGGCCCGGGCAGGCCGAACACCTTGTCGTAAGGCATCCTGTCCTGCGTCGGCGCGGAGGGCACATCCGGGTGTTTCATAACGGGGACATCGGGTTCCCGGCGTTCGGGCACGGGTACCGGAGCCTCGGCGCGGAAAGCCTCCCAGCGCTTGCGCATGAAGTCGGCGCACGCCTTGCGGTAGTTGTCCCGGAATTCGGTATAGGCCTGCCTGCGGCGCGCCTGGTATTCCAGCAACGCCTCCCGGCGGGACTGCGCCGGCAGGGGAAGCACGAAAAGCAGCGACAGCAACAGGGTCAGATAGCGTTTCATAGGCGGAGCGGTTACGGGTAAAAGACGGCGGCTTCCCTCGGCCGAGGGGAGCGCCGTCTCTCGATTGGACATGGTGCCGGCCAACAGGGCTACTGCTGCGAGAAAGCAGCCATCTGCTCCTCGAAGATCTTTTTGAACTGGGCGCGGTCGAATTCCAGGTTGAGTTTGGCATCCTTGGCGATCGCATCCTCGATGGCTGCCTCCAGGGCAGCCTTGGGAAGCTGCATGCAGACATAGTAACGGAACGAGCCGTTGTCCTGGCGGAACATCTTCTCCTCGACGACCTGCACGTCGCGCAACTGCTGGCCGACGGCCGTGTAAGCCAGTTCCTGATACTGCGACTTGTGCTCGGCAGCAACGCCCGTATCCTGGTTCTTCACATAGTTCTCGATGACGAGCTTCACATCGGCCTGGATGGCCGCGGCAAGATCCTGGCGGCAATTCTGCATGGCGATCTTCTGCGCCGTGCTGCGCTCGGTGCTCACGCCGTTCTGCACGGCACGGTAATATTCGGCATTGCTGCGGTACTGTGCGCCGCTGAGCGGAATAGCCTCTTCGACCATGCCCGCAGGGGCAGCGGGCCCGGAGGCCTTTTTCGACGAACTGCACGACACGGCGCCGGCAGCGAGCAGGAGAGCGATAGCTCCAATAAGGGTTCTTTTCATCTTTCGGATTATTTGGTTGTAAGTTTATAGTGCAATGTAAAATCGGCTTCGGAGGCCTTCCCGTCGGCGGAATTCCCGAATCCGATGCTTCCCCTGAGTACGTCCACCCCGTCGGTTGCGGGGCTTATCGAGCCTTGCGCCTCGAACGTTACGCTGCAATCGCCCCCGGCGAGCTGCGGGGGTTCGATCCTTTCAGCCACGATCCGGGCCCCGTCGGCCGGGTTGAACAGCACGATCCGCCGCACCTCGGCCGCCGTCCCGCTTACGCGCAGCTGCATCGTCCCGCGGATCACCCCGCCGGACTGTTCGATCCTGAGCGTGCCCTTGGGCCGGACTGAAACGGCGTCCCCGGCCGGATTGAAAAAGATCGTCTGCGACACGCGCGCACCGCCGAACAGGTAGAGCACTTCGATCTTGTTGATATCGGTCGGCGAAGCGTACTGCGGGTCATAGGAGAGCAGGTAGCGGCCGTCGCCATAGGGCTTGACGGCCATCTCCAGCACCGATTCGCTTTTCAGGCGCGGCTGCACGGCGGTCGTGGCCGGACGGCCGTCGAGCCGCAGGGAATAGACGCACTCGCCCGGCGCCTCGGACTCCACCTCGATCGACACGGCATTGTACAGTGCCCGGTAATTGCGCCGCAGGGTCTCGACATCGCCCTTGCGGGTGGCGTCGAAGAAATAGTCGTACAACCCGTCCAGCTCGTTTACCGCCAGCCGGATACGGTCTATGTCCGTAATCGTGCCCAGTTCGCGCCGCAGCCGTTCATACTCGGCCTGCTTGGCGTCGTCGATGGCCACGAAAGCCTCGATCAGCTGCCGCCGCGTCTGCTCCGGAAAGGGGTACAGCACCGAATATTCATAGCGGTAGGTCTTGGTCTTCTTGCTGTATATCCGCTCCCAGTAGACCGCCTCGGCGTTCGAGAGGGTGATGTCGTTCAGGTAGGGCAGCTGTCCGGCCTCGGTCATCAGCGCCGACGAATAGTCGCTCATCGCCGTGACCAGCTGGTCGCGCGTGATCTGGCGCGTCGCCATCTTCTCGGCGGACGAGACATTCACGGCCACGGCATTGACGATATACTGCCGGATCGAGGCCATGCATTTCCCCGAGGCGGCGGCAAGGGTCTCCCCCACTTCCGTCACCGCAAAATGCGACCGGTCGGAACTGCCGATCCATGCCGGCTTCCGTTTGCTGCTCGCCTCGACGACCTTGTCCTTCTGGGCAAAAGCCGCCGTCGAGATGCAGAGTGCCGCCAAAAGCAGCGAAATAGGTAATAAACGCTTCATCGGGTCACTTCGTTAGGGATTTAACCTTTTGCGTATCGGAATCGTAGCGCAGCGACACCTTGCCGACAAAGGCGTCGAGCGCAACGGCATCCTTCTTCGCTTTGTAATGGCCGGCGATCAACATGGCGCAATCGGCATCCCCGACCTTGCCCTGGCAATGGGCGAAGAAAAAATCCTCGGCCGCAGCGCCCTGCCCGTCGGCGAGCATGGCACGCACGACGGCGATCCGCAGGTCTTTGCCCGCATATTCGTCGTCCCCGGCCGCGTCGGCGTAGCTGTCGCGCAACCTGACCCACTCGGGCTGCGCCGCATAGGCGGCCTGGGCCTTGCGGGCCGCATGGTTTCGCACGGCCAACGCCCCTGCACCCGCAGAGCAGCAAATCAGCACGACGGCTGCAATGACCGTCACCTTGCGGCGGTTTTGCGCATGCGCCGACGCCTGCCGTGCAAGGGCGTCGCCCCGAGAAGGGGCTCCCCCCAGCCGCAGCTGCATGGCATCGAGCCGGGCCAGCACCTCGGCATCTCCGGCAAACCGCTCCCGCACGGAAGCGGCATCCTCGGCAAAGACCCGCGCGGCGGCCCTTACGACCACTTCGCCGGCACTCAACCGCAGTTTCCCCTGCATACGGGCAAGCAGCGACACGGCCAGCGGCACCAGCGCGACGGCGGCCAGCAGGTAGAAGATATTGGCGCCCGTAGCGACCCCGGCGAGCAGGCAAAATACCAGCGCCGCAGCGCACAGCGCAGGGAGCATCTTACGGGCCGTATCGCCCAGGGCGGGCAGCGGCACGGCATCCAGCCCCGCAAGCCCCTCTTCGAGGCTCGCGAGCATCAGCCGGGAATCCGCCCCCGCACCGGAGGCAATATCGTCGACGACGGCCTCGACGTAGTTGGCGCCGCAATCCGGGCATAGGTGCTGCGAATCCTCCATTCTATTTCCGCAGACAGGACAGGTTTTCATCGTATTTCCAGATTAGTCAGACAATCGTTCGGTCAGAGTCCGAAGAGCCATTCGCCCAGCGACTTGCCCTTCTTGGCAGAGGACTCGGCACGCTCGGCCTTGAGGCTCTGCGCCTCGACGGCAGCCCCCTCCCGCGGCCGCTGCAGGTCTA
>OGOU01003219.1_pt1 | contig 10718 bp, 10 predicted proteins | sample 1552721 | NCBI WGS metagenome assembly OGOU01 (sample SAMEA2580176, study PRJEB22360) | human gut metagenome | biome: human gut; feature: human-associated habitat; material: faeces | place: Denmark | collected 2008/2010 | reverse complement strand
TCGCGGGTTGTTGTGGGTGAAGGGGGGTCGGTGCCCTCCCGCCTGCCGGTAGCGCGCCGTGGATGTCGGAGGCGATGAGATAGCGCATAAGGTTCTCCTATCGAAAGGGGTACGCGTAAGGGGTACCCCGTCAATACTGCGTCGTCAGTATAGCAGCGCTTCTCGAAGCAGTGATGCTCGCTGCGGGCTGGCGATAGCGTGCGCCGTTGGCTCCCCTTCTCGCAGCAAACAATTACATATGAGGGAGGAGTTGTTGCAGCAAGGGGTTTCCGGATGCGCTAGCGGTGGTATGATCGTGGGGGAGCAATGAGACGTGGGGGGTCGCGGCTGGCGGCTTCCCATTGGTAAGAGGTACGTAAGGGGCTGGTTATGACGGTCTTTCATCGGGTGACCGAGGGCAAGCTCGGTTCTCATGACGGGTGCACGATTGAAGATGAGGTATCCCAGGAGTTCCTCGACCGCATTCCCGGAGGCCTGTTTCGCTATCGCGCCGATGACGAGGGCGGCACGATCGACTACGTAAGCCGCGACGTGCTGGAGCTGCTCGGCTGCGCCACCTACGAAGAGTTCTGCTCCATTACGGGCAACAGCTTCATCGGCATGGTGCACCCGAACGATCGTCAGCGGGTCACCGAGGAGATAACCTCTCAAATCAAGTGTGGCAACACTGACGCAGTCACCTACCGGCTGAACCGTCCCGACGGCGCTGAGGTGTGGGTGGATGACCGCGGCCGCTACGTGGTGGACGACGAGGGTCAGGCCTGGTTCTACGTCACCATCATCGACATCACCGAGAAGATGAGCTATCAGCGCAAACTGGAACGGGCTGAAGAGCGGGTGGAAATGCTCACGGTGCTCTCGCGCGACGTCATTTTCGATATCGACTGCCAGGCACAGACCGGCGAGATCTTCGGCGATTTCGAGGCGCGGTTCAACCGCGAGCCGCAGTCGGACGACCTCATTTTGCAGAAGCGTTGCGACAAAGAATGCTCTATCGATCTGGAGGTGCACGACATCGAGCGCATCCGCGACATCGTTGCGCAAGGCGACTTCATCGATATGGAAACCTCGCTGCCCAATGCGGAGGGCGACCCCATCTGGTGCCGCTACCAGTCTTTCGTGCTGTTCAACGGCGTCGGTTGTCCCGTTCGCCATGTGGGTCGTCTTCTGGACACCCACGATATGGTTATGCGCGAGGCCACGCTGCGGAAGAAGGCCGAGCTGGATGGGCTCACGGGCGTTTTCAACCGCGAGGCGGCTATGGCGCGCATCGAGAAGGCCCTGGCCAGCGAGGATTGCTCGCACGGTTGCAGCCTCTTCCTCGTGGATGTGGACAACTTCAAGCAAGTGAACGATGGCTTCGGCCATCCGGAGGGCGACCGCGTGCTGAAAGAGATTGCCGCGTTCCTCGGGCGCAACATGCGCAAGGACGATGTCGTGGCTCGCCTCGGCGGTGACGAGTTTGCCGTGTTCGCTGCAGGCCTCGTGCCAGGGCCGGCGTTGGAGCGCGTGCTCGCCCAGCTCTCCGGTGGCATTTATGCGCGCAATCCGCGTCCGGCTGACATGCCCGAAGACTTGCAGCCTTCTATCTCGATCGGCGCTGTGGTCTGTACGCGCACCTCCGTCACCTTCGATGACTTATATCAGGTAGCTGATGAGGCCCTCTACGTAGCTAAACGCGGCGGCAAGAGCCAAGCGGCCTTACGGCGTCTCGACTAACGCCGGTTTCTCGGTGAGCACGACGACGGCCCGGCTGTCTCCCTGTTTGGGGAATTCAGCCGGGCCGTCGTCATTTGAACGGGACGAGTTAGTCTATGGTGTAGAACGCGTACTCGGCCTCGCCCTGGGGGAACGTCGCCTTCACCTCGTAGAGGTAGTTCGGCTCAATGCGCAGGGCTGCGGTGCCGTCGTCGCCCAAGGTGCACGGTACGTCCTCGCCATCGCTCTGCGGATCAATCTTGGCGGTTTCGCCCTTCACCAGGGGCCGACGCTCGATTTCCGATGACGTGGGATTCACTGAGAAAGCGACGAATGCATCGACAGCGTTAGGGATGCGCGCATCGACGATCGTTTCGTTCAGGGTTCCGTTTCCGTCAGCGGCGGAGCCGTCAACCTGGGACGTGCTGGTTTGGCCGTCTTCCGTTTGCCACTGCCAATCGAATTCGTAGGGATTCAAAACGACGGAGGTGTCGGCCTGATCCGTCTTGTAACTGAGGCTGCCGACGGGCACTTGGCTTTGGTCGGGCGCCGCGAACACGGTGTCCACGATGTCGGCGTACTGCTCGGCGTCGGCGGGGCTGCCGGTTTCTATGACTTCGACTTTAGTGATGCCAGGATACTGCCCCGGGTAGCTTTCCAGCATGATGCCGTTGCCCGTGACCTGCACGATATTACCCGCCACCAAGGCCTCTTCGTCAGTCTGCTGCCCGTCGACGATGATGGTCGCATCATCAATTTCCGTAGGAATGTAGGGAGTCTGCGTCTCCTGGTCGACGAAAAGCACCTGATCGCCGTTGGCGTAGGCAACCATGGCCGTGCTGACGACGTCGCCATGGGCCGCCTCGCTTGCTCCGTCAGCAGAGCGATTGCCCACGGCATCGGGTTTGCCAGGCGAGTCGTTGGAGCCGCCGGCGCAGCCGGGCAGAACGAGCATAAAGCTTGCGGCGGCGAGGGCCACTATAAGCAGGGTAAGGGAGGTGCGAATATGTTTCCTCATGGCAAAACCTTTCAACGAGGAGCAAAGAAGCATTTCGAAAGGGCGCCTTGCTCTGCTTCGGGAGAGCCCTTCCGTAACGCGATTGGCCCTTCATAATAAGGCAAGGAAAAGCGGGCGCGAACCCTGCACAGCCGAACTGTTCCTGGGTTGCTACGCAATTCCACGCAGTCTGCACGGCTTGAACGGTGGCTAGAGGGCTTTCGCCTTTTCCACGCAGGCTGAGATGGCATTCATGACCGATGCGCGGAAAGCGCCTTCTTCCAAGGCCCGCACGCCCTCGATGGTGGTGCCGCCCGGAGAGCAGACCATATCCTTCAGGTCGCCCGGATGACGCCCGGTTTCCAGCACGAGTTGGGCCGATCCGGCGACGGCCGCCGCGGCGAATTCGTACGCTTGCGCGCGGGGCATCCCGGCGGCCACGGCGCCATCGGCCAGGGCCTCGATGAACATGAAGACGAAGGCGGGGGAGGAGCCGGCCGTGGCGCTTGCGGCATCCATCAGCCGTTCGGGAATGACGATGGCCCGGCCGAAGCTTTCCATGAGCCGTAGGCAGAGCGCTTCGTCGGCTTCCGTTGCGCCGGGCCCCGGTACGACGGCGGTGCACCCGGCGTTCACGAGGGCCGGGGTGTTCGGCATGCAGCGAATGAGCCGCATGGCGGTAACGTTGCGGTCGAAAAGGCCCGCGATGCGCTCGAGTGTGAGACCGGCGGCAATGGAGATAACCAGGGTGTTTTCGCTCACTGCGTCGCGGATCTCGGCGATCACTTCAGGAAAGAACTGGGGCTTCACAGCGAGCACCAGCACATCGGCCGCTTCGGCAACTTCGCGGTTGCTGGCAGTGACGGCGATGCCGAATTGCTCGGCGCGCTTCTGCCGCGTGGCCTCGGTTTTAGCCGAGCCGATGATGTTGGCGGCGGTGATCACAGTCGCGTTGCCGTCTTCGCTGCTGAGCGCTGTGTCCTCGCGCAGCAGGCCTCCGATAATGGCCGTGGCCATGTTTCCTAATCCGATGAAACCGATCTTCATGGGAATCCTCCCCTTTCCTTTCTGCAAGGACCAGCAAACTGATTCCATCATTTCGCGCGTCCAGAGGTATTGAGTTCTCTCAAAACTCCCATCTATTTCTTGTTCGTCCCTCGAAACTCCCATCTATTTCCGATTTCTATTTACTTATTTGACCTGGGAAAATGTAACGAATCCCCTGGTCAGCTCATCGGAAATAGATGGGAGTTTCGAGGCTGAGTCTAGTATACAAGAAGAGCCCCCGACATGGCCGGGGGCTCGAAAGATGCCGTGCGCTACGGCAGGCAAAGTTGCTGGATCTGCAGAACGCCGCCTACACTTCCAGGTTCTTAAAGGCGTCGGGCACTTCCTTGAAGCCCTTGGAAATGACCGCGGCAATGATGAGGCCCACGATGAACCAGCTGACGCCCACGCCGTAGGTGAGTAGATCGAAGCCGGTGAACACGTAGATCAGGATAAGAATGCCAATCCAGGGACAGATGAGGTAGCGCAGAACGGCCTTTCCGCCGCGCTGCTTCTCCTTGCACCAGAAGTACCAGAACACGCCGAAGTTCAAAACGATGAAGGAGGCCAGCGCGCCGAAGTTGACCATGGGGGCGAGCACCGTCATGCCGCCGAACTGGCCGGCGGTCAGAGTGAGGACCAGCGAGAACGCGCCCAGGAAGATAGCGGCCACCCAGGGGGTCTGGTACTTGGGATGCACCTTGCCGAGCACGCGGGGCAGCACACCGTCGCGGCCCATGGAGAACAGCAGACGCGAAGAGGCGATCTGGGCGTTCATGATGTTGGCGATGCCGATGGCGACGATGTTGATGACCAGCATGAAGTTCTGCAGCAGCAGACCGCCGGCAGCGTAGCAGGCGTCGAAGAAGCCCATGTCGGGATCGGTGTTCGCCCAGTCGGGAAGAATGAGCGCGGCCACATAAGTCTGAGCCACGAACACGACGATCATGATGCACAGCGCGATGAGGATGCCCTTGCCGATGTTCTTCTCGGGCTTGTAGGTTTCCTCGGCCAGGGTGGACATGCCGTCGAAACCGAGGAACGACAGGCAGGCCAGGGATACGGCCGTGGCCACAAAATGGAGGTCGACCTCTCCGGGCTTGTAGAACGGCTCGGTGGAGAACTCGCCGTAGCCGCCGCCGCCGGAGACATACATGCAGCCCACAGCGATGAACACGATGAGCGCCAGGATCTCCACGGCGAAGATGATCCAGTCAACGCCCTTCGACATGGTGATGCCGCGCACGTTCACAAACGTGTTGAAAGCGATGAACACGACCACCCAAAGCCACCAAGGCGAGCCGGGCACGAGGGTGGTTCCCCAGTTGGCGATCATGACCAGCAGAAGCGAGGGCACCAGGATGTAGTCCAGCAAGATGAGCCAACCGGACATGAAGCCCACATGCGGGTTGATGGCGCGCTGCACGTAGGAGTACACCGAGCCCGCGATGGGGAACTTGCTGGACATCGCGGCGTAGCTCAGGGCTGTGAAGCTGATGGCAACGAATCCGATGATGTACACGAGCGGGGTCAGGCCACCGGAATCAACCTGCAGCGATCCCCAGATGGACTGCGGTGCGATGAGCACCATGAACAAAACGCCGTACAGAACGACGTCGTGAAGCTGAAGGCCGCGCCTCAGCTCCTGCTTGTAGCCGAACGCCTCAATGTCCTCGCCGAGGCCGATAGTCGGCTCTTGGATGGGTTGTGACATAGACGTCTCCTCTCTATCCCTTCCAAGTCTTCTCCTCGTGAATCGTGCGGCCCGTGATCCCTCCCAACACGGGTCGGGCGATTCCCCTTTCCTGCGCTTTTGCGCGGCCATAGTTTACCATTTTGCACAGCATTATGAAGCGTAAGCGGCCCGTATTCCGCCAAGGGAGAAGGTATGGAGACCAAAAAGAAGCCGCCTGGGAAGGCGGCTTCTCGAGCAGAGCGGCGACGGCGGTGATGGCACCGCGGCGCCGCTGCGGCGCGGGCAGGGGAACGCCTACCCCACCAGCGGCGGGAACTCGGTCAGCTTCGGGGTGCCGATGCGCAGGGACAGTTGCACCTCGCAGGGCTTGCAGCCCTGGCTGATCTCCACGTCGGACTGCACCGACATGTACATGTAGGTTTCCACGGCATCCCAGCCGGTGATGTTCATGAGCAGGCGCTGCATCTCCTTCGATGCGCACACGAGCGCCTCGTTGTACTCCTGGGCACTGGCGTTCACGTACCACTTGCCCGCCGGGCCGAAGGTCTCCAGTACCGGCCAGTGCAGCTCGAAGTTCTTCAGCACGTTCACGCGCACCGTGATTTGCGCGGCGATCTCGATGCCCGTGCCACACAGCTCTGCATCGCCCATGGTGGCGTGCACGTCGCCCATCTGCAAAAGCGCGCCGGGGACGCGCACGGGAAAGTACAGGCGCGTACCCTTGGTGATGAGCTTGTTGTCCATGTTGCCGCCGTAGTTGCCCACGAAGCCGTCGGCGGGGGCTCCCTCAGCGGGCGCGGTGCCGATGACGCCGATCATGGGGTTGATGGGGAAGCGCACGCCGTTGAAGTCGGCCATGCCTCCCTCGATCTTGATCTTCTTCGTGCGGTAGTCGGTGCCCTCGAACAGAGGCCCGCAATGGTCGTCAGTGGCGATGGTGCCCTCATCGGCCACCTGGATGTCGTAGATGTCCACGACGACCACGTCGCCCACCTCGGCGCCTTCCACGTACACTGGGCCGGCGGCGGGGTTGGTGATGTTGTAGGAGAAGTCCATGTCCTTCATGGTGACCGTCTCGTCGGTCAGGCGGCCCGAGAAGCAATCGAGCGTGTTGAACTGCAGCACCTCGCCCGGCTGGGCGGTGTAGCACGGCGGGTTGTCCTTTGAGAACGCGTACACCTTGTCTTCGATGATTTGCACGGTTTCCTCCTCTGATTGCACGATGGCGCGCCGCTTTTTTCGCGCGCCGGTTCCATCATACCCCGCCTGAGTCAAACCGCAACCCACGCCGTATCTTCTTGTTTGTTCCCATAGGGGGAGTGCCCTTGATCGCAGGAATAGTCCGTAGGGGGCGACCTTGGTCGTCCCTCCTCAAGCTCGCTCGTCTCTCCTGATGAGGGCTGACCAAGGTCAGCCCCTACGGAAGGGCGCGCAGGGCCTACTCGTGCAGCCGGGCCTTCGCGGTTATCTCGGTCGGGGTGATCTTCCACACGAGCGTGCGTGAAAGCTCCTCAGCCAGGGCGGCCTCGAAATGTCCGAGGTTCTCGGCGGCGTAGCGCTCGGCGATGGCCCGCAGGGCGGCAATGCGCTCGGCATCGTCGGTCACCTCGGCGACGGCGCCGTGCACCACGGCGCTGGCGTACTCGGTGGAGTACGCCTCGGGCAGCGGCACCACATCGCGCACGCCGACGAGGCACACATCAGGGTGCTTGCGTAAAAGCTTCGATTTCGTGCCGTGCTTGGCGGAATGGAAGTAGATGACGCCATCGAGCACGGCGGGGGACACGGGAATGCCGTAGGGCAGCCCTTCGTCATCGGTGGTTGAAAGCACGGCGTAGGGGCACGTCTCAAGCACGTTCCAACCGAACTCCTCGCTCTGCTCGCGGTCTTTCCTGCGCATGGAAGCCCCTTTCTTCGGGTCGGTGGATTCCGCATCGGCGGATGCTGCCCGCATTATAGCGCGTGCCGTTCGCCGAGTGGGAATGTGCCATGTTCCACGTGAAAACAGAGAGAATGCGGGCCTTCTGCAAACACTTTGCAGAAACTTAAGAAAATCGTTTATGAAGAAATCTTCTCAGTTACGCAGAACGTGCTAGAGTGGCTGAGGCTGGTGATATCAAAGGGGATACGCACATGGCTTTGCGAAGAAGTGTGCTCTCCTACCTTGAAGACGATGCGGCGCGACATTCTGGGCGTTGCGCGGTGATCGACGAGGGAGGGAGCTGCACCTATGGACAACTGTACCTACGGGCCCGCAAGGTGGGAAGCGCGTTGGCGGAGTTAGGCGCGCGTCACCGGGCGGTGGTCGTTTATATGGAAAAGGGCATCGATGCGCTCAGCGTCATGTTCGGCGCGCTGTGCGCGGGCGGCTTTTACGTCCCCGTGGATCCGCAGGTGCCTGCTGAGCGATTGGCGCGCATCGTCGGGGTCTTGCAGGATCCGCTCGTTGTTGCCGATGAACTCACGCTCGATGCGGCCGAGAAGGTCGGCGAAAGCACCGGGTTGTCGGAGGTTCTTCTCGCAGATGACCTTCTCAGCCACCCGGTGGACGAGGCGCTGCTTGCGTGCGCCCGCGCGGGTGTTATCGATTCCGATCCCGCGTACGTGCTGTTCACCTCTGGCTCTACCGGCACACCCAAAGGCGTTGCCGTCAGCCATCGCGCGATCATCGATTTCATCGACGACTTCGTGCGCCTGTTCGACTTCGAGGAAACCGATCGCGTGGCCAACCAGGCTCCCTTCGATTTCGATGTGTCGGTGAAGGACATCTACGGCGCCCTTGCCTGCGGTTGCACGCTGGTGGTGGTGCCGCGCGCTGTTCTCTCAGCCTGCTGCGCTGGTTTCCTATTTGGAAGAGAAGCAAGTCACGATCATGACCTGGGCGGTGGCGGCGCTTTGCCTCATCACAAGTCTGCACGGACTCGAGGGACAGACGCTCTCATCGGTGCGCCGGGTCATGTTCAGCGGCGAGGTTATGCCCGTCGACCATTTGCGCACGTGGATGGACCACCTGCCCGAGGCCGTCTTCGTGAACCTCTACGGTCCCACCGAGGTCACCTGCAACTGCCTCTACCACATCATCGACCGCGATCGCGCCTATGACGAGGGCATTCCCCTCGGGATTGCCTTCCCGAACCGCCAGGTGCTGCTCGTCGGCGAGGATGGCTCATTGGTGACCGAGCCGGGCGCGACAGGGGAGATCCTCGTGCGCGGCGTGTCGCTCGCCTTGGGATATGTGGGCGACGAGAAGCGCACGGCGGCAGTGTTCACCCAGAACCCCTTGCATCGCCGTTTTCCCGATCGCGTTTACCGCACGGGCGATTTGGGCGCTTACAGCGACGCGGGGGAGTTGTTCTACCGCGGCCGCAGGGACAACCAGATCAAGCACCAAGGGCATCGGGTGGAGCTGGAGGAAGTGGATCTGGCCATAGAGGCGGTGCCCGGCGTGACGCGGTGCCGTTGCGTCTACGACAAGGAGAAGAAGCGCCTCATCGCATTCTACGAAGGTACAGCCGAGGCCGCCGCGCTCAGGGCCCACGCCTTGGAAGCGCTGCCGCCCTTCATGATGCCCACGAAGATCCTGCCCATCGAGGCAATGCCGCTCACCAAGAACGGGAAGGTGGATCGCGCCGCGCTGCTGGCGCTGAGCCGCGAGGCTGCCGCCCGTCGCCGCGCCCGGACGAAGAAGCGGGAGAAAGACCTATGAACGATACCCAGTTGATGACCCTCGCCCGCGAATACGGCACGCCGCTCTACCTGTTCGAGCAGACGGCGTTGCGCGATCGTGTGGCGCTTTTGCGGGAATGTCTGCCGGCGCGGGCCGAGCTCTGCCTCGCTATCAAGGCGAATCCCTTCGCGCTTCCTATCATCCGGCCCTACGTGCATCGGTTGGAGGTGTGCTCGCCGGGCGAGCTGAACATTTGCGAGGCCTGCGGTACGGCCCCGGAGGAAATCGTTCTTTCGGGCGTGTACAAAGACGAGGCCATGGTGCGCCACGCGCTGTCCCTCGGCGATATCCACCGCTACACCGTGGAATCGCTCGCTCAGTTCGAGCTGCTGCGCCGCCTTGCCCAGGAGGCCGGCCGTCGCTTGCCGGTGTTGCTGCGACTTACTTGCGGAAGCCAGTTCGGGATGGATGCCGACGATATCCGCGCTCTTGTGGCTGCTGCCCGTGATGATGCGTGGATCGATATTCGCGGCTTGCAGCAATTCTCCGGTACGCAGAAGACCTCGCTTCGTCGGGTGGAACGCGAGCTGGCCTGCGCCGATGCGCTCATGGCCGAGCTGGAAGAGACCTGCGGGTTCGTCTGCCGCGAGTTCGAATACGGTCCCGGCCTTCCCGTCGATTACTTCGACGCGCCCGACCCGGCCGCCGAGCGGGCGTTCCTCGAGCAGCTGGGCGACAAGCTGGACGCCATGGCCTTCCAGGGTCCGCTCACACTGGAAATCGGCCGCGGTCTTACCGCGTGCTGCGGCACGTACCTCACGGCGGTCGTCGACGCGAAGACGAACCAGAAGGTGAACTATGCCATTGTCGACGGCGGCATTCACCACCTCACCTATTACGGCGGTGCCATGGCCATGAAGCAGCCCCCGGTGCGTTTTCTGGAAGAAACCGACGGCAACGGGAAGCGGTGCGAGGCGGTGTCTCCCGCAGCGGCGATTGACGACGTCGAGGCGGGCGCCGAATCTTGGACGATCTGCGGGTCGCTCTGCACCACCAACGACATCCTCGTGAAGTCGCTGCTGGTGCGCGATATGCATCCGGGCCGCGTGCTCGCCTTCGAGCGTGCCGGCGCCTACTGCATGACCGAGGGCATCTCCCTGTTCCTCAGCCGTGATATTCCGGCGGTCTACCTGCTATTGGAAAACGGCACTGCCGTTCAGGTGCGGAAGGCATTTGATACGGCCACCTTAAATCAACCAAATTACGGAAAGGATGTATGAATGATGGAAAGACTGTACGAGATTTTGGAGGATATCCAGCCTGGCGTGAACTATAAGGAATGCGAAAACCTCATCGACGGACACTTTTTGGACTCCCTGTCCATCATCGCCCTGGTGGCGGAGCTGGAGGATGAGTACGACATCACCATCCCCGCTGTGGAGATCATCCCCGCCAACTTCAACTCCGCAAAGGCCATGTGGAAGATGATCCAGCGGCTGGAAGAGGTAGACTAAATGACCCTCCCCTCCATCCTCCTGCCTGGTAAGGCAGCGGGGTTGACCTCCTACTTTTCCCCCCTCTACCTGGTGCTCTTCCTGCCGGCGGTGCTCATC
>OGOU01003216.1_pt1 | contig 10722 bp, 9 predicted proteins | sample 1552721 | NCBI WGS metagenome assembly OGOU01 (sample SAMEA2580176, study PRJEB22360) | human gut metagenome | biome: human gut; feature: human-associated habitat; material: faeces | place: Denmark | collected 2008/2010 | reverse complement strand
TTCTTAAAGCCGCAGGCATAGAAACTAAAGGCTTGCACTCGCTCCGTCACACCTTTGCTACAAACCTTGTAAACGGCGTAAAGCAAGCAGACGGCTCAATTAAATCTTTAACCCCAAGACAGGTTGCAGATTTACTCGGACATACTACTTCCGAAATTACAGAAATGTATTATGTTAAGAGAGATTTAACAAAACTCAATGGCATAACAGATGGGTTTAATCTGTAAAAAATTACCGTCTGGGTTAATAAAAAAACCTAGACGGTAAATTATTAATCAATGAGGTTTTTCATCGATTTCTCTAATTCGTATCGTGCATTTTTAACCTGATTTTGCAATAATTCATACTTTTCAATATTATCACGATAAAACCTGTTTTGTTCGTTAATCGGAATATATTCAATATAATATGCTTTTAATGCTTCTGGATCAATAGTGAGTTTTGATGTGCCGTCTGCTAAATCGTTTCTTAATTGCTTTTTTATTAAATTAAAGTAATAGTTATAGAATTGTAAATTTAATTTATACTTACTATTCTTCTTTGGTGTTAGTATGCAACAAAGATTTGCAGCAGTAAATTTACCATTAACATAGTGCGTTCTGCCTAAACTTCCTGAAGCGGCAACAGCTATAACAATGGCTTCGCAATTGTGCTCAAAAGTATCATGCTTTTTCCATTCAGAAGAAGCGGTGATAAAATCATATTCTCCGTTATCATTGTTATTTTCACTTGCAAGGCTACCTTTTGAAACATCAAATAAATCTGAAATTTTGACCATCTCATATTTGCTATTTCGTTTTTTTCTTATTCCGTAACAATTTAATTCATTTCCACTATATATTTTACGTTTTTCGCATATGCCATCAATTTCTTCTGCGTTTGCTATTGTATTATATATCTCATTTTCCAGTTTATCCCACATTCCATATTTGTCTATACGACCTTTATGTTGAATACTTATGAAACCATCGTCTTCTAAATTATAAAATAAAACTTTATCGTTTTTTTGATGGGGTGTTTTTGTAAAACCGAAAATAGAAGTATTTACGGTTCTTTTTTGTTCAGTAAATAGTTTTTCAGGCATTTTTATAACAAAGTCTAATTTTGCTTTTTTGAGTATTTCTTCTGTTAGTCCGTTTGTATTCTTTTGTAAAGTTGGTGTTGGCATTATAACAATTAGTTTTCCGTTTGCTTCAATATAATCAATGGCTTGATTTACAAAGACAATAGGTTTATTATTTTCATAAGGTGGATTTATTATGCATTTTTTAACCTTTTTTGCTTTTATTTCTTTTAACAAGTCTTGTGGGTTTTCGTTTACTATATTATCATGTTTGTCAGATATTAAACTACTTCTAAAAATTAAATTTGTTCTTCCATCTCCATGCAAAAACATATTTGAACATGCTAATGCAAATAAAACAGGGTCTATTTCAAAACCAATTAATTGTTCTTCACGTATATGGGTTTCCTTCTCCTCGTTTCCTTTTGCAAGTTTAAGCATAGTTTCCATCGCTTCCATGAGGAATCCACCTGTACCAGTACAGGTATCCAACACAACGTCATCTACGTTTAATCTAGCTAATTTTACCATTAAACTTTTGATATGATCAGGCGTAATAATAATATTTTTATTATCGACTTTCCCAGCTTTTTTTAGAAAAATTAAATACGCTTTTCCTAAAATATCTTGTTTTTCATCATTCTCAAAAGGAACAAATATTCTTTTTTCGATTTTTTTGATTAATTCTTTATACTTAACTAGAGAATAATCAATAGTTCTAATAAAGGAAAATTTATCTTTCCAATGGTATTCTTTACTTAAATTACTTATTTTATCTTGTAATTGTCTGTCAATTGCTTCTATAATATTTTCATTTAAATTGTGTGCTTGTAATAATTTGACCGGACTTTTTTTAGCTTCATCATCTGAAGGAACTTGAATACCTTTATAAATATTTCTAAAAGTTGGATCTTTTAATGCGATCATTATGCCACTAAAGAATAAACTTCTTTCTGTATCCCGAACAATGTTTTCATCTTGAAACTCTTTGTTTATTTGGTTTAAAGTTCTTGTCAAACTTTCAACAGTCGTAATTTCTTCTTTTTTTGTTTGTTTATATATTTTGACGAGGTTTTTGATTGATAAGAGTTCGTCATCTAAATCAGCTTCAACAATATTGTCTATGTTATTCTCTTTTAGGTAATAAGTTACATTTAGATAATTTTCTTCTTGCCCAGATACTGCAATACCTAAAATATCTTTACATATATTGTTAAATTGCATATAATGCTTTACTTCAGCACAAGCAGCAATATGATCGTCAGCTTTGGCTTCAACCACAATACAAAAATCCTGCAGTTCTTTAAAAAAATCAGGATAACCTTTATACCCCGTTCCTTTTTTACTAACAAAACCATATTCTTTGGGAATAGCTGATTTTTCGATGAATTCTTTTACGCCGTAGAAGTTCCTAAAGATATTTTCGGTGATTGTCTCACTATTATTTTTTTTGCCCATAACTGTGCTCCCATATGATGCTATTTTGATGATGTAACGGATGGAAGCGTTGGAATTATTAACACCAAATAACGCATTTTGACAGAAAATCAAGTAAAAATATCGGTCTGACAAACCACATTCCGCACATATTTATATTCCAAAAAACGGCTTAAACGCAGTGTTTAAGCCGTTTTTGCTTGGCAGGGGCAGAAGGACTTGAACCCTCGGCACGCGGTTTTGGAGCGACTGTTGAAAGTTCAAAACCGCATATATAAGCCACTTTTTAAGCCAAAGTTTGAGCATCAGAATTGCGTTTTTGTAATTTTGATGCTTTATTGATGCTATTGGAAAATTCCTGCCAACTTAACTCTCTCGTTGCTATACATATCATAACATAAAAAAATTCATTGTAAAGCAATCCATAGCTCAAAATTTGCACCGCAATAAACAAAGAAAAGAGATGTTTATTTATCCTCAATATACTCATGAGGTGTAGGATTGTAATCTCTGGGATGATTTTTCTTCTGTGATGATATTTGTAGCAGCAGACTCTTAAATCGGCTTAGAATAAATAGTGGCAAGAAGTATTTTAAGTTGTGTTCATATTCAGAATGCTCGCCAAAATAACAGATAACAAAAGCATTGCGGACATAGCCTGCACTTGCAGACAGTACCGCACAGTCTCTTCAAATCTTTATCAATACAATACCAATTAGAATACTATACACTCTTTTCTAAAAGCAACGGTTAACGCTTCTTAATATTAATACTTCTGTGTTTTCCTGCCAATTCATATACATCACCAAATATAATTCTGTGAATCTTGAATACACCATTAGGAGAGAAATCGGAAAATCCGCTATTGTAGAGCGAAGTCATTTCTAAAGTGTTTTCTTTGTCTTTATCAGGCGTTGAAACTCGTCTTATTAATGTTTTTGTAATCAATATTCATAGTTTAGTTGAGGAATTTCAAACACAACATTTGATGTGAAGGTCATATCACCCTCGTTGAAACACATATTTATTTCACCGTCATATTTTTTTACAACCCTTTGAATGCTTTTTAGTCCTGTTCCGTGTATTGAGCCTGATTTTTTGGACGATGCTATTCGGTTGTTTTTGACGGCTATAATATTCTTTACAGAGTTTGTAAGCTGTATTGACAGATATTTATTTTTGCGTACAAACGCCGAAAAATCTATAAATCCGTTTTCTGTATTTTCTGCCGCTTCGACTGCGTTTTCAAGCAGATTGTCAAGCAGAGCAGTTATGTCGGGTTGGTTCATGAAACCAAAATCGGCCCTTCTGATGTCAATATTCATCTTCACCCCAAGCCTGTCGCACACAGATTTATACCTGTTGACTATAGAATTAACCATAGGATTGTTACAATAATCAACGGATTTGTTTACGCTGAAGTCTTCGATAAAATTATCTATGTACTCGGTAATAGCATCGTCCCCAGCTATACTTTTAATTGCATTTAAATGTCTTTTAATGTCATGCATAACAATTCTTGAGCTTTCATTCTGCTCATTGAGTAAATCGTAATACTCAGCCGAAGATTTTAACTTTTGCTTTTCATATTCCAATTCCATATTGCGGCTCTGAGTTTTCAGAGTGAATTCATAAACCCAGAACACCGCTATATTTGAAAAAAGCAATACCACTATGCCGATTAAAAGCAAGGTTAAAAAGACTTGTCCTAATTCATATTCTGCAAGTGCATATAGTATTGCATATATAATCAAAGTACTTGATATTGGCAGAAGAAACAGTATAAGCGACGCAGCAGGACTTTCTTTACGGCGCTCATTTGAAGATGCCTTTGATAGTATATACATTGAAAAAAAGTAAAGCAGTTTGCTGATGGTTGATTGAAAAATAAGGTTTACCGAATTATCAAGACAGGCGAGTAGTTCAGTTCCGAGTATGGCAGCTGAGAATAACATAACAACAAATTCTGTAGTAACATTAAATACTAAAAGTATACTGCAATGAAATATTGCGGACTTTATTTTTGCCTTGTAGCAACGATAAAGCAAAAAGAAATTGCAGACAAAAAATACGATCATATTTACAACAGTTATATTAATCAGCCTTGCAAAGTACAGAATTACATAAGCTGCCATAAATGAGATTATCAGAAACTTTTTACTTATCCTTCTTTCAAATTTGTTTTCAAAATAAAACAGTGATATCAGAATTTCTGCAAGAAAAATAAGCGCATAGCAAATTGTATATACCATTTTCATACCCCTATGTATGCAAAATATGCTTTTTTAAAGTTTGAATAGTACCTCTGAGATATAGGAAGCATTTCATTTTTTAAATCCATTTTAATATTAAGCTGAGTCTTATTGAAACCCGAGACATACCTCAGATTAACAAGATAGCTGTAATGCGGTTGTGCAAAATAATCGTATCCCTTTAATTTTTCTTTCCAATAACTTAGTTTTTGATTTGTATAATACTTTTTTTGCCGTGTTATAATGACGGCTTTTCTGTTTTCAATGGTTACATATACTATATCGCTTGTGAAAACAGAGTAACACTCGTCATAATATTCAAGAGTTATTATCTGAGTATTGGAATGAAAATAATTAATAGCCGTATTTAGCGCCCTAAAAAAACGGTCTTTGTCAATAGGTTTTGAAAGATAGCGAAACACATCCAAATCCATTGCGTCATCAAGATAAGATTCGTGCGATGTAATTATGAAAATAATTATATTGGAGTTTACCTTTTTTAATTGTGCGGATAAGGTAAGACCGTTTACCTGCGGCATTTCAATATCAATGAATGCCATATCATAACTGGCATCGCTTTTCATAGGAGCGACGCCGTTGTAAAACACATCAATATCAAAATATATTTTATGCTTATCCGTAAATTCAGTCAGCTTGCTTTGTATTTCATCGGCAATATATTTGTCGTCGTCACAAATCATAATTTTCAACCGAAAAACCTCCCGTAAATCACATCATAAGTATAACATACAATGAAAAAATAGTCATTATAAATCTTTTGTTTTTTATTATTTTATCAGTCAATATGAAAAATACATCACATTTAACGAATTTGACATCATTTTTGCAAAAATTATGTTTTTATTTTAAATACGTGTTAAAATTACAACAAGGAGGAAACAATACTATGAAAAAGATAAAAAACCTAATTTGTAAAATTTCACCCGCTATTATTACTTGTTTTACACTTGCGCTTATAATCAGCGCTAATTCATCAACTTGCTTTGTAATGCACCAGCCCAAGGTTCCTGCGAAACTTGATGATTTTAAGAAAACTGAATGATGGAAAGGTTTTGTAAAAAGTGTATAAGCTTTTTTGTATCAAATAACCTTATAAAAAGTGAATATGAAGAAGTATATTGTTATGCGCTGAATATCATTTTATCTTCACTGATACATATTGCAACAGTGATTGTATTAGGATGGTCATTCGATTTGTTACTCGAGAGTTTAGTGTATTATTTTTCTTTTATATCAGTACGCAAATTTGCAGGTGGAGGACATACCGATACTCCGTTGAGATGTTATATTTTTTCAGTCATTTCAACGCTTGTTGTACTTGGCTTAATGAAATTATTGTTTTTAGTCAATAATGAAGTCGTTAAGTTATTATTTGAAATATCGGGATTTATATGTGTCATTATTATTGCGGTTTTAGCTCCTTTGGATATCGAAGCTAAACCTCTCGGCGATAAGGAGAAACGGCTTTTTAAAAAAATTGCAATTCTAAATTCTTTTATCTTGCTAACGCTGTCCGCCATATTGATGATACTTGAATGTAATAATATGGGTTATTCAATAGTTTTGGCAATATATATGAGTTTGTTTGTTTTATTGTTGGGTAAAATAAAAAATGAGATTAATTTGTAACATTTAAGCAAATGCACAATTAAGCAATAATTAATAGGCTTAGTGTTTTTTGATGAAAAAGTGTGCGCTTATAATATATAAGTTAATATCGGTTGCCTTATATATTTATTGAATACTATCACTATCATAATAAGGAGATGAATCCAATGGGAACTAATTTGTATTAATCAATCGCTTAATTTTGCATAATTAATTTCAACAAAGTAAAGGAGAAAAATCATATGACAAAAAAAGCTAAATTGTCAGTTATAAGTTTATTTATATCTGCTTTATTAATTTTTTCTTGCGTAAATGTATTTGCTGTTCAAACCAATGATGAATATAGTTATTCTTATTCTTTTGATGGTGATAATGCTGATTTCATAAGTAAAAATTTAATAACCGACGAAGAAAAATATTATAATGTGAATAACAATGGCGTATCGCCATTAAGCAATTTAACGGAAGGTTCTACTTCAGGATATATACCGGATAATTACTCTTTTGGCAATGCTTCTGATAATGATTATGGTGTTGAACCAACAACTATTATAGGTTCTGACGGACGATCGAGGGTAACAAATACTACAAGTTTTCCTTATAGTGCTATTTGTTACTTAGAAACACAATGGAAAGATGGCACGACAACCATAGGAACAGCATGGATGTATTGGAAAGATATAGCGATTACAGCAGGACATTGCGTATATTCATCGGATAGAGGTGGCTGGGCGCAAAGTGTGACAATTTGGCCTGGCAGAAATGGTAGTACAACTCCTTATGGTTATGCATATGCTAAAGTTATGCATACGAGTACTGCATGGACCAATTCATCAAATGCTAATTACGACTATGGTTTGCTTGAATTAAACAGAAACATAGGAACCTCTACAGGATATTTTGGTATGCATTGGACATCAAGCTCACTAAATGGAAAAAGCATTACCGTAGCGGGATATCCGGGAAGTTCGAGCAAAATAAGACAACTTTGGAAAATGAATGGTAAAGTTGCAAGCTGTAATGCTAATAAAGTGTATTATAGTATTGATACTGAAGGAGGACAAAGCGGTTCTCCGGTATACTGGTACAATTCTACATACGGATATCAGGGAATAGCAATTCATGCCTATGGAGGTTCTTCAAATAATTCAGGAACAAGGATAACACAATCTTTATTTGATTTCTTTACATCATTTAGGGATTAATTCATAGTGGAGGACAGAAGTCTATGGTTGTACGTGTGCAAAAATTTACAAAAATAATCGTATTCAGTTGTGTTTTAATTTGTGCTTGTTTAATAAGTACAGCTTGCTCCGGAAATGCGAATTTGACAGAAACAGAAGAAAATATTAAAATTACTGCTTCTGAAAAAGTTACTAATGAAACAACAGCAAGTCAGGAAAGTACAACACAACCTGATTCATCTACTGCAGAAACTACGAAACCGGAGAGTACTACCAAATCTAAAACTTCTAACGAAGAAAAAACTCAATCATCGGAAAATACAAGCGGAAGTGAATCATCAAAACAGAATGCCACTTATTCAAAAGATAAAGTCACTTTTATCTTTAAGGATAATTCCGGGAATGTTATAGAAGGGATTGATGTGGTTATTCAACCGCATGCCAATGAAGGCAGCGCACATACAGATATTGCAGAAGTTGTTGGAAAGTCTGACAAAAATGGCGCAGTAGCTTGGAAACCTATAGAAGGAAAGCATTTGTTAGAAGCTTCAAAAGGGTCTGAAAATCAAGAATATGCTGTTGATATTGATGTGTCTGATAAAGGATCGGTAATTGAATTGATTTGGCGGTTTTGACTTCAAATATAAATATTATTCATAGCTCATTGTAGTTATAGGTAAAAGCTACTCTCTGTAATTGCTTTTCATTTAGAGTTTAATGTAAATTTTGGTGGTTGTCGCAGAACTGCGACAACCCCTTCTTTATATGTCCTGAATCAAGTTTTAAGATCGAAAAACGATCACTAAATTAAAGGTCAAGTCAAATCAGAGGGTTAGTAAAAATTAAATCCTAATATTTGATTTTTCAGAAGCTTTGATAGTTAACCTAACGCCCCATTCGGCAGAGTATAATTATTGGTAGGAAGGCGTTTAAATGGTTACTCTTAATTAACTCAGTAAAAGCTAAAAACTATGGTCAAGACTTTGTTGTAAAATTTTCCCTAAATAAACAAAAGATAAGCAAAAACCGAAGAATATATTTGAATAAAATTTTGCGTATATTTTAATGTTTTCTATTCCTGTTAGGAAAACAACTCTCCATCCAAATAATAAAATCATCCTCTGTCAGCTTACCATCCATACACTCATTTCTTTTTGTCATAGCCTCATATTTCCACTTCTTAAAATCCTTTTCAAGGATAGTATGAGCCTTAACTCTGGCAGAATATCTCTTGTAATATTTATTATAAATCTTAATGGCGGCATTGTCCGCCATTTTCTTTTTGTAGTTTTCAAGTGCCATAATATCCTGACAGTTCCGTGTTTCACCCTCGGCAATTCTGTCACAGTAGTTTGTGTTGTAATTGCCCTTCATAATGAAATACTTACCACAGCGTTTGCACTTTCTGAAGCGAATATCCTGTTCAAGCATTTTGGTGAATTCAAGTTCAAGAGCTTTCCTGATGTTTCTAAATTTATAACTTGTATTTGGTGAGATAGGAAAGCGACAGAACACTTCCATTTCGGCATCACTTAAATTATGTTTCTTCTGAAATTCCTTATGCTGTTCAGTCGGCTCATATTCATTCATAAATCTGCTGAGAAAATCCTCTTGAGATAAATGAATCGGCAGGATTTTTCCATTTGGATTGCTTCTGTTGTAACTAAAATACTCCTCTCTTTGAATTGTCAGAGGCTGATTATGAATTATTTTATAAAGATAATACCTCTCAGCCGGCTTGATTTTTTCCATTACCTCCGGATAAAAATCCTCGTCAAAACAGAATTCTATTAATTCCCTATACTCATTCTGTAATGTAATTAGATAGTTGTAATACCACCTCAGACCTTCAACAGGTAAGTTTTCTTTCAAAAACACAGGAGGACAAATCACTGAGTATAAAGACGCATTGGCTATATTCTCGATGAAAAGTTTACTGTCTGTATATTTGAAATACATTTCAACATTTTCCTGATTGCAGTTATATATTTTTTCAGATTTTTCATTGATTTTAAAGCACCTTGTATCTTCGCTGTTTTTAATGAAGTTATCAAAAGCAGAAACAAATCCGTAGCTTTCATTGAATGGTGTTTTAAAGTCTGCATATATAAAATCAAGAATTCCCTCACCTATTCGCAGGTCAATTACTGCACCACTCAGCACATTATGAAGTGGCTCTTCTTTTTTAATTTCGTATTCATCCATAAGATCTTGAAAATACTCGTCACTCTCATCCCAGTCAATATTATATTTTGCAGAGAAATGTTCTCGCAAGGCTTTGTTTTTCTCTAAGCCTTCAACTCTACTCTGTTCATAATCAGCAATATCTTCATTAGACAAAACATCAGGATGAACATCCCTGAGTGAGCGTTCGAGTTCTTCAAATTCATCAATAGCATCCTTCATAGACAGGTCTTCATTAACCCTATCAACTTTAATTGAAAATAATTTCGAGTCAGGATCGAATGATGCAAAGTTAATAAAGAAATCATAGTACACATAGCTGTTGCTTTGCCTTGCAATATTATATTTTTCGTATTCTGTATGTTTATATTCCGAGTAATCTTTCTTCATAATCTGCTCCTAAAATTAGAAAATGTAGATGCTTTAGATTTTCGATAATCAACATCACTCCAACTAAGATTATACAATTCTATTGTTTCACTGTCAATTTTCTGTTACCCTAAAAACAGAGGTGATGAAGATGAATGAAAATTTTTATAAAAGCTATGACGAACTGCCGTTGATGTTATCGGTGCAGGAAATTGCAAAGGCACTTGGAATATCAAAAACGAGTGCATATGAGCTGGTCAGGTCAAAAGGTTTTCCTGTTTTGAAAATTGGTTCAAGGCTTGTCGTGCAAAAGGAAAAATTCCGTGAGTGGGTTGAGCAGAACACAGGGGGAAGTATTTGAAATATAATTCAATAAATAATGCAAAACATTACTTCACTCTGCCGAATGAAATATTCTGTCTCGGATTATCATCTGGGGAGATTGCTGTGTATAGTTACCTTTTGAGGTGCGAGAACAAGAAAACATATCAGTGCTATCCCAGCTACCGCACAATCGGAAAAGCTTTGAAAATGAGTCAGAATACTGTAAGAAAATATGTTCAAAGCCTTGAAGATAAGCATTTAATATCGACCGAGAGAACAG
>OGOU01003214.1_pt1 | contig 10727 bp, 14 predicted proteins | sample 1552721 | NCBI WGS metagenome assembly OGOU01 (sample SAMEA2580176, study PRJEB22360) | human gut metagenome | biome: human gut; feature: human-associated habitat; material: faeces | place: Denmark | collected 2008/2010 | reverse complement strand
AAAGTCATAATAGCCGCTGCCGGCATGGCTGCCGCATTGCCCGGAGTCATCGCCGCCCTCACCTCGATTCCGGTAATCGGCATACCCATACGCTCGTCTCTCGAAGGTCGCGATGCCCTGCTTTCGATAGTACAGATGCCCCCGGGCATCCCCGTTGCCACTGTCGGAATTGACGGCGCTCAGAACGCTGCTATTCTCGCCACCGAGATTTTGGCTTTGAGTGACCCCGATGTTGAGACTCGTCTGGAAGCATGGCGACGGACTCTTGTCGACAAAATTGTCAAAGCATCCACCGATCTGGCCGCAATTACATCATACAAATACAAAACCAACTGACACGCAAATGTCATATAAACGTCGAAAAACGACCGCTGTACCCGTCGGCAACACCGTCATCGGCGGCGATAACCCCGTCCTGGTGCAGTCTATGACCAACACGCCGACGCTCGACACCGACGCATCGGTAGCACAAGTGCTGTCTATAGCCCGTGCCGGTGCCGGACTTATCCGCCTGACAGCCCAGGGCGTGGCACACGCACGCAATCTCGCCGAAATTGTCCGCAAGGTTCGCAGCAACGGCTGTCCTGTGGCCATTTCGGCCGACATACACTTCAATCCCGCAGCGGCTTTCGAAGCCGCACTGCATGTCGACAAAGTCCGCATCAACCCCGGCAACTTCGTCGACCCGGCACGCACTTTCAAGAAGCTTACATACACCGACCAAGAATACGCCGCCGAGCTTACTCGCATCGAAGAGCGCCTTGTTCCGCTGCTCGAGCTATGCCGCGAAAAAGGTACTGCCCTGCGCTTAGGTGTCAACCACGGGTCGCTCTCCGACCGCATTATGAGCCGATATGGCGACACACCCGAAGGCATGGTCGAATCCGCCATGGAATTTTTGCGTGTATGCCGTCGCCACAACTTTGACCGCGTGGTCATATCCATCAAATCGTCCAACGTCGTAGTGATGACGCGCACCGTGCGCCTGCTCATCAGCGCCATGGACCATGAGGACATGCACTATCCTTTGCACCTGGGCGTCACCGAGGCCGGCGACGGCGACGACGCCCGCATTAAATCTGCAGTGGGCATAGGCTCGCTCCTTGCCGACGGAATCGGCGACACCATACGCGTTTCGCTCACCGAGCCTCCCGAAGCCGAAGTACCTGTAGCACGCCGCCTGCTTGCACATATCGACAGCATGGCACACCCGCAGACAGCCACGACACTCGATGTCTCGCTCGCCACGGCTCCGACCGACGAAAATTCCTCAGCCCTGGTAATCGGCCTTGACATAAACGAAGAACAAGCCGCCGAACGCTACAACGTTTTTCGTGCGTCCGGGCCCGAAAGCCTGTACATGCTTCGCCGCGCATTCAAGAATAACAGCGGCGCCCGTGCAGCCGTCGTTGTCGAATATCCGGACACGATGGACGCCGAAGATGTCCTGCTTGCAGCCTCGACCGATCTCGGCGCACTCATATTGGGCGGTGATATCCCGGCTGCAATTGCCATCCGTGCCAAAGCCCTCAGTGCCGACCGGGCCGACGCATTGGCATTAGGCATACTTCAGGCCACACGTCTGCGTTTTTCCAAGACCGAATATATAGCATGCCCCGGATGCGGACGCACGCTCTTTGACCTGCAGGATACTCTGCACCGTGTACGCCGCGCCACACAACATCTCAAAGACCTGAAAATAGGCGTCATGGGATGTATTGTCAACGGTCCCGGCGAAATGGCCGACGCTGACTACGGATACGTCGGCGCTGCCGCCGGGCGAGTCTCGCTGTACAAAGGCAAGGTTTGTGTCGAACACAACATTCCGTCCGAGGATGCCGTCGAACGGCTTGTCGCCCTAATAAAGCAAAACGGCGACTGGCATGACTGAACCGCTGACATATTTCGAATTCCCTTCGGGACTACGCGCCGTACACCTGGCTTTGTCCAAAGCCCGCGTGGGGTATTGCGGCGTTGCCATACGTGCCGGCTCGCGCGACGAGTCTGCCCACGAAGGCCTCGCTCACTTCGTCGAGCACACTATCTTCAAGGGTACACAGCGGCGGCGCTCATATCACATCATCAACCGCATGGAGGCTGTCGGCGGCGAACTCAACGCTTTCACAACCAAAGAAGATACGGTTGTCTACTCGGTATTTCCAAAAGGCAACGAAAGCCGCGGACTTGAGCTCATAGCCGACCTTATACTGAACTCGCAATTCCCCGACGCCGAACTTGACAAAGAGCGTCAGGTCATCATGGACGAAATAGACTCGTATCTGGACACGCCGGCCGATGCGGTATTCGACGACTTCGAGGACATGGTTTTCGCCGGTTCTCCATTAGGGCACAACATCTTAGGCAGCAAGCACTCGGTAAGCCGCATAACATCGGCTGACTGCCGTCGCTGGCTCGAGAATCTGTACCGTCCCGAACGTATGGTCGTCTTTTATGCCGGCAACATGGGGCCGACACGTTTTGCCTCGCTTATCGACCGCTATTTCACTTTTCGGCCCGCACACGACATTGCTGACATACCCGCCGCAAATCCCCCCACGGGCACAGCGACCGAACAGCGTTTGCGTCATGTACACGGCAATCATCAGGCACACGTAGTCATCGGCAAAGTACTTCCGGCACTTGACGATGCCGGACGCATGTCCATGGCCCTGCTGACAAACATTCTCGGCGGCCCGGGCATGAACTCGTTGCTCAACGTCACGCTGCGCGAGCGCCGAGGTCTCGTCTACAGTGTCGAAGCTCAGATTGCCGCACTCAGCGACTGCGCTCTTTCGACAATATATTTCGGCTGCGACGAGCAGGACCGCACACTATGTCACAGCCTTGTCATCAGACAGCTTGACGAACTTGCCGACAAGCCCATGTCCGAGCGGACACTCAACGCCGCCCGACGGCAATATCTGGGCCAGATGATACTCGCCGCCGAAAACACCGAGAACCGCATAATCTCCATCGCCCGCGCCACACTGATGCGCGGACGCGCACTCTCCCCGGAACAGATTGCCGAGCACCTGCAGGCGCTGACGCCAACCGGTCTGCGCTCCTGTGCCGTCGGCCTACTGGACACCTCCTCACTCAGCCTCGTTCCCTGATTGCACCCCCCAAAAAAAAATCCACAAAACAGCCACAAAACAGCCACAAAACAGCCAAACCCTCGCTTATCTATCATGAAAAGGTCTGTCATGAAAAGTTTACTAATCTCTGCTGTAGCCCTTCTGTTAATTGCCACATGCGCCTGCCGAAAACTCAACTCACATCACCGATACAACGAGGAAGAAACAGCCGACAACTCCGATGCCGAAAGTTCAGCGACATCCGACGATAATGTCAATGACATCGACCTGCCTACACATCTTAGACAAACTTCATTCTACAAGACCGCTGATGCAAGTATAAATAACGACGGATACGATTGCCAGGGATACGAAAAACACGTCTTCTATATCAATATAGGTCAAAAATTGATGTCTTTTCCAAAATACAAAAGTTATCTGATTGACATATACAAACATATCAACGACACCGACGTCCCTGTGGACAAAGCCATCAAGACATTCCTGTCGACACCTATTGACAACACACTGTCATTTAGGCAGTGTGACTCAATAGAATCGCGTATCGGACTGGTAAACAACGGTGTAATAATATATCCCGCACTCAGCAACAACAAGATGGTCGAAATATGCATACTCAAATACCTTGACGGGGCCAGTGGCTTGGGAGCATCATATTCCGAAAAAGAGACATCTCGTATTTACCTTCAAAGCCCGACTTCATGGTGTCCGACAGGTATCATCGACCCTGACAAAATTCTCAGGCGCGGCCCCAGCGATACCCGGGAAATACTTGCAATGCTTGTCAACAAATTCCATTCGATGCAAAACAGCGACGAGGGACAATGCTTTAGCGAAGAACCAACCCGTGTTCCCGAAACCATACGCATAGGCCCCAAAGGTATAAGTTTCATATTCCAGAAATACGAAATTGCCTGTGGAGCAGCTGAAAATGCCGAGATAACCCTCTCATATCAACAGTTGAAAGCACACATCAATCCCGACTTCTACCACTTCATCACCTCATGTACCGGATGGATCGAATATAACCGGCCTCCAGTATATTATGATTAATAAGACGGTCGATTCACGGCGGATGTAGACAAACGGTCGATTTGGCTGCATGGTCAGCATTAGGTTCCAAGTTGATTCGGCAGATTTTGCGCAGATTCCCGGGTTCAGTCCGGATTCCGTCTGGATTCCGTCTGGATTCAGAATTTTATGCAAGGTTTTTGAACTGAGATGAAGAATATTTCAGCAAAAATGATTACCTTTGTGCCGATTTATGCACATGCATGAATTTATCATTTATTTCTCCTCAACAATTTGCATCATTAAGCTTAAATGAAACGCTTCCTGATATATACGCTTCTAATCGTCAGTCTCTGCTCGTGCGGCGAATACAACCGTGTGCTCAAGAGCAACGACGCCAACTACAAGCTTGACTACGCCAAACGCGCTTTCGAACAGAAAAAATACTCTCAGGCGGCCACCGTCCTCAAAGACTGTGTCACCGAGTTCAAAGGCTCGGCAAATGCCGAAGAGTCTCTTTATCTGCTGGCTATGAGCTACTATGAGAACAAGGACTACGTCAACTCGAGCGCATATTTCAAACTCTACGCACAACGCTATCCCAAAGGCAAATACGCCGAGCCCGCACAGTTTTTCTGCGGCTACGGATACTATCTCGACTCGCCCGAGTCTCAGCTCGACCAAAGCCCCACGCTTAAGGCTATCGAAGAACTGCAGACTTTCCTCGACACTTATCCACGTTCCGAAAAAGTGACAATAGCCCAGAACGCCATCTTCGAGCTGCAGGACAAACTCACCCTCAAACAGCTCGAAAACGCCCAACTCTATTACAACTTGGGCAACTATCTGGGCAACAACTACGAATCAGCAGTAATTGTAGCCAAAAACGCCATCAAAGACTACCCTTACTCTAAATATAAAGAGCAGCTTGAAATGCTCGTCCTCAAAGCCCGCTATCAGGAAGCTGCCCAAAGTATCATCGAGAAAAAGGCCGACCGATTCCGCGATGTCATCGACGAATATTACTCGTTCATCAACAACTATCCCGACAGTCCTTATCGCGAGGAAGCCGACAACATCCTCAAGATTGCTCAGAAATACGTCAAAGAGTAAGCGCACCGCGCACGACTCGGCGACACAAGTCTTAACAAAAACAAAACCACTATATAAAACAATGGATTACAAGAAGACAAACGCTCCTTTGAACACCGTCACCCGCGACATGATCGAACTGTCCGAGGATACCGGCAACGTCTACGAAACCGTCTGCATCATTGCCAAACGCGCCAATCAGATTGCCGCCGAAATGAAGCACGACCTCGAAAAGAAGCTCCAGGAGTTTGCCTCGCTCAACGACAACCTCGAAGAAGTGTCCGAAAACCGCGAGCAAATCGAAATTTCACGCTATTACGAAAAACTCCCCAAGCCCACCCTCATCGCGACTCAGGAATACGTAGACCACAAACTCTACTTCCGCAACCCCGCTACCGACAAGCCCAATCTGGACTAAAAAACAGGTACAAGCCCTGTCATTTTCGACAAAACACCTTCAGACATCCTGTCTGACCGGCATCATAACAATACCAAAGCCGGAAAGCATGCTCCCATCCAAGGGAACCAGCTTTCCGGCTTTTGTTCTCACATCCAACAACTGCTCAAAACTTACTTGAGCGGCAGCCGGGGCGGAGAATCCATAGGCGCCGTACGCTACCGCATACGTTGTGCAACTTCCGACCCTGTAACCCAATGCAACTATGCAGTCGCATACCCATCGGCTTAGCTCATGCAAAAAGGGCGCGGAAGGCATCCTCGACGCGCGATACCTGATGCAACCGGATGGACAGCGAGTCGGTGTCGAAGCCCTTTATCGTTCCGGCAGGAATAAGGGTGTCTGTCATTCCCAGTTTCTGTGCTTCGAGTATGCGCTGCTCGATGCGCGTTACCGGACGTATCTCGCCGGACAGACCGACTTCGCCGGCCATAACCCATCCGGCGGGTATGGCCATATCGACATTGCTCGACAGTATGGCGCAGATTACCGCCAGGTCTATCGCGGGGTCGTTGATTTTAAGACCACCGGCTATATTGAGGAATACATCCTTCTGACCGAGTTTGAATCCCACGCGCTTCTCCAGGACGGCCAGAAGCATGTTCATGCGTTTGCCATCAAATCCGGTGACAGAGCGCTGAGGCGTGCCGTAAGCCGCCGACGAGACCAGAGCCTGCACCTCGATGATGAATGGGCGTATGCCATCGAGTGTTACACCTATGGCTATGCCCGAAAGCGAGTCATCGCTGTGTGTGACAAGCATCTCGGAGGGATTGGTTATCTCACGGAGTCCGCGCTGACACATCTCGTATATACCCAACTCGGAGGTCGAGCCAAAACGGTTTTTTATCGGCCGCAATATACGGTAAAGATAGTTTGAGTCACCTTCGAACTGCAACACTGCGTCAACGATATGCTCCAAGACCTTAGGGCCGGCCAAAGCGCCTTCTTTGGTTATATGGCCTATGAGCATTACCGGAGTACCCGAAGTCTTGGCATAGCGCAGCAACTGTGCCGCGCACTCGCGCACCTGCGACACCGAACCGGCCGCCGACTCCAGAGCGTCGGGAGGCCCAGTGCTTATCGACCTCCGACCCGGTCTGTATCGAATCGACAATAAGCAGCTGAGGTTGCACGGCCTCGATATGCTCAAAAATTGTCTCGAGCGAGGTTTCGCAGACGATAAAAACATTGTCAGAGCCACGCCCTATGCGGTCGGCGCGCATCTTGATTTGTCCGGCACTTTCCTCGGCTGAAACATAGAGTATCGTCTTGGATTTGATAGCTAAGATATTCTGAAGGACAAGTGTGGACTTGCCGATGCCGGGTTCGCCGCCGATAAGCACCAGCGAACCGCATACAAGACCGCCGCCCAGGACGCGGTTTAGCTCGTGCGAGGGCATTTTGATGCGTTCTTCGCTACTTGCCGTTATCTGACTGACGGCCTGCGGGACGCTTTTGACACGTGAAGCATCGCGCGAGGTCAACGCTTTGGGCGCTGCCGAAACGCGGTTCTCGACCATGGTATTCCATGCGCCGCAGGCAGGACAGCGGCCTGCCCACTTCGGCGACTCGGCACCACATTCGGTGCAGTTCCAGACGGTTTTGTATTTTGCTTTTGGCACTTGATTGTTAATTATTTATGAGGCCGGAGGGTGGCTCGTGTTAGATATCTAAGGTATATTCAGACGAGGTGTATTCAAGTGGGATCGCTCATTTGCGCGGACGGCGAAATTCGGCAAGGGTTATTGCCGTAGCTATGGCGACGTTGAGCGACTCGGCGGTAGGAGCATCAGGAGGATAAGACGGAATGAGCAAGCGCTCGGTGACAGTTTGGGCAACCGCGTCCGAAATTCCACGTCCTTCGTTACCCACGACAATGATCCCGCAGTCATCAAGGCACGTGTCATATATCGAGCGGCCGTCAAGGAAGGTGCCGTAAACGGGAAGTCCCCTACACGACAACGCCGACAATGTCTGCGGCAGGTCGACATAATGTACGCGGACGCGGGCTATAGATCCCATGGTGGCCTGAACTACCTTGGGGTTATAGACATCGGCTGTCCCTTCGGAGGCGAGGATGTCGCTGACCCCCATCCAGTCGCAGACACGAATGATAGTGCCGAGGTTGCCGGGGTCCTGCACGCGGTCGAGCGCTACTGTGAGCCGTCCGTCAAGACTCGGAAGGTCGAGGCTATACGAGGGCTGGCGATAAACAGCAATGACATCGGGAGGCGACTGCAACTGAGACATACGTTCGAGGTCGCTTGCACTTGCACGATAAAGTGCGTCTACGCTGCCGAGTTGGCTTTTATGACTATCGAGCCATGTCTGCGCGGCAAATAGCGCCGTACAGTCAAAATAGTCCAGAGTGTCGCATACGCACTTCGAACCTTCGGCTACGAAAAGTCCGGTTTCGCGGCGATATTTGCTTCGCGAAAGCTGTGCTACGCTTTTGCGTAATGCTGCAGTGACAGTTTCGGCGCTCATAGTCAATGGCGTAGGTTAGCGGTGATATTGATATTGAGTGACTGTGGGAATTGTTAATGCTGATAGTGGTATCCGGCGAGCGTGACGCGCTCTTTATCGCGGTCAATCGACGAGCCGACGGTTGTAAGCAAGTCGCCGACTATGGCGCCGTTGACGCCGACAAGCAGAGCCTCATGCTGAGCTTCTTCGCTGAGACGGCTGCGACCGCCGGCAAAACGTATCTGCACCTTGGGATGAATCATACGGAAAAGCGCCACGGTGTCAACAATTTCGTCTTCCGACAGGGTCGGCTGATTTTCGAGAGGCGTACCGGGAATGGGGCTGAGAATGTTAAGTGGGATGCTTGCGGGCCGGATTCGGCGCAGGGTCAGTGCCAGCTCGGCACGCTGATGCATGTTTTCGCCCATGCCGATGATGCCTCCCGAGCATACCTCAAAGCCGATTTGGCGCGCCGTGTCTATGGTGCGTATCTTGTCTTCGATAGTATGTGTAGTGCAAAGGCTGCCGAAGTACGACGGTGCCGTCTCCAGATTGCAGTGATAGCGGCGCACTCCGGCGTCCCACAGCTGCTGAAGTTCGTCGCGACCAAGCAGACCAAGCGATGCGCAAGTTTTAATACCGGTGCGCGAAGCGTTGCGCAACATCCGGCAGACGCTGTCCAGAGCTTCGCCCTGCAGACGTTTTCCGCTGGTAACCAGAGAGAAGCGGTGCACTCCCTTGTCTGCTTTGTATTGTGCCACTCGCTGACATTCTTCCTCGCTGACAAGGTCGTATGTCTCGCAGTGAGTATTATAGTGAGCCGACTGGGCGCACCACTTGCAGTTTTCGGAGCAGCGGCCCGAGCGACCGTTTATTATCGAACAGAAGTCAAAGTCGGGCGTGAGTAACTGCGATGTTATCTCTTTGGCAGCCTGGCGTATATCTCGGCTGGCCTCGGCGTGAGTTGAAGCGTCGGCAAGAATGTCGGCGAGCATATATGCCTCGTCAGCGGAGATGTCACCGCCGGCAAGTATCTTATCTTTAAGTCGGGATATATTTTCCATTTCGATGAAGGACTTATTCGATGAAGATTCTGACGCAATGTAATGCGCTTGAATACAAAGCACAGCTCAGCAAAAAACTTAAAGGGACCGACGGCATGCCTTCGGTCCCTTTAGCGTAGTCTTTAAGCAGAGCGTGGCGCAATCTTGGCGCCGGAGGCTTACTTGCGGATACCAAGCTCTTTCTGAGCGATGATTGCGCGGTAGCGACTGATGTCTTTGCGTTTGAGATAGTCAAGCAGACGACGGCGTTTACCAACAAGCATCTTAAGAGCGCGCTCTGTTGTATGATCTTTGTGGTTCAGCTTGAGGTGCTGAGTAAGGTGAGCAATACGGACCGAGAACAATGCAATCTGAGCTTCAGGCGAGCCAGTGTCAGTCTTACCCTTACCGTACTTCTCGAAGATCTCTACTTTTTCTTCAGAATTCAAGTGCATTCTTAATGAAAATTTTAATGGTGAACAGAAAAATAATTAAAAATCAAGCTATTGACGATTATTCGGGCAAAGCCCTATAGTCTTTAGCGACCACAAAGGTAGCAATTTATTTTGAATCCGCCCACATTCTCCCGAAAAAAAAATTTATCTCACTGTAACCTTGGAAAGGAAAATGGGAAATGGCTCAATGCGGGACTATGCGGTCATGCAGCTCAATGCGGATACAACGAGGACAACTTGGCCATGTTAAGCAGGAATAGCCTTGATAAGAATGTTCTGACGAAGGCGCAAGGATTATCCGATTGCTTACATCTTACGCCCGCGGATAGCATCGGTATTACTCAATTTGCCCGTTTGGGCTTATTCAACTTCTATGAGTTTTTCATATTTTTGAAGCGTTTAATCGATTATGAGCACGTTCGATGGCTTGTTGCAATTTCTGTTCAAGCAATTCCCGATCAGGAAGTTTGGTCATATAGTCTGCTACTCGGATATTGTTGTCGTTGAGATGCATCAGCTCTATGTGCTCTTCACTCTTGCCGGCACACAATATAAGTCCGATGGGCTTGTTCTCACCATCGGCCATATCATACTTTTCGAGCCAACGCAGATACAACTCCATTTGCCCCTTGTAGGCAGCCTGAAATTTTCCAAGTTTCAAATCAATGGCGACAAGACAACGCAAACGGCGGTGATAAAACAGTAAGTCGATATAGTAATCTTCATTGTCGACTGTTATACGTTTTTGTCGGCGAGGAAAGCGAAATCATTTCCAAGTTCGGTTATAAATCGTTGTAATTCTGCAATAATAGCGGTTTCAAGATCTTTTTCAGAATAATTGTCATGCAATCCGAGAAAATCAAGCACATATGGATCTTGAAACACGAGGTCGGCCGACATTTTCCGTTCGTCCCGCAACTCATCCAATTCGTGAAGTATCACTTCGTTCGGCTGTTTCGCTATGGCTGTACGCTCATATAGCATTCCGTCGATTCTAGCTTTCAGAGTTCGTTTCGACCAACGTTGATCGACAGCCATGGTCAGATAGAAATTATTGCTGTCCGATAAAAATCGGGGAAGGCACAAAAGTATGGCTCAATCGCTG
>OGOU01003209.1_pt1 | contig 10745 bp, 10 predicted proteins | sample 1552721 | NCBI WGS metagenome assembly OGOU01 (sample SAMEA2580176, study PRJEB22360) | human gut metagenome | biome: human gut; feature: human-associated habitat; material: faeces | place: Denmark | collected 2008/2010 | reverse complement strand
CATCATCCATGACCTTGATTCCTATCTGCACCGTAATGGCATCGCCTCTGTCCGCGAACTGTGCGGTGCCGCACACAAACAATGAGTAAGGAGTAAAATGAGTAAGGAGTAACGATCATGACGACCGCTTATCGTTCCCTCTCCCCGGAGGCACTGCGCCGGGAATACGCAGAGGTCTCCGCCCGGTTCGACGCCCTGCGTGGACTGGGGCTGGCGCTGAATATGGCGCGGGGCAAGCCCGGCAAGGCGCAGCTGGACGCCGTATCCGACATATTGACCATACTGCACGACCCTGTGCAGTGCCAGGCGGACGGCATGGATGTCCGCAACTACGGGCAGCTGTCCGGTCTGCCCAGTGCTAAAAAACTGTTCGCGGAGCTGCTGGGCTGCCGGGCGGAGGAATGTTTCATCGGCGGCAGCGCCTCGCTGACGCTGATGTATGACACCATCGCCAAGGCATATACCCACGGACTGCTCCACAGCGAAGCACCCTGGAGCCGGCTGGACAAGGTAAAATGGCTGTGCCCGGCTCCCGGCTATGACCGGCATTTCAAGATCACAGAATCCTTCGGTGCGGAGATGATCACCGTGCCCATGACGCCCACCGGCCCGGATATGGACCTGGTGGAGACGCTGGTGCGGGATCCCGCCGTGAAGGGTATGTGGAACGTGCCCAAGTACTCCAACCCCGAGGGCGTGGTGTACTCCGCCGACCATCCGCCGTCTGGCGGCCATGAAGCCCGCTGCCCCCGACTTCATGCTGATGTGGGATAACGCCTACTGCATCCACGAGTTTGACTGCGATTATGTGGACTTCCCTGATATCCTCAGCCTGTGCGCCGAAAACGGCAATGCCGACATGGTGTATGACCTGACAGATGAGGAACTGAAGAAACTCACCTCCAACTCCATCAAGGAAGTGCCCGTCGTTCAACGCTTGGAACTGCTGAATGGCATCATCAAGGACGACTTTGCTGACAAAATCCTGATGGACACACTGAATAGCAAGGAGCGCATCGACCTGCATCTGCATCCCGAACTTGAACAGGAGTTGCAGCAGCGTCAGCAACAAGACGAGGAACGGTTGCTTCCGTTGGAAGAGGACGAGACTGTCAGACGTGACGTGTTGCAAGGCGATGCCATGGTGAGAGGTGAAGACCTTGCCTTGATTAATGAGAACAAGGGTTGGTATCGTGAGGGAGCGCATGGGCGTGAAGTGAAAGTCGGTGACATCATGGTGGAGAAAGTGCCTCCGATGGAGGGAGATAAGAAAGGCGAAGATAAGTATCGCATGACCGCCATTATCAATGGAGAAGCCATCACGCACGAAATCAAGCAGAAGGACTACGACAAGTTCTTGGCGGTGGATGACTACCATCGCATGAAACTCTTCTCCAAGGTTTTCAGTGAAGTGGATATGAAGACACGCCCCGAAACCAACGCCGGACTGGGCACGAAGATATTGGCGGCTCTGACGGCAGGAGCAGTCGTTACAGCAGAGGTGGCGCATGACATAAGCCACCATCATCACCATCCAGCCCCGGAGTTCTATGCAGAGCATCATGGCGGTCCACGTCCTTACTTCAAACCTGGTGTGGATTCACCACAGGAGATTGCGGCAAGGTACTTTGAGGCAGAAGCAAATCATGTTGCCACGGAGATAAGGAGAGGATATTAACAATGTATAATTTACAATTTATAATTTATAATGAGTAGTGAACTGACATACGATGACTTTCTGGACAGGTTGAGCATACAGGAAGTACTGGTGGACGCAGGGTATCATCTGAACAAGAGAGATGGCTTGCGTTATCCGTCGTATGTGCGTACTGACAGTGAGGGCAGACGGGTGCGTGGTGATAAGTTCATTGTCACGCAGAATGGGAAATGTTGCTTCCAACCACCGCAGCAGAAGGTGTATAATGTCATTTCGTTCATCAAGGAGCATCCAGAAATGTTTTCAGAGAACAAGGTGGGAATGTCTCCTGACCGACTCGTCAACCTCGTCTGCAACCGACTGCTCAACCAACCCATAGAGGACAGACCATCGAAGATTACAGAACCAAGAAAGGACGGAAAGCCATTCAACCTGAATGACTACGACATCCACAAGTTCAATCCGCAGGACAGGGAAACGCAGAAAAGGTTTTATCCCTATTTTAAGTTCCGAGGCATCGACCTCTATACGCAGTATGCTTTTCATCGGCATTTCTGTCTGGCTACTAAGCATCGGACGGATGGACTTACCTTTGCCAACCTTGCCTTTCCGCTTGTACTGCCCATGGCACCCGACAAGACCGTGGGCTTTGAGGAGCGAGGACGACCGAAGATGGATGGCAGTGGCGGCTATAAGGGCAAGGCAGAAGGAAGCAACAGCAGTGAAGGACTGTGGATTGCCAACCTCACGGGCGAGCCGTTGGATAAAGCAAGCGAAATTGTATGGTTTGAGAGTGCCTACGATGCCATGGCAGAGTATCAGATAAATCCTGTAAAGATGGTGTATGTATCTACGGGCGGCACACCCACCGAGGGACAGATGCGAGGACTTCTGTCCGTTACTCCCAACGCACGGCACTATTTGGGTTTTGACAAGGACGATGCAGGGCGGCAGTTTGTTGCAAACTTCAGGAAGGTGGCAGCAGAGATGGGCTTCCGTCACGAGCATGTGCAAGCCTATCATCCATTGGGTTGCTACAAGGACTGGAACGATGCGCTGCTCAACAAGAAATCAGCAGAACTGATTGCCAAGGGCGAACCAGATACCTTCGACTATGCCGAGTTTATCGCAGCCGGCAAGGCAGAGAAACAAAGGGAAAAAGAAGAAAAGAACACATATCATAGAAGCGTATGAGACAAGAAGATAATAGCATCATCACCTTGTGCCCCAGCATCGGACAGTTTTTCATCAACGAACTGCCTCTGTTGCTGTTGTGCGTGGCAATGCTCCTAATCGGAGGATTGCCCGGTTGTGCATATAGTACCCTGTTGCTTGTCTTCAGCCTCCTGTTCTCCCTCTGTTTACTCTACCGATTCATCTATCTGAGGAGTATCCGCTACCATATCGGGAGCGAGCAACTCATCTGTGAGCACGGAGTGTTTCAGCGGAGCGTGAATTATATGGAGCTGTACCGAGTGGTGGACTTTGCGGAGCATCAGACCTTGATGCAGCAGTTGTGCGGACTGAAAAGCGTGACCGTGTTGTCGATGGATAGAACGACACCGAAACTGGAAATGACCGGCATCAGCAACAGCTATGACGTGGTGAGTGTGATACGAACAAGAGTAGAAACGAACAAACGAAGAAAGGGCGTATATGAGATTACGAATAGATAAGATTTGGTTCATTGTCGTGGCATTGGTACTGAGCGTGCCGTCAGCCCATGCACAGATTGTGACTGCCAACCCTTTGGAATGGATGGCATTAGCAGAGGGCAACGAAGCCATCAACGGTGAGATAGAGAAGGAAATCAAAGGTCAGACCAAGACTGCCCTGTTGCAGAATACCATCGCCGCAGAGTTCACCAAGATACACGAATGGGAGAAGAAGTACAACAGTTATCTGAAAACCGCCAGTGGTTATGCCTCTTCCCTCAAAGCCTGTACCTATCTGTACGACGATGGAGTGAAGATATTCATCACCTTGTGTAAGATGCGCAAGGCCATCAACAATAATCCGCAAGGCATCGTTGCCACCCTCTCGATGAACAACCTGTATATGGAGACCGCCACGGAATTGGTGTCCGTCTTCACACTGCTGAAAGATGCAGTCGCCAAAGGAGGCAAAGAGAACATGCTGACTGGTGCGGAAAGGAGCAAGACGCTGTGGGCACTGAACGACAAGCTGAGTGCCTTCAGCAAGAAGCTGCATCGTCTTTATCTGTCTATACGATATTACACCATGACCGATGTGTGGAACGGCGTGACGGCAGGGATGATAGACCGAAGCAATGGAGAGATAGCCACCCAAGCCCTTAGCAGATGGCGCAGAGCAGGACGTATGACCATCAGTGATTAACGATAAAGGAATCAGTCATGAAGTATTTCATATCAATTGCCATTTTTATGTTTATATCATCTTTTGCAGGAGTGCGGGCGCAGAACGACCCGACTCTTGCGGGGATGATTCTGATGTACACCAACAAGGCGGAGAAAGAACTGAAGAATCAGGAGAAAGTGATGCTGCTACAATCCACCGGCCATATCTGGACCAAGGAGGAAGTGGAAGCCACTACCGACCTGCAGCGGGAGTTCAACAACTATCTGGACTCCTTCCGTTCCATCGTCAGCTATGCCGCACAGATATATGGTTTCTATCACGAGATAGGTCAGTTGGTGGACAATATGGGTGGATTGGTGGCGCAGTTGGATGCCCATCCTGCCAACGGACTTGCCGTAGCCCTGTCAGCCAAGCGCAACAAGATATACCGCGAGCTGATTATGAACAGCATCGAGATAGTTAATGACATACGCACGGTATGCCTGTCGGGCAACAAGATGACCGAGAAGGAGCGTGTGGAGATAGTCTTCGGCATCCGTCCCAAGTTGAAGAAGATGAACAAGCAGTTGAAACGACTGACGAGGGCGGTGAAATACACCACCATGGGCGATGTTTGGATGGAGATAGACGAAGGGGCAAGACCCACCAAAGCGAACAAAGCCGAGATAGCAGCGGCTGCCAAGAGGCGGTGGAAGCAGGTGGGCAAGAACGTAAAACCGTGATTAAAAAACGATAAGATATGGGATTTTGGAGTTCATTATTGAAATATGGTGGCAAGGCGGCACGAGGTACTGGCCATGTCATCGGAGTAACTGGAAAGACCTTAGGCAGTGCGGCACTCCACCCGCAACGCACCCTTATGGGAGCCGGCAAGGCTATGCAGACGGCCGCAGTGGGTAGTGCCGCAGGCTATGTGACATGGGAGAAGCTGACCACAGACAAGAGCGTGGCACGCATCGTAGGTGATGCTGTCATCGGCGAGAATGCCACGGAAGCGGTGGCACAAACCGCCAACGATGTGCAACGTCTGACGGGCAAGGCTGGTGAAGCCGTTGATGCGGTGAACACTGTAGCCGGAAAGATGGACACCCAGTTCAGCGGCATCAGTGATTTCTTTAGGAATATGTTCGGAGGCGTAGGATGCGACATGATAGGCAATCTCTTTGGCAATATCGGCAAGGGCAACGTGTCGGGTATGAGCATCGTCGGACTGGTGGCTGCCGCCTTCATGGTATTCGGACGCTTTGGTTGGATGAGCAAGATTGCGGGTGCCCTGCTTGGAGCGATGATCATCGGGAACAATTCTAAGGTGGCGCAAACTCTGCCTAACAGAGGCGGTACGTCTTCACATGGGCAGAACATGAAAGAAGCAGAGACCCAAAGCAGAGGGATGAAACGATAACCAATATACAGTGATATGAGATATACAGAAGAAATGATACTGCGCTCATCGAGCGGCTACTGTATGCCGTTTGAGGAGCCTATAAAGCAGGACGTGCAGATGTCCTTGGGTTACGGAGAGCAGAAAAATCCCGTGACGGGAGAAACATTCTTCCATCACGGCATAGACTTCTCAGTGAACCATTACCTGCTGTCGGCGGTGGCAACGGGAACCGTCTCTGCCATTGGGTCGGACGCGGAGCATGGCATCTACCAGACCATCCGCTACGGCAAATACGAAGTGACTTACAGGCATCTCTCCAATGTCTTCGCCAACTTCTCCCAAAGCGTCAAGGCCGGTCAGACCATCGCCATCAGTGGCGACCTGCTGCACATGGAGGTGAGGTTTGACGGAGAGGAAATCAATCCGTTGGAGTTCCTCACCATGCTCTACGGCAATATCAAGGCATTGGAGCACAATTCCCAAATGGGCATCAATGAACTGGACATGAACATCCCTTCACCCTACGACACCGACCGTCAGGAGATAGAGGCATTGATGCTCCGCTTCCTTCCCTCCTACTTCGAGGACCTTCAACAAGGAGCATACTCTCTGCCCGAACATACGGAGCAGTCGTTGAGAAACATCTTCTCGTTGGGAGCGAGCAAGCATTATTTCTACGAGACCATGCCGAGCATGGCTAATCCCTTGGGCATCGGCAACCGCTGTATGCCTTTGGCGACTAAGGTGCAGAACCTGCTCATTGCCGACTTTCTCAACTATCTTGCCATGCGACATCAGGTATATCTCTCCACGATGGACGAGGTGTTAAAAAAAAACTCCAAGAGCAAGCCCTGACGCATGACGGCATCATCGACCCTCTTGCCGACTTGGACGTGGATATCCAGAGCTTCGACATTCCGAGGATAGTGAGCGTCTATCCCGACCGGGCTGGCGTGAGATGGTGGACAAAGGCATGGTTCAATGGCAAGGAAGAGGGAGAACCTTCCGTGGAGATAGAGGAACGTATGGCTGTGCAGTTCATCCACCGCCAAGTGGACAAGGACGCATGGTTGGAGGAACACTATCCTAAGCAGATGGAGATATATCACAATGCCATCGAGCAGACAAAGGAACAGATATTACAGCAGTATAATATATAAACAAGGTATATGGCAGTTAAGAACAGTCAGCGATTCGCAGAGATAGAGCGTCTGATGGGCGACTACTTCGGGTGTCACCTTGCCCCCGTGATGGGCAGGGTGCAGCGGGACTTGTCCAACAGACAGGCAGACGAGATGCGAGCCTACTCCAACAGTACGGCTGGCATCCTACGCTCATTGGCCACTGCCAATATGCCTGGTGATGACCCATACGCCACGCTGAAGATTACAGGCAAGTGGAACAGCAAGACCACCGAAGACTATCTGGCGATGTGCAAGGAGGCTATTGTCGGCAACAAGGATATGCAGCGTGACCTTGCCGTGATGGCTGAGGAATGGCGCAAGGCGGTGGTGACGGAGATAGGACGAGAGCGGTACGATGCACTCTCTAAACAACTCGGTTGTGATTTGGCATACGCCTATATCGATCACCGCATGGAGCAGCTGATGATAGAAAAAATGGTGAAAGACCGTATGCCAACATCTTCTGCCGACTATATCATCCGCAAGGCGGCACAAAGCAGTCTGTTCGGTCTGCCCTACGAACTGAACAAGTCACCCCTTGCCGCAGAGATAGAAGCCAAAGGAGAGGCAGCCTATAAGCCCTCTCGAACAGAGAAGGCAGCGGGATGGGCAGCCGGAGCGGGTGCCGATGTCGTGGCCATGGGAGGGATTGGCTCATGGGCAACCTTCGCCAAGTTTGTCGGTATCGATATGGTGATGAATGTCGGCATGGAGCACCTAAGCAAGAAAGGTAGCAGCCAAGAGGTCTGTGTCGAGGAGTGTATCAGCAAGGGAGTTTTCGGTACGGGCACCAACGTCTTCGCCTCATTCCGCAAACAGGCAAAAGTCATCAAGAACCACGAGAACAGCTATATCAAGGCTACCAACAGCCATTTCAAGAACAAGATTCCCACGAGCAATATCACTTTTATGGATTGGACGAAACAAACCGAGCAGACCTCTTTTCCTTGGAACAAAGGTACGTTCCTTGACCCTCAGAGAAACGAAGCAACCAAACGTACAGGCAAGTACAAGGATGTGCCCTTGATAGTTGCGCCTGGACAGGAAGACGAGTATCTGGAGGTTAAGGCGAGACTGGATGCAGAGGCTGAGAAGGAGAAGAAGGCAGAACCGAAAGAAACTCCTGATTCATCGACTGAAGAGGCAACACCATCTGTAGTCCAGCAGGAGGAAACAGCCTTACAAACAAACGAAAATGGATGGGACGGGCTGTTGCAGAGTTTTGGACTGAACGGCTTTTCAGACATCGGCAAGAACCTTGGTTATGTGTTGGCGATGCTGCCCGATGTACTGGTGGGACTGTTCACTGGCAAGACAAAATCGCTGAATATGGACAATAGCCTCCTTCCTTTGGCCTCTATCGTGGCTGGAATGTTCGTGAAGAATCCTATACTGAAGATGCTGTTGATGGGTATGGGAGGTGCCAATCTGCTCAACAAGTCGGGACATGAGGTGCTGGGCAGGAAACAGCAGGAAGGCATTGCACCTACAGTTAGTCCTGCTGCATCTCGCATTCAGTACCGCCAATATCCTGATGAACCACTCAATCCTCGTATCAGCAACCCGATGCTGCAAGGGCGGTGTCTCGTTGCCAACATTGACCATGTGCCTTGTACCATTCAACTGCCTGACAGTGTGATTGGGGCGCATCAGTCGGGGGCATTGCCGCTGAATACATTGGCTAACGCCATACTTGCCAAGAACGACCAGATGCGACAGATGGCAGCAATGCAGTACGAAGAGCAGGCACGGGAGAGCGTGGTGCGACCGAGGGGAATACAGTGAAGCCCGACAACAAAATTGTCGGGAACGGTGGCTTGGTAAGCCAATTATAGAATGTGATTGAGATAAACAAAAAGATAAAAGCATGAAAGAGAAATCAGATTTTGAGAAGCGGACGGCGGAGAAGCAGGTGTCGCTGCTCACTGAGGCACTGACGAGTGCGGTGGATGCCAAGGGACATTGGTTGAATGCAAGCGGCAAACTCTATCCGAAGCTCTATCCCAAGGGCTTTTCGGTCAGTCCGTTCAATGCCCTTGTCCTTGCCCTTGACTCCGATGCCAAGGGTTGCAAGAGCAATCTGTTTACGCAGTTCTCCGAAGCGAAGGCACGGGGTGAGAGCGTGAGGGAGCATGAGAAAGGTGTGCCGTTCCTGTATTACAATTGGAATAAGTACGTCAACCGCAACAATCCCGACGATGTCATCACCAAGGAGGCATACGCAGAACTGTCGGAACAGGACAAACAGCAGTACAAGGGAGTGAAAAACCGTGAGATCCGTGTGCTGTTCAATATCGACCAGACGCTACTGCCTATGGCTAACGAAACAGCCTACACTACGGCATTGAAGAAGGATGGCACGGTGGAGGATAGAGGTTATGGCGACAAGGAGGACAAGCAGCTGCCTGGGTGCGTCAACGGATTCCTTCAGAAGATGAAGGACAACCTCGTGAATGTACGTCAGGACGGCACGGGTGTGGCGCACTACGACACCGAGAAGGATGTCATCTACCTGCCACGGCAGCGTGACTTCGAGCACTACAATGACTATGTACAGGAGATGATGCGTCAGTTGGTGTCTGCCACCGGTCATCAGCAGCGGTTGGCACGTGAGGGCATGGTCATGAAGAACGGCAAAGCCCCGTCGGAGGATGCCGTGAAGAAGGAACGACTCATCACTGAGATAGCTTCGGGCGTGAAGATGCTCGAACTGGGACTGCCTGCCCGTCTGTCAAAGGACAGCCTTAGCATGGTGGACTATTGGACGAGGGAACTGAAGGAAGACCCTTGCCTGATTGATGCCATCGAGAGTGAGGTAAACGGTGCGCTGAAGGTATTGAAAAAAGCGGAACTGGGTGAAAAGGTGGAGTATGCCACCGACCAGCATCAGCGAGAGACGGCGCAGATACAGGTGCAGTTGCCCAACCACTACTTCGTAGCAGACGAAATCAAGCAGCATCCCAACGAGGAGCAGCGTACTGTGGTCATCGTGCGTGATGATGCCAGCAAGACCGCCGATGTGGTGCTGCCACAGGGTGCATCGTTGGAGGTGAACAACGAGATCAAGGGCATGAACAAGCAACGCTTCACCAATGCCTTGCAGAAAGAGGGTTATGACAACGTGCGTTTCTACAATCCCGACGGAGCCTTGGGCTTCCGTCCCGACGACAGTTATTTCGCCGACAAGAAAATCACGGTATCAAGACTGCGCAACTGGTCTATCGAAGACCTATCCTCGTTGGATGCTTCTGAGGCCGTAACCCACAGCCGTGACATCGGTTTCGACAATGTGCAGTTGGTAAAGGATGACAAGGAGCGGTGGGCATTGTACATCAAGCCCGAAGGTAAGGAGGGCTTTGCCGTCTATCCCGACAAAGGAGACCTCAATCATTTCTTCACCACCTTGAAGCAGTCGATGGACAACATCGAGCGTGTGCGTGAGGAACTGGCACAGAAGTATTATGCTATGGCAGAGGCGAAACCCGACCTGAAGGTTGACATCTTTGGTGGCAATGAGCAGGAGGTTGATCTGAACCGAATCCAGCGTGTAGCGGTGTTTCGTGCCAAGTCGGGCGAATGTCTGTGTGCAGCCACTATTGACGGCAAGAAGTTGCAGCCGAGAAGTGTCAGTCCGTCACAATGGCAACGATTGTGGGTGGCTCCTGACAGGGATTCCTACAAGCAGAACCTTGCCGCCTCGCTGTTTGCTGATGTATTGCAGAAAGACAACAATGTCGAGCAAAGTACACAAGAGAAGCAGGAAGAAGCGACGGAGGTGAAGCAAGCGGAGACGGCAATTGTCGATAAGCATGATGAACAGAAGGAAGTGGTACTTAAGGAAGATAAAAGCTCTGAACAAAGGGAAGAGAAGAAACAAGAGGAAAAGAAAGAAGAAAAGAAGGATGAAAAGGCTGTCAAGGCTGCTGTCTCTCCCCTTGTCCAACAATATCTTGACTTGAAGAAGAAGCATCCTGATGCCATTCTTTTGTTTCGCTGCGGTGACTTCTATGAGACCTACAAGGATGATGCGGTGAAGGCATCCAAAATATTGGGTATTACGCTGACAAAGAGCAATGGGCGCAAGGATGATGAAGGCAAGCCGTTGGCAATGGCAGGATTCCCATATCATGCCCTCGACACCTATCTGCCGAAGCTCATTCGTGCTGGTGAACGGGTGGCC
>OGOU01003205.1_pt1 | contig 10757 bp, 9 predicted proteins | sample 1552721 | NCBI WGS metagenome assembly OGOU01 (sample SAMEA2580176, study PRJEB22360) | human gut metagenome | biome: human gut; feature: human-associated habitat; material: faeces | place: Denmark | collected 2008/2010 | reverse complement strand
ATTAAAAAGAAGAACTACACAATAATGATTCGTAACTCAAACTCTGGGAACAAAGATAACACAATTAATTAGATAACTATCTTTTTATTATTTATTTTTCAAGAGATGTTCAATAATTATCATTTGTTAGCACGATTATTGTATGGAAACAATAAGAATAAGCAAATCTCTACTCCTTCCTTGATAATATCACGGATTATATCTACTTTTGTCATACTTCAATCAAAAAAACAGTTCCATACATGCGGGAAATCAAGCTAACAGATATCACAAGGGAAGAATTGTGGGCAAAACAACGTTTGTTCTTTACCGACATCGACTATGCCGTGTGGGAACGGAATAAATCCATGCTTCATCAATTCTCGAAGATGAACCGGAACTGTACATTCGTAGTAGACGTATATAAATGCAGATATGCCTATGCTTCTCCGAACTTTGTAGATTTACTGGGATATGATGCCCACAAGATAGCAACATTGGAAAGGCAGGGTGATTATCTGGAATCGCGCATCCACCCCGACGACCGTGAGCAATTGCTCACCTTACAAATAAAATTAAGTCAGTTTATATATAATTTGCCTCCAGAACAACGAAATGACTATTCTAATATTTACAGTTTTCGTGTTCTCAATGCGAGACAACAATACGTGCGTGTTGTCAGCAGGCATCAGGTTCTGGAGCAGACCATCGATGGAAAAGCATGGCTGGTAATCGGGAATATGGATATTTCGCCTGATCAGCAAGAGTCCGAAACGGTAGACTGTACTGTACTCAATCTGAAAAATGGAGAGATGTTCTCCCCTTCTCCGTCACTGCAGACCTTCAGTCCTCTCACCAAACGGGAAGCTGAAATTTTACGCCTGATCCAAAAAGGACTGTTAAGTAAAGAAATAGCAGACAGACTGTGTGTCAGCATTCATACCGTCAATATTCACCGACAGAATCTATTACGGAAATTAGGAGTACAAAATTCCATTGAAGCCATCCGAATAGGATATGAGACGGGGATATTAAGCTGATTAAGGCATCCATTCCAGCACTCCTCCCACCGGATGCTCTTTTCGCCATTCTTCAAACCCGGCATAGGTCCGCACTCCATCCCGTATGACAGCCTGATAATATTCTATCCCCATAATCTTTTCACTTTCGGGTGTCTCATTTTTCAATTGAAGAATTGTCCGCTTAGTCTCATCTGTCAAGACGGAAGAAATACGTTCGGCTACTTTCTCAAAATATCCATCATATCGGGAACCTTTCCGGATATGTATCATATCAATTTGCCAGAGTGCATTCTCCGAATCCTGATACCAGGCATGCCATTCAACACATGCCTCAACAGTATGCAGCAGATTCACGCACTCTATCTTCTTCACTGACGTGTTTTCCGCCAGCTTCGCCATCGCCCTGAAACTATCGGCTAAACTTAAAGAAGACGTATATATATGAAAATCAATATCCCGGTGTTTCATCAGCAACCCCATACGAAGAGAACCAACCAGATTAACCTGTGCACCAATGCTTTCCCATATCGGGATAACATTGACTTTCTCTATTATTTCCCATGCTTTCTGCTGATTTCGTCTTGCAATATCGAGGATATCCATCTTTTTTCTTGATTATAATGAGCACGCAAAAATAAGAAAAAGGCTTCATATATAGCTATAAATAACTATTTAATACCCCACCGGATCTAACTAACTTTGCCACCCTTTCAATCAACTTTTAATACCCAAACTGAATTTATATATGATATTCAACGAAACAGAAGAGCAGGAAAGAGAATATTTGCAACAGGTGCTCAATACCATCCATGATACGATAAACAGCACGGACAAGTCTGTTAAAGAGCACATAGATACTCTGCAGGAATACAAAGATTATCTATGGTCCAATAAAGATATCGATCCTCATGAGATCCGTTCCATGCGTGAAAGTATACTGAATCATTTTGCACGAGGCGAAAATGTGATAGACAAACGCAATCGCCTGAGTAAGATATTGGATATTCCTTACTTCGGACGAATCGACTTTAAGGAAAATGGAAGCGGCAGCAAAAAACTTCCTGTATATATAGGTATACACACATTCTACGATTTCAAAAACAAAAGAAATCTGATATATGATTGGCGGGCACCTATTTCGGGTATGTTTTATGACTATGAGTCAGGTGAGGCCACTTATTCTTCCCCTTCAGGCGAAGTGCGTGGAGAGATTTCACTCAAGCGTCAGTACCGCATTCGCAAAGGTAAGATGGAATATATGATTGAAAGTTCCGTCACTGTTCATGATGATATCCTGCAAAAAGAGCTCTGTTCCAATGCAGACGACAAGATGAAAAACATCGTTATGACCATCCAACGCGAACAAAACCGGATTATCCGTAACGAAGATACGCCTGTACTCATCATACAGGGAGTCGCCGGCTCGGGAAAAACGTCTATTGCCTTACACCGTATTGCTTACTTGCTCTATGCGCAAAAAGGAAAAATTTCATCCAAAGATATTCTGATCATCTCACCTAATAAGGTATTTGCCGATTACATATCCAATGTCCTTCCGGAACTTGGTGAAACGACTGTACCGGAAACCAGCATGGAACAGATTCTCTCCACCGTCCTCGATAACAAATATAAGTATCAGAATTTCTTCGGACAAGTTTCGGAACTACTGGAAAAGCCGGCTCCGGATTTTATCGAACGGATACAATACAAAGCTTCTTTCGAATTTGTTTCCCGACTCGACAAATTCATCCTCCATATGGAAAATCACTATTTCAGAGCGACTGATGTAAAACTCACCAAGTATATCACTATTCCCGCAGAATTCGTAGGGGAACAGTTCAAACGATTCCATCGTTACCCCATACGCCAACGATTTGAAACCATGACAGATTACATTCTGGAAATGATGAAAATCCAGTATAACCTTACAGTGACTACCGCTGAGAAAAACCTGCTGAGAAAAGAAATTAAGAATATGTTTTCAGGAAATAACGACCTCCAGATCTATAAAGACTTTTTCGAATGGGCCGGAAAACCTGAAATGTTCAAGATGCGAAAGAATCGTATGCTGGAATATGCAGATATGGCTCCCCTGGCTTATCTGCACCTCGCATTGGATGGGAATAGAACTCAAACTCATATCAGACATCTTCTGATAGATGAAATGCAGGACTATTCTCCTATACAATACAAGGTGATCCAAAAACTTTATCCCTGCCGGAAAACAATTCTTGGAGATGCTTCTCAATCTGTCAATCCCTATGGTTCTTCAACTGCTGCCATGATTCAAAAAGCGTTTACCACCGGAGAAGTAATGAAACTATGTAAGAGTTACCGCTCTACTTTTGAAATTACCAGTCTGGCACAGAAAATCCAGGCAAACAATGAACTGGAACCCATTATGCGACATGGAGAACAACCTGAAATTCTTCCATTCAAGAATACAGAAGAAGAAACGACAGGCATTGTTAATTTAATATCGGACTTCAGAAACTCCGGACATACATCTTTGGGAATAATCTGTAAAACAGAAACTCTGGCAAAAGCGCTTGCCCAGAAACTCCAAGTCCATACAGATAACATATCGCTTTTGTCAAGTCTAAGTTCAGCTCATACAAAAGGCATTGTTGTCACTTCCGCACACATGGCAAAAGGGTTGGAATTTGATGAAGTAATCGTTCCACAAGCTGATAATCAGAATTATCATTCCACCATAGATAAGAGTATGCTTTATGTGGCGGTGACAAGGGCGATGCATAAAATCACATTGACCTATAGCGGGATACCCAATCGGTTCATCGAATAATTCCCCATCAAGATGGTGTTTATTTGCCCGTTTACCGCTTCTTTGCATGTAGTATACCCTGGCTTAACCTGTTTATCAACTAAAGTTTGTGTATTAACTAACTGACATTTTCATCGTTCCACCCGGGTGAACAGGTCCTATCACCTAGGTGAACAGACCAGTTCATTATTGTGCAATGATCTGTTTACCCGGGTGAAACGATGAAAATGTCAGTTAGATAACACTATTATATATATAAGATAACATCTAGGATACAGTGACTTAACATACAAATAACTGCTGGTTTTAAACAGATATAGCGGACCACATCTTATGTACTTACTTTGATGTGAGAGATAGCAATGAGAGATAACCGAAAACTAGTGGTTTTGATGGAAAAACAATGAGAGATACCTGTTCGGAAAGGTATCTCTCATTCATTATATTAATGATTGTCAGCATACTAGATATTCCACAGTGAGACCGTGAGACTAATTTTTTTTTCTTTCTAGAAGAGTCTTTTTACAATAATGACAAAGGAATCATTGTAACAGGCAAAAGCAGCACATTCCGCTTTGATGATATTGGAGAACTGCCCTCTATGAATATGACAATGATACATATGGAATCACAATGATAAAAAATAATGTGTCAATGCAGTCATCATTAAAAAAAGGCACCACTCCTTAATTTAAATCCGAGAGATTTTCACTACATTCACAGCATGAAATGCAGAATTATACTTGGACTATCAGCCATTCTCTTTTTTACAGGATGTTATAATAGAGAACATATTTCCCGGCTTGACGAGGCGGAAGCTCTGTTACAAAACAAGCCGGACAGTGCCTTGACAATATTAAAGCAGCTCAGGCGGGAAGGTAGTCAGGCCGAACAGGCCAGATATGCCTTGCTTTACTCGGAAGCATTAGATAAAAACCATATTAAGGTAACGGATGATTCGCTGATCCGCCAGGCTTGGAGCCATTATAAACACTATTCCAAAGATTTACGACACCAATGTAAGACTCTCTATTATTGGGGACGAATCAAACTACGGGCAGGAGACAAACCGGGAGCATTGCGCCTTTTTCTCAAAATAGAAGAGAAACTGAAAGACACTAATGAACCTTATTATACAGGACTGTTATATGGGCAAATCGGTGAAGTATATTATGAACAGATGAACTACAGCCGGGCTTATCATTATTTCCGTGAAGCCCGCAATAACTTCCGGCAGTCAGATAATGTACGTGAAGAAACGGAGTCAACACTTGATATGGCAGCCTCAGCTTTTCATTCGAAAGACATAGAGAAAGCAATGCGTCTCTACGCTGCCGCTCTTGATCTGGCCGACGAACAAAAGAACGATCACCTGGCAAAAGCCAGCCTCACGAACCTTGCCTCTCTTTATGTAGTATCGGGCAAGCGGCAAATTCCTCATGACTTGCTGCAACGCATCGAGCTTTCCGCCCGACAGGATACCCTGTACGGCTACCATACACTGATAGATGTGAACCTCCTGAAAAATCGTATAGACAGCGCACGCTACTACCTGGCTCTCGCAGAAGCACAGACTACCGACATCCGTGACTTGGCCGACCTGCAATATACCGCATATCGTATTGAAGCACAAACCAGGAACTTTGAGAAAGCAACCGATAACATACATCGTTATATCTATCTGACTGATTCGCTGACACGCTCAAACATGCAGTTTTCCGCCGGCATGGTGGAACGCGAATATTTTAAAGAACGGACTGACTTTGCCGAATACCGGATGAAAAACCGTACTACCTGGGAAATCGCAGCAGCAACTGTAATCCTTCTGATGATAGGAGTGGCTTATTACATCACCCGCCAACGCCTGCGACTGCAACGCGAACGTACCGACCGCTATCTGCTACTGGCAGAAGAAGCTAATTCCGAGTACAAAACTCTGACCGAACGCATGGAAGGACAGCGCAATACTGAAAATCATCTAAAAGGATTGATAGCCTCTCGTTTTGACATTATCGACAAATTGGGAAAAACTTACTACGAACGCGAGAATACAGCATCACAACAGGCCGCCATGTTCCACGAAGTGAAACAAATAATCACCGATTTTGCAGAAAACAATGAAATGCTGCAAGAACTGGAGCTTATCGTAAATACCTGCCATGACAACGCCATGCAAAAACTCCGGAATGATTTCCCTGCAATGAAAGAAGCTGACATCCGGTTACTCTGCTATATCTTTGTAGGTTTTTCACCACAAGTAATAAGCCTGTTCATGAAAGATACGGTAGCCAATGTATATGCCCGTAAGTCACGACTTAAATCACGTATCAAATCAGCAGAAACTGCTAACAAGGACCTGTTTTTATCACTTTTCGAATAGGTGTTAGGCCAGTGTTAGAAATCTGAGAACCCATTCAAAATAACTATCTGAATATCAATACTATCAAAATACAAATGTTAGATTTACAAGATCGTATCATAACTCAAAAATGATACGATCTTACTACTTTTGCATTCGAAAAAATTGAAAAAAGAGAAGATTATGAGAAAGATTGTTATTCTGCTAGGTATCATACTTTTTATGATAGCGTGCGAAAAAGGAAACGAAGAAGTGAGAGAAGCTAAAGTAGTGGTTGTCGTTTATGATGAGAATGGAAAAATTGCAACGGGTATTCCCGTAAAGATGTATAATGAAAAAGATTATAAAGTTTTTGAGAAAGATAATCTGACCTTACCTACTGCGGTTGTCCGGACCAATGAAAGCGGGATAGCCACCTTTATTTTACCGCAAGAAGAATGGTTCGCAGCACAGTCGCAACGGTTCTTTACGTTCGTGGTACAAGAAGGTGGCGGACCTGATAACTACCAGATATGGTCTTCCGGCAAAACCGTAGAAGCAGGTAAAGTAGTGAAAATAGAAATACGTTTAACCCAATTCCCTAACTAAGCTTTTATCACAATGAAACAAACTAAACTTAATATAATAATAGTACTTTGCCTGCAAATGATGACAGGACTTACATTACTGAGTTGCAGCACTGAAAACGATGAATTCAAGAAGGAACTGCCTCCGACGGAGCAACCATCTGAACCCACAGGAGCCTTACTTGAAAGTTTTTCCATAGACCAGCTTCCTGCAAAAACGATTTATGCATTAGGAGAGAGTATAGACTTAACTGGACTCAAAGTGACAGGTGAATATGATGATGGGAAACAACGGTCCGTGAATGTTGCCCCAAAACAGATCAGTGGTTTCTCATCATCTGTCCCTGTCGACAAACAGGAAGTGACCATAACAATAGAAGGAAAGCAGAAGAGCTTTACTATTCAGGTAGCACCTGTTCGTGTAGAAAACGGAGTTCTGACAGAAGTTCTGAAAGGGTACGATGAAATCATACTCCCCAACAGCGTGAAATCCATTCCTAAAAATGCTTTCAACGGCAGTAAAATAAACAAGGTGATACTCAATGAGGGACTGAAATCCATCGGAGATATGGCTTTCTTCAATTCGACTATTCAGGAAGTTATATTTCCCTCGACTCTGGAACAGCTTGAGGAAAACATATTCTACTATTGCTATCAGCTCAAAAAAGCAGATTTAAGCCGAACTAAACTCACTAAACTTCCCGCAAGCACCTTTGTATATGCAGGCATTGAAGAAGTGTTATTACCTGCTACGCTGACAGAAATCGGTGCACAGGCATTCCTCAAGACGTCTCAACTGAAAAAGATTGAGATTCCGGAGAACGTCAGAACAATCGGGCTGGAAGCATTCCGGGAAAGTAGCATTACAACCGTGAAGTTACCGAATGGTGTTACAAACATAGCGCAAAGAGCCTTTTATTACTGTCCGGAATTAACGGAAGTGACAACTTACGGAACTGTTTTCAATGATGATCCCGAAGCTATGATTCACCCTTACTGTCTGGAAGGATGTTCCCAATTAACACGTTTCGAAATTCCACAAAGTATCCGGATATTGGGACAAGGATTATTGGGCGGTAACAGAAAAGTCACTCAACTGACCATTCCGGCAAATGTGACACAGATTAATTTTTCAGCTTTCAATAATACAGGTATCAAAGAAGTCAAGGTAGAAGGGATAACACCCCCACACGTATTTGAAAAGATATGGTACGGATTTCCGGATGACATTACTGTCATTCGTGTTCCCGCCGAATCTGTAGAGAAATATAAAACCGCAGCCGGTTGGCAAGACTACACAAACAAAATACAAGCGTCCTGATGATTTATCTGAATTTTCGGTTATCATTGTAAAAGTCGATTCCACATCCGCTTTTTTTGATGATAATCGGAAATTCTTTTTTATTCGGTTTCTGTCAGATATATTCAGTAAATATTCCGCTATATATTCTTCTTTACTCCCAAATACTGTTCTATTTTCCAGTTTTATTCTTTATCTTTGACGCAATAAAACTACTTCGAATTCACAAATATAGAAAACGGCAAGAGGATGCCAGACATATAGTTATGACTATACTAATTATTATAGCTGTAATAGTAGTGATTTTCATCGCTATTTACAACTCACTGGTGCGAAAAAGAAATGAGACGGAAAATGCTTTCGCAGCCATCGACGTAATGCTGAAAAAGAGATACGACTTGATTCCTAATCTGGTAACTACAGTCAAAGAATATGCAGAACATGAAAAAAGCACATTCGCACAGATTACGGAAATGCGCAACAAGTCGTATGCATCTTTCTCTAATCAGGATAAAGAAAATCTGGACTCTGCTTTCTCACAAGCCTGTACACACTTTTTTGCCATTGCAGAAAACTATCCGCAACTGAAAGCGTCTGAAAACTTCGAACAGTTACAACGTGCGCTTAACGAAACTGAAGAGCAGCTTTCGGCGGCACGCCGAACCTTTAACGCTTGCGTCACTGACTATAATAATGCAGTACAGACTTTCCCGTCAAATCTGTTGGCCGGTATGTTCGGTTTCACACGCAAAAGCGTATTCTCCATCTCCGAACAGGAACGTACTGTTCCGAATGTGAATAACTTGTTGAATCAGTAAAAAACAATATATAATATGGCAGAAAGTCCGCAATTTGAGACATTGGTACAAAGTCTTTCCTCTACTCTGCAAAGTCTTGAACAAAAACGCAAAGAACTAAAGAAGCAGGGACATTCCACCGGGACATGGGCAGGAGGAATTGTTTTTGTGATTGGTATTGCATTTTCACTTTATATCAATGTCGCACTCATTGGAATTGGCATTGCAGCAGGTATTGCTTTGTTGATATATTACAGTTGTGTAAATGCCAAATCACAGGAGCTATCCTCCTATTATAAAAAGGAAGTAATCGCACAAATATTACAATCTTTTTGTGAAAATGCCGTCTTCACCCCCGAAGAGGGAATCAAAGAAAGTACATTCCGAAACTGTGCCCTGTTCACTTCTCCCGACCGTTATCACACAGAAGATCTGATACAGGGACGTGTAGGAAAAACGGACTTCTGCTGTGCGGAAATTCATGCCGAAGAAAGAAAAACACGTGTCAATTCAAAAGGGCAGACAAGTCACTATTGGGTAGATATCTTTAAAGGTTTCTTTTTCATTGCCGATTTTCAGAAAGACTTTCAGGGCCATACCACTATCTTAAGGAACAGTCTTTTCAAACTAAGCTCCAGCGGTTCGCGGGTGAAACTGGAAAATCCGGATTTCGAGAAAACATTCGATGTTTACTCTACAGACCAGATTGAAGCACGCTACCTTCTTTCTCCTTCAATGATGGAACGACTTCTTGCACTAGACAGAGAATTCAATAGAAACATAACAATTAGTTTCAGAGATTCAAATATCCTGATAGCCATTCCCGAATCAAGAAATCATTTTGAAGCCAGCATCTGGAAACCGATGGATGACCTTAGCCAGCTCAAAAACGATTTCAGCATGATTCATGCATTGGTCTCTATTGTAGAGGACTTAAATCTTAATACACGAATCTGGAGCAAAAAATAAAAACGAATCAGCAGAAACAGAACCCGTTTTATATGTCGGACTTAATAGAGGTTTGATTGATACTTCTATAAAGCTTCTGCAACTCAAATCTCCCCGTTGACTCCTAATCCAAATAAAGCAAAATCACCCAGGCAAGGATCATCCGGAAAGACTTCAGCCAATGCAGCGGTGATCCGACGGGCATTCTTCAAAGAAAAAGTTTCCGTATCCGTCAACTTGAAATAATAAGCTACCCTACAGACATGAGTATCTAACGGAACAATCAGGTCTTTACGGTCAAAACTCTCCCAAATACCCAAATCAACCTCTGAATCCCGACGAATCATCCAACGTAAAAACATATTCAGTTTCTTTTGAGGACTTTTGGCAGAAACTTCAAGAAATGCACATAACTTCTCCATAGGTATTCCGGAATATACCTTCAAAGCATCTTCCAAAGTTCCGAACTGCGTATAGGCCGTATATAACCGACGGAAGTATCCATGAAAATCAGCATACGACAGCATCCGATAAAAACTATGGGTTGCCCCGGAAGGAAAATCTTCCTCCCACCGGCGGGATAATACATATTGATAAGGTGAGGTTCCCATTAGCTTATGCAGTTCTTCCGCTTTCTTCAATATCTGCTTGCGATTGCCAAAACTCATAATTGCCGTCAGCAGTCCGCTAATCTCTATATCCTGTTTCAGCGTATAACGATGAGGGAACTGCACCGGATCACTTGCGATAAAACCTGCACAATGGTACACCTCTGCACACATCAAAAGTTTATTCTTTATATCTTCAGTCATTTCGAGAAAGTATCAATCATTGAAAGTACAAAAGTACATATTCCGTTTGGATTTCCTCTTCAAGTACAGAATGGATTGTATTCCCAATAGAATAACGAACAGATATTCTGCCGTCATATACACCCACAAAGATGCATGAAAACACTCGCTCAACAGATACAGATAAATCAGATAGATCAGGATAGTAGC
>OGOU01003204.1_pt1 | contig 10758 bp, 9 predicted proteins | sample 1552721 | NCBI WGS metagenome assembly OGOU01 (sample SAMEA2580176, study PRJEB22360) | human gut metagenome | biome: human gut; feature: human-associated habitat; material: faeces | place: Denmark | collected 2008/2010 | reverse complement strand
TTTCGACGTGAGCGGGAACGGAGCTGCTGCCTGCGAACTGTGCGTCGCTGTGCATACGTCCCATCGTATCGGTCATGCCGTAAGACGCGGGGCCTGCCGCCATGTTATCGGGGTGCAGGGTACGTCCCGTGCCGCCGCCCGACGCAACGGAGAAGTATTTTTTGCCGTTATCCCAGCACCATTTTTTGTAAGTGCCTGCAACGGGATGTTGGAAACGGGTGGGGTTGGTGCTGTTGCCGGTGATGGAAACGTCGACGCTTTCGTGGCGCATGATAGCAACGCCTTCGTTCACGTCGTTTGCGCCGTAGCAACGAACCTTTGCGCGTTCGCCGTCGCTGTAAGCGGTGGTTTTGACGACTTTAAGGGTATCGGTGTACTGGTCGTAATCGGTTTGTACGTAAGTGAAACCGTTTATGCGGCTGATGATGAAAGCGGCGTCTTTTCCAAGTCCGTTCAGAATGACTTGCAAGGGCTCTTTACGAACCTTGTTTGCCGAGCGCGCGATACCGATTGCGCCTTCTGCTGCTGCGAAACTCTCGTGACCTGCAAGGAAAGCGAAGCATTTGGTTTCGTCGCGAAGGAGCATTGCGGCGAGGTTGCCGTGGCCGAGACCGACTTTGCGGTTTTCCGCGACCGAGCCCGGAATGCAGAACGATTGCAGACCGATGCCGATTGCTTCGGCGGCGTCCGCGGCTTTTTTGCAGTTTTTCTTGATTGCGATTGCACAGCCTACGGTATAAGCCCAGACGGCGTTGTCGAACGCGATGGGTTGGATACCTTTTACGATGGCGTCGCAGTCAACGCCTTTGTCCAGGCAGATTTTCTGCGCGTCTTCAAGGGAAGCGATGCCGTATTCTTTAAGGACACCCATGATTTTATCAATACGTCTTTCATAACCTTCGAATTTGATCATTGCAGTATCCTCCTATTACTCTTTGCGGGGGTCGATGTATTTTGCGGCGGTTGCGAAACGGCCGTAACTTCCCGTACATTTTTTGAGCGCTTCGTCGGCGGAAACGCCTTTTTTGATCATTTCCATCATTTTTCCGAGGTGGACGAATTCGTAACCGATGACTTCGCCTTCTTCGTCAAGACCGACGCGGGTAACGTAGCCTTCTGCCATTTCAAGGTAGCGTACGCCTTTTGCCTTTGTGGAGAACATCGTGCCGACCTGGCTTCTCAGACCTTTTCCGAGGTCTTCGAGTGACGCGCCGATAACAAGACCGTCGTCCGAGAAAGCGGACTGGGAACGACCGTAAACGATTTGCAGGAACAGTTCGCGCATTGCGGTGTTGATTGCGTCGCATACAAGGTCGGTATTGAGCGCTTCGAGAATGGTTTTGCCGGTAAGAATTTCGGCAGCCATAGCCGCAGAGTGAGTCATACCGCTGCAACCGATCGTTTCGACAAGGGCTTCTTCGATAACGCCGTCTTTGACGTTCAGCGTCAGCTTACATGCACCCTGCTGAGGAGCGCACCAGCCTACGCCGTGAGTGAAACCGCTGATGTCCTTAATTTCTTTTGCCTGAATCCATTTGCCTTCCTCAGGAATGGGGGAGGGACCGTGGTTGGGACCTTTTTTGACACAGCACATTTCAACAACTTCATTTGAGTATTGCATTTGTCATATACCTCCGAAAGAGTTTGTTATTATTTTAACTTTCAACAGTATATCATAAACGTCGGAAAAATAAAAGCGTTATCGCCAAATTGACAAAAAAAATAAGCAATGTCGTTTTTTGTGGCGAATATCCTTTGCAGTTTACGCGACTTGTGTGGTATAATATCCGAAATGTTTATGAAATATCGGTAAAATAATGGAATATCAGTTTTCAGACAGATTAAAAAATTTGAAGGGCAACGCAATCCGTGAGATTTTCAAACTTTTGTCAACCCCGGGGATAATAAGTTTCGCAGGTGGCTTTCCCGCAAAGGAAACTTTGCCCGTTGACGAAATCAGGGAAATCGCTGACAAGGTGTTGTCGGAAAACGGCGCGGAAATTCTGCAATACGGCGGCACGGAAGGGTGTCGTCCGCTTATCGAATCGGCGGGGGAATACGTCCGTCGCGACGGCGTTACCGCCACGCCCGAATCGACGCTTATCGTGTCGGGCGGACAACAGGGCATCGATCTTACGTTCAAGGCGTTTATCAACAAAGGCGACAGGGTGCTTGTCGAAAATCCGACTTATCTTGCAGCGCTCCATATCCTTAAAACGTACGAGGGCGAGGCAATCGGCGTCGATAGCGACGAGGACGGGATAAATATCCTTGACCTTGCGAAAAAAATCGTGTTTTACGCGCCGAAAATTTTGTATCTCGTGCCGAATTTCAGCAATCCTTCGGGCAAAACGCTGTCAAAGGAAAAAAGAGAAGCGATTTATGCAATCTGCAAAAAACACGGCGTGATAATCCTTGAAGACAACCCTTACGGAGAAATAAGGTTTTCGGGCGAAAGAGTACCGTCGATTAAGTCGTACGATACGGACGGCATCGTGATTTATCAGACGAGTTTCTCAAAGGTGATTTCGCCGGGGCTTCGTACGGGAGTTGTCGTTGCGGCACCCGAAATCATAAGGAAACTGACAATCGGGAAGCAGGCGTCCGACGTGCACACTTCGTCGCTGTCGCAGGCGATAATCGACAGATATATAAGGGAAGGTCGGCTCGACGCCCATATCGACGAAATCATTCCCGTTTATAAGGCGAAAAAGGACGCGATGTACGCGGCGATTCAAAAATATATGCCAAAGGGAATAAGGTTCACGAATCCCGACGGCGGGCTGTTCATATTTGCGGAATTTGCAAGAAAGGGCATAAACACCGACGATATTTTCAAGGACGTCGTCGAAAAAACGGGCTGCGCCTACGTGCCCGGAAGTTCGTTCTTTGCGGACGGCAAAACTTTCAACACTTTCCGCCTTAACTATTCCAACGCAACGGAAGAACAAATCGAAAAAGGGATAAAATCCCTTGCGGAATACTTTACGAAATTATTGGAGGACTAAGATAAATGGAAAACGTATTCGATACTCTTAAAGCGCGCGGTTTTATTAAGCAAACCGTTTACGAAGAAGATTTATATAAAAAGCTCGGCTCGGAGCACATGTCGTTTTATATCGGCTTCGATCCGACGGCGGACAGCCTGCACGTCGGACACTTCATTCAGCTTATCGTCATGAGATGGATGCAGAAAGCGGGGCATCGTCCCATTATCCTTATCGGCGGAGGCACGGGTATGATCGGCGATCCGTCGGGAAGAAGCGATTTGAGAAAGGTCATGACCGCCGACACCGTGCAACATAACTGCGATTGCTTTAAGGAACAAATGAGCAAATTTTTGTCGTTCGAGGGCGAAAACGCCGCGATTATGGTCAACAACGCCGACTGGCTGAAAGACCTTAACTACATCGACTTCTTGCGTGAAATCGGCAGCGTGTTTTCCGTCAACAAAATGCTTACGGCGGAATGTTATAAACAACGCCTTGAAAAAGGTCTTACATTTTTGGAATTCAACTATATGCTGATGCAGGCGTACGACTTTCTTGTTCTCAACAGAAAATACGGGTGCGAGCTCGAATGCGGCGGCGACGATCAGTGGTCGAATATGCTTGCGGGCGTCGACCTTATAAGGCGCAAAGAGGGCAAGGACGCGTTTGCGATGACGTCCGCGCTTCTCACGACTTCCGAAGGCAAGAAAATGGGCAAAACCCAGAAAGGTGCGGTATGGCTCGACCGCGAAAAAACCTCGCCTTACGAATTCTTCCAGTACTGGCGTAATATCGACGACGCGGACGTCGAAAAATGTCTGAAACTCCTCACCGAAATCGACATTGACGAAATCGCGGAACTTTGCAGATACAAGGACGAACGCATGAACCGCGCGAAAGAAGTGCTTGCCTATGAACTCACCAAACTCGTCCACGGAAAAGACGACGCGGATCTTTCCTTGAAACAGTCGAAAGGCGCGTTCGGCGACGGTGCGGAAATGCCTGAAAAAACAATTGAAGAAGGCACGACGAAAGTCATCGATATCCTTGTCGCAATCGGCGTCGCTCCGAGCAAAAGCGAGGCTCGTCGTCTTATCGAAGGCGGCGGAATCCGCGTGAACGACGACAAGGTAACGGACGTCAACGCGGAAGTTACAAGCCGCGAATTTATCATTCACAAGGGCAAGAAAGTTCACTTCAAGGTGAGCGTGAAATAATGGATTTTTATCTTTCGGCAACGGGCGAAACGACGCACGAAATCGTCATTCAAAGAAGCAGGTTTATCTGCACGTTAAAAAGAATCGACGGTTTCGACGACGCTTTGTCGTTTGTGAAAAGCGTGAAGAAAAAGTATTCCGACGCAACCCACAACTGCTATGCTTTCATAAGTAACGCGGCGGGCACGGAACAACGCTTTTCCGACGACGGAGAGCCGCAGGGCACGGCGGGACAGCCCATGCTGGAAGTGTTGAAAAAGAAAGGAATTTTCATGACGGCTGCGGTCGTCACGAGATATTTCGGCGGCGTGAAACTGGGCGCGGGCGGGCTTGTTTCCGCATATACGCGCGCCGTTGCCGAGACTGTCGAAAATGCAAAAATAGTTAAGAACGTCGTCGGCGTTTCGCTGGAAATCAAGTGCGGGTACGAAATGTACAATGCGCTGTTACAGGCACTTAAAGGCAAGATTTTTGCAACTTTAAGCACAGATTTTGCCGACAACGTCAAAATGACGATTGCGGTACCGAAGGAAGACGCGGACAATATCGAAAAGGATATTACGTGCGCGCTTTTGGGGCAGGTTTCGGTCTTAAAAGGCGCAACCGCTTATTACGTTTTTGAATAAAATTTGAGGTATAGATATGAAAATCACTTTGACTGAAAACTTGAAGCAAAAACCCGATTTCAAAAACCTCGGGTTCGGAAAATACTTCACCGACCACATGCTTTATATGGAGTACGTCGACGGCAAATGGGGAGAGGTCGAAATCAGACCTTTTTCTGACATCGCGGTGAACCCGGCAAGCGTCGTTTTCCATTACGGTCAGGAAATTTTCGAGGGCATGAAAGCCTATAAAAACACCGACGGAAAAATCACGATGTTCCGTCCGCGCGACAACATCCTTCGTATGAACAGAAGCGCGAAACGTCTTTGCATGGCGGAACTTCCCGTGGACGAAGTGCTGGAAGGTATTTTTGAACTTGTCCGCATTGAAAGGGATTGGATTCCGACAGATCCCGGCACCAGCCTTTATATCCGTCCGACGATGATCGCAAACGAAAACTTCCTTGGCGTGCACCCCAGCAAGAAATACATTTTCTTTGTTATTTTAAGTCCTGTCGGAAGTTATTACGCTCACGGGCTCGAACCCACGCGTATTTACGTTGAAGACGTGTTCAACCGCGCGGCTCTCGGCGGCACGGGCGAGTGCAAATGCGGCGGCAACTATGCGGCAAGTCTGCTTGCGGCGGAAGTTGCGAAACAGAAAGGGTACGAGCAGGTTTTGTGGATGGACGCGAAAGAGAAAAAGTACGTCGGCGAAGTCGGTAGCATGAATATGTTCTTTGTTCTGGACGGAAAAGTCGTTACGCCGTGGCTTGACGGCACGATACTCCCCGGCATCACCCGCGACAGCGCGATCAAAGTTCTGAAACACGCGGGATACACTGTTGAAGAACGCGCGGTTTCCATCGACGAACTTGAAAAGGATTATAAGGAAGGGAAACTTAACGAGGCGTTCGGCACGGGTACGGCGGCTGTTATTTCTCCCGTCGGCACAATCGGCTACAAGGACGACGTGATGACCATAAACGACGGCAAAATGGGCAAAATCACCGGCTGGCTTTACGACACTCTCACCGGGATTCAGTACGGCAGAATCAAGGACGAATTCGGCTGGGTAGTAAGACTTAACTGAAAACCGTTGACAATGTTTTTGCGATTTAATATTATTATTTCGTAATAGGGAGTAGCCGTCGTCTTTATAAGACGAGATTAAGTCAATAACACGAATTTTTATTCTGGTTTAATCACAATTGGCAAGACTGTTGAACAGTCTTGCCATATTTTTTCGGAGGATTTATGGAATTTTTGTACGAAACCATAGCAGCCGTTACCTGGCAACAGGTAATAATGTGGTGTCTCGGCGCGCGCCGAAAAGAGAATCCAAACCATTGACGACAATAAGCCCGAATAAAAAGTCTTTATCAAATAAAATACCCCGGTATTTCGGGGTTTTTTATTGCACAAAAAATCCCTTGAATATCTTTTTCGCGCGTGGTATAATATAAGGTATGAAAAGAAATATTATCGCATTGATTTACGATTTTGACAAAACGCTCACGGACAAGGATATGCAGGACTACGGCTTTATCCCGAGCCTTGGCATGACGCCCGAAGACTTTTGGCGCGATTGCAACAACATGGCGCACGAAAAGAAAATGGACGGTATTCTTGCAATGATGTATTTTATGATCGAGCGGGCAAGGGGAAAGTCGGTGCTGACCGCGGACACCCTGAAAGAACTCGGCAAAGACGTCAATTACTATCCCGGCGTGACGGAGTGGTTCGACGCAGTCAACGAATACGGCAAGAGCAAAGGCGTCGTTATCGAGCATTACATCATCAGCAGCGGTCTGAAAAAAATCATCGAGGGCACGGAAATCGCAAAGAATTTCTGTGAAATTTTCGCAAGCGAGTTCGTTTACGACGAATACTGGCCTGCGGTCGCGCTGAATTATACAAGTAAAATCCAGTTTTTGTACCGCATAAACAAGGGCATTTTCGACGTGTCGGATGACAAAAACCTGAACGATTCGATGGAAGAAAGAAACCGTCGCATTCCGTTTTGCAATATGATTTATATTGGCGACGGGCTGACCGACGTCCCGAGCATGAAGGTAACAAGGCTCAACGGCGGGCACAGCATCGGCGTTTACGCAGACGAGCAGGAAAACGCATGCAAAATGATGAAAGCCGGGCGCATCAACTTTATGGCGAAAGCCGATTATACAAAAGATTCCGAACTTATGCGTATCGTAAAACGCATTGTCGATATGCTTGCCGCCGAAAACGACCTTATGGAACTGAGCCTTTCACAATACGACAAATCGAAAGAAAACTTCTGATATTTAGGCTTCCGCGCCGACGAAAGTCGGCGTTTTTTTATGGATTTTTCAAATTCGACAAAACCCGAAACAAACTTAACGGAAGCGGTATAAACGCAATGATTTTCTTAAAAAAAGAAGAATTGTGCGAAAATTACGCGTCGTTTTCGATAATTTTTGACGTTTATTTACTTTTGTATATAAAAAAAGTGTGAAAAAACGTTAAAATCCGCATTTTTGCACATATGCCAAAAATTATTAAATAACACGCCATATGTCAAAATATTTATCAATAAATTGGTTTATTTCGTTTTCACTTTTTCGTACAAAGTAGTAAAATATAAACATATTAATGATTTGGAGGAAGTAATATTTATGGCAAATTCAACATTCAGGCAGTACGCACGCGAGGCAAAATCGAGAATGCTTAAAAACGGCAATTTTCCGACGTTTGTCGGCGTTATTCCTTTGAGAAAGTACGACGTTCTTCTTAAACTTGTCGGAAACAACGATACGCTTTGCAAAATGTGTTCGATTATCGAAAGCGTACGTGCGCCACCTTATCAACACCGACGAAATTTTCGGCGGACGGCTGTTGTCGATTCATAACATAAGGTTTTTGAATAGACTTGTGAACGACATCAAAAAGGCTATTTGGGAAGACAGGTTGCGCGATTTCCGCGACGAGTTCTTTGAAACGTACGAATTCCGCCGCGAGCAGGACAAAGAAGCCTTCAACAAGTGATTATTCGGGCATATTGATAATTTTATCGGCAAATTTCTCGATATTTTGCGATAACGCTTGCAAAATGTCAAAAAATAAAGTAATATTAAAAAACAAAAATGAAATAAACAAGGAGATTTTATAAATGTTTGTACAAGCACTTGCAGCCAATCAATGGGTATCTATTGCGATTCTTGCGGTATTTTTCGTACTTATGATCGTTATGACCATCATTCCTCAAAAGAAAAGGAAAAAAGAATATCAGGATTTGATGAACAATCTGTCTGTCGGCGACAAAGTTATGACAATCGGTCGCCTTATCGGCAAGATTTACGCGATTGACGAAGACAGCAAACAAGTCACGCTCAACGTCGGCACCGACGAAAGCGAAACCCTTATCGTCATCGACAAAAACGCAATCGCAACCGTTATCGACAGCAAAAATAAACCCAAGACCGAAGAAAAGCACAAAAAGCCCAATCTCGGCATCAATAAGAAACATCACGACGAGTCCGTCAACGACACATCAGCTTCCGAAAGCACCAATGACATCACCCTCGGCAACACCGAAGACGTGAGCATTGACAGCAAGGAAGACGTGAAAATCGACAACGACGAAGATATCAAATTTTAATTGAAAAATCACAAAAATCCCGCAGTTTTGCGGGATTTTTTGTTGCAAAATTGTCAGTTCTTTTGTTTTACGTTCACCTTGATTATTCCTGAAAACGCGCCTGCGAGAACGCCGAAGAGAAGGTCAAAATAATTAAACTTCACGCCGTCGAATTTTTCAAAAATGGCAAAAATCAAAAAGGCAAGTAACACGTATAAAACGCCTGCCGTAATGCCTTTTATAAGTCCGCCGCTTTTCGTTTTGAATCCGACAAGCACGCCGAAAATTATCGCAAGAATTTTTGCGACCGTATTAAGAATAACCACGCCTTTTTCCGATACGTTTGAAAATCGTACGATAACCGCCAAGGTCAACACCGCGGCAAACGAAAACAAAATCGAAAACAGGACGGCTTTTGCAACGTCAATAAAAAAAGTTTTGTCGGGTTTTTTCATAAATCACCTTAAAAATGTTTATGCGGTTTCGGAAAAATTTATGATTTTTTTAATATTTTTCGCGTTCTTAATTGTTGTATAGTAAATAATATTATGATATAATATCTATATAATTTTTATCAGACTGCCTATTTTGCGGTTTTTCACGCCGCTTCGGCGCTATATATTGATTGGAGGACACCTTGGCACACGATGACAGACGTTACGGCAATTACGACAGCAGAGCAAACCGTATTGCCGGCGGTATATTGATTATTATCGTTTCGCTTTTATGTTTTTTATCGCTCGTCAACGCATTGGGTGGCGTAGGGCGCATGATTTCGTCGTTTCTTATCGGCGTTTTCGGCTACGCGTCTTTCGCATACTCGATTGTGGGCACTTTTATCGGCGTAATGGTTACTTTCGGAAAGCGCGTTACGCTTCCGCTCAACAAAACTCTGAAATATCTTTCGCTGTTTTACATCGCGCTTCTTGCGCTGCACGTATGGTTTTCAAAAGATTATTTCCTTACCACGTCGTCGTACGGCGCGTATCTCAAAGCGCTTTACAACGGGGAATCGGCGGCAGGTCTTCTTTACGGCATCGTCGCATGGCTTTTTATGAAAGTTCTGACCCCCGCGTATTCGATTGTCGCGCTTATTCTGCTGTTTGCGGTTTTGAGTATTTTCACGGTATATCCCGTGCTTGTTAATCGTTTGCCTTACCGCACGAAATCAACCAAAATCAAGGCGAATAAAAAGGGCGAAAGCCCCGTCCTTACCGACATTGCCGACGCCTCGCGCGAAGAACGCATTGTCGAGCAACCCATTGGCAACAAACTTTTTGTCGGAAGTCTGAACGAAAACAGTTCCGACAAGCCCAAAAAGGCAAAAAACAAATTCTCGCTGCTGTTCCCGAATCAGGATACGGCGGGCGTCACCGCAGACAGCGTGAAAGAGCCCGTCTTCGATACCGACGACGTCAAACGTAAGCGCGCAAAAGAAAAACTTTACGGCAAAAAGGACGATAAAAAAGTTGAAGAAGGCGGCAAAACCGTTACTTTCGGCACGGCAAACGCAAACGGCGAAGAAGATATAAAACCGTCGCTTGACAGCCAGTCGTTCACGTTCAACCGCGACAAAAAACGTCCGCAAACTTTGAAAGAAGCGTTCGATCTTCCTGAAAGCGACGAAGAAAAAGCGCGCGACATTCAGGAGCGTTTCGGATATATCCTCGACACCCCGACCACCGCAAACGATATCCGCGGCGCGGCGTCGAAACGCATTGCGGAACCTCGTCGCAAAAAGCCCGACCCCGTCCCCGAAAAGGAAGAAGAAAAGAAAAACGACAACGGTATTCCCGAGGGTATGCCGTACTTTATCCGCGACATTTTGTACGGTGATAAGGACAAAAAGAACGAAAAAGCCGAAACGAAGGCGGCAAAACCCGACGAAGAAATCGTCGCGCCTTCCTATAAACCCATTGAAAAACCCGCGGACGCTCCCGTGATGAAATCAATAAATCATACGGAGCCCGCTGTTAAACCCGCTGAAAAACCCGAGGTCAAGAAGGAATCCGACACGTCGTCGGGCACGGGCAGTATCTTCACGATGTTCGGCGCGCCGCTGCCCGAAAAGAAAAATTCCGGCACGGTGAAACACATAAATAAGGTCGAGCCCGAAAAGAAAGAAGTCGCAAAACCCGTGACGAACAACGTTTACGAGCGTCCCGCGACCGACAGCGAAAAAACCGAAAAAGTGTTGCCCAAACTTTCGGGCGACGGGTACAACTCGGGATATGAACCCGACAACACTCCGCCCGAAAAACCCATGACTCGTTTTGAAGAAATGCAGGCAGAGTCGAAAATTTCCGACGCGAAAATGCCCACCGATA
>OGOU01003192.1_pt1 | contig 10784 bp, 8 predicted proteins | sample 1552721 | NCBI WGS metagenome assembly OGOU01 (sample SAMEA2580176, study PRJEB22360) | human gut metagenome | biome: human gut; feature: human-associated habitat; material: faeces | place: Denmark | collected 2008/2010 | reverse complement strand
GCGATCCCGCGTCAAGCGCGGGAACGGAACAGGCAGACGTAACAGCCGCCCGCTTTTTCACCGACTCAGCTCCCATCCTCGAACGCTATTGGGCCTGGAAAGCCGGACTGGGATGGATCGGGAAGAACACAAACCTGATTATTCCCGGAAAAGGCTCTTTCTTCTTCTTGGGAGAAATCGTCACCACCCTCGAAGCGGACCAGTACGACACACCGCAGAAGAACCGTTGCGGCAGTTGTAGCCGTTGCCTGGATGCCTGCCCGACAGGAGCACTGGAAGGCCCCCGCCACCTGAATGCCCGCAAATGCCTCTCCTATCTCACCATCGAGAACCGCGGAGAAATCCCCGCCGAACAGGCTTCCCGACTCGGTAACCGCCTCTACGGTTGCGACACCTGCCAGGAGGTCTGCCCCTGGAACCGTTTCGCCCGCCCGACCCAAATAGAGGCATTCCGTCCGAAACCGGCTTTACTTTCTCTTCGAAAAGAGGATCTAAAGGTCTTTTCCCGTGAGGATTATAATCGTATATTTGCCAAATCGGCGGTCAAAAGAGCCAAATACGAAGGATTGATACGAAATATACATAACTTAAAAGATTAATACCATGAGAAGGACATTGAAAACCTTATCGCCATGCCTCGTCGCATTCCTGTTGATGCTGACAGTCGCATTTGCAGGTTACGCACAGGAATTACAAAAGAAATTGGAAGGGCTGAAAGGAATCAGCGGCATCGAGAAGCTGGAATCGGACCATTATGCCGAGAAATATCTCGTACGCATCACACAGCCTGTCGACCATAAGAACCCGGCAGCCGGAACATTCACGCAACGCGTGATCGTCGCCCACGTCGGTTTCGACCGCCCGACCATATTGGTCACGGAAGGATATGGTGCGGCGTATGCCTTGAACCCTCGTTATCAGGAAGAGCTGTCGAAGCTGCTCGATGCCAATATGGTATTCGTGGAATACCGTTATTTCCTCGAATCCACCCCGACCCCCTGTAACTGGGAATACCTGACGGCAGAGAACTCGGCCTACGACCTGCATAACGTCAACCAAACATTCCGAGAGCTGTACACCGGTAAATGGGTCAGCACCGGCATCAGCAAAGGCGGACAAACCACTTGCCTGTACCGTGCCTGGTTTCCGGACGACGTAGACTTCTCCGTTCCCTACGTAGCCCCCTTGAACCGCGGTGTGGAAGACGGGCGCCACGAACCGTTCCTCCGCAAAGTAGGCACGAAGAAAGACCGCCAGAAGATCGAAGCTTTCCAGATTGAAATATTGAAACACAAGGACGAAATCGTCCCAATGCTGGAAAAGTTCTGCAAGGACAAGAAACTGGAATTCCGCATTCCGATAGCCGAAGTATTGGATTATTGCGTCCTGGAATACCCGTTCGCCCTCTGGCAATGGGGTACGCCGACCAGCGTGATCCCGCCGCTCACATCCGATGCAAAGACACTGTTTTATCATTTGGTTGACATCAGCGGGCCCGACTATTTTGCCGAAAACCAGCCGAATATCTCCTTCTTCGTACAAGCTGCCCGCGAATTGGGTTATTACGGCTATGACACGAAACCGTTCAGGAAATACCTGACAATCGACAGCAGCCGGGGATACCTGAACCGCATCATGCTGCCGAAAGAGCTGGTCGACAAAGTTGAATACCGCCCCGAACTTTACCACAAAGTCTATGATTTCCTCCGTGACAACGATCCGAAGATGATCTTTATCTATGGCGAAGTAGACCCGTGGAGCGCCACCCGCGTCCCGATCTTCAAAGGCAAGGTAAACGAACAAGTCTACATCCAACCCGGAGGTAGCCACCGCGCCCGTATCGGCAACATGCCCGAAGACATGAAGGAAAAGATACTGACACAGATTAACAAATGGCTGGCAGAATAGCGGATTCGTTTCTCAATTAATTGCAGAACGAATTACGATCAACAGATTCGTTTAACGAGCATTTAGCGAATGAATCATAACTCCCATATTCATTCTACAATTATCCGGTTAACGAATTATAACCTGCGGATTCGTTCTCTAATTACCCCTTGAACGAATCCGTCGGTCTTGTATAAGCTATAAACAAACGAATATATACAAAAATGGACACAAAATACCCCCTATACACTCCCAAAGATATCTTTATCTCCTTCTGCGGCCGGGAAGCAACCGAAGCGGAACGCTGGCAAGGCGTACAATCGGGTATCATTTTCCATAAACGAACGGGCAACGAATTTTTGGACCTTTTCGCCTCGATGGTTCATCATTATATGAATCATGATCCGGTTTTCTATGCAAAAAAATTAGGCGTCTCGCGAGTCGATCTGTCCGGCTGCCTGAGGGTACTGACCGGGGTGACTACAGACGAATGGCTCGAAGCCTACCGTTGGGTGGCCATCCGCGACGTCCTGCTCCATACGGACTGGCCTTTGGGCAAAGTGGCGACGCAAATGGGCTACAGTTCGGTGAAAACCTTCAGTCGCGCCTTCATCGAGCGTGTCGGCATACCTCCGTCCCATTGGCGGGCGAAATATAAAGGGAATGATTAGCTTTTCAGGAAAATATAAATACCTTTGTGCATGTTTTACCTATTGTCTAACTTATAAATAAAGAAGAAATGAAAAAGAATTTCTTGTTCCAGCTCTTGCTGGCAGCATTCCTGTTACCGGCTTTTTCTTGTTCGGACGACGATTCGGCTCCTGAAATCAACAATGCAACTACCTTGAACATGCTCGATGTGGAGAATGGAGCGACCCGTCTGGGCAATTCGGACATCTATATCAACGCGGCAAACAACTTTCAAACAAACGAATGCCTGATCGCCGAAATCGGTCCGTCGAAAGGGATTGGAAAAGTCATTCCGCCCCAAGTCGGCAACGGATTGGTTTATCAAGCAGCCGTAACGCCGGGACACCTCTACCAAGCTTTCAAGGAAGAAGCCGTGAAGCAATTTCCATCGGGAAAATTCGCATTGGCGCTGGCAGGAGACTACTACCAATTCTATGTCGGATCATGAAAGAGGAGAAAAGAGTAGGCGCTGTCATCCAGTTTGCCCTGATCAATCCCGAAGCAGACGGGTTACCCGCCTACGACAGCACGATCGGGACAGTGGTAAGCGGTTATGAAGACGAGATTGTCCGGGAATTTCCCAAAGACACGGAGTTCAGCTACGATAGCGACCTCGAAGACCTCTTTCAGATTACGACCGAAGGCGGCATACTGAAAGTCACACTTCTGCCTTCGTGGAGCGACATCCGGGGAAATTATGCCATTTACGCCCGCCATAACGAGGTGTATACGAAAATATATGTCAAAGTGGAATAATCAGAACATTCCCTGTACTTTATAGACAAATTCCATCCAAACCCAATATCGGATCGCCTTCCCGAGAAACATCGAGACAGCCACGATCCAGATATTGGCGCGGAGAAAACCGAGCGCCACGGCGATAAAATCGCCTATACCGGGAAGGAAAACGAAAAAGCCCATCCAGGAACCTTTCCCTTTTATCCAATCCTGCACTTTCTGCAATTTGACGGCATCCAGTTTCAGATATTTCTCTATCCATTCGACCTTGCCCAGCATACCCAGCCAATAACAACTCATGCCACCTAAGAAATTACCTAACGTAGCCGCAATCATACAAGGCCAGTAGACCGCTCCCGCCAACAACACTCCGGTTAGAACGACCTCGCTGCTGAACGGCAAAACGGTAGCAGCCAAAAAAGAGGCGATGAACACACCGATATATCCGTATTCTATAAGAAATTCCATATACGAATGAATAGAGTGGCAACCAGGACTGCCACAGTTGTAAAAAACGACCAAAACACGATCTTACCACGTGTCACCGTAAAGAAATGAGCGATCAGGATAGAGGCTGGCACGCAAGCTGTTTCCAAAAATTCTTCCGAAGCCTGTTCATAGAGGAAATAAAGGCTGAACGCCCATACGGACATCGCAATCAGGAACGAGAGAAACTGACGGGAGCGAAGCGAATCCTCCGTATCGTGCATGACAATATTCAGGGAAGCGACAACTGTCAACAGGGCAATCGCCATGATACTGATCCAATCCAGCAACACTATTCCGTCCGTCGCCAAGAGGCGCACCTTGAAAAGCGTCGAGAAAGGGACGTTGAACAGCGTGAAATCCCGTTGCCAGACACACCACCCCAACAGGAACCAATATACCGTCGCCACCCCTAACAAAGAGGCGATAAAGGTACGGGACGTCAGCGAACGGAAATTATACATCCCCAGCCAGAACAACGGCAAAAACCACAGCAAATGAACCCAAAGCAGACTGCCTATACCGATCAGCAAGGCGGCACTGTAGGCCTTCTCTCTCGCCCCGGGATCATGATAGGTCGTGAACAGTTGGTAAATAGCCAGAATCAGGCAGAAAACACCGACCGAAGTCGATTTCAAAGGAAAGAAGTCGGGATTCGTACTGATGAACAGGACATAGAAGAGGAAGGGCAGCATCGTCTTCTCCCGTATCAACACCAGTACATAGTTCGCACGATGCAATAGGAAAGCCCCTCCGAACATCAACGTAATCCCGATAATATAGGTAAACTCCTTGCCTGGCAATGTCTGACAAATCGTATTCCAGAGAGGAGTAGCCGAGACCTCGCCATAGACAGGATAGCCCACGGAGTACAAATAACTGACCACCCAACAGGCAATACATGCCAATAAGACCGGCGCGAATGTCGGTGGCGCGGAGAAGTCGAATCGACGGGAATATTTGTTATAAGCTACTCGCATTTCTGATCAGGAATAGATAAATGCTGACTTACATGCGAGCCAACAGACGAGGCAAAAGAGAGCCTGCAACACACAAGGCTTGAATCGTCTGTTAGCTCACCCTATAAATCAGCATTTATGACAACAATTTATAAATCGAATCCGATATCACTACGGAAATATTTCTTTTCGAAATCAATGAGCTTGGCACCGGCGAAAGATCGGACAAGGGCTTCTTCCTTGTCGGCTCCGTAAGAGCTGACAGCGATGACACGACCGCCACTGGTCAGGATCTGCCCATCGGCAGCTTTTGTCCCTGCGTGGAAAATGATGTTTTCGGCGGGAACCTTATCCAGACCACTGATAACCTTTCCTTTTTCATACGCTTCAGGATAACCACCGCTTACCAGCATGACTGTTACGGCCGCACGCGGATCGTGAACCAATGTACGACTGCCCAAATTACCTTCGGCCACACCTTCCAACAGTTCAACCAAGTCGCTTTGGATACGTAACATGACAACTTCCGTTTCCGGATCACCCATGCGGCAATTATATTCGATCACCATAGGTTCGCCCTTCACATTGATCAGACCAAGGAAGATGAAACCCTTATAGTCGATATTTTCCGCTTTCAGCCCTTCGATCGTCGGACGGATAATACGCTCGTCCACCTTCTGCATAAACGTCTCATCGGCAAAAGGAACTGGAGAAACGGCTCCCATTCCACCTGTATTCAAACCTGTATTGCCTTCGCCGATACGCTTATAGTCTTTTGCCACCGGAAGCACCTTGTAGCTCTCGCCATCCGTCATCACAAACACGGAACATTCGATACCGTCCAGGAACTCTTCGATCACGACCGTCTTGCTGGCATCGCCGAACATACCACCCAGCATATCGTCCAGCTCCTTCTTTGCTTCTTCGAGCGTGTCGAGAATCAGCACACCTTTACCGGCAGCCAGACCATCGGCCTTCAATACGTAGGGAGCCTGCAATTCTTCCAAAAAAGCGTATCCTTCTTCTAAATTTCCGGCAGAAATACTCTTATAACGGGCTGTCGGAATGTTGTAGCGCATCATGAAGGCCTTCGCAAAGTCCTTGCTGCCTTCCAGTTGCGCACCCTCTTTCGAAGGGCCTATCACGGGAATACCTGCCAGGGCGACATCGTTCTTGAAATAATCATACACCCCTTTCACCAGCGGATCTTCCGGACCTACCACCACCATACCGATATGATTTGCCAAGGCAAATTCCTTGATAGCAGAGAAATCGTCAGCCTTGATATTTACATTCGTGCCTACCAATGCAGTACCTGCATTACCGGGAGCGATGAATAACTGATCCACTTTCGGACTTTGAGCAATCTTCCAGGCTATTGCATGTTCGCGGCCGCCTGAGCCTAATAAAAGAATATTCATTTTTTTATAATTGACAATTGACAATTGACAATTGACAATTACTTGTCATTATCCTTTCCCAATCATCTTTTTTTAATGGTTATTGTTTTTTTGTTATTTCATCTTTGTTCTTTCTCTCAATTGTCAATCCTTAAGGTAGTCGTCAAAGTAGCGCGTTATCTTCTCATACAGATGCGGACGGTCTTTACCAATCACATTATGCAGATGGCGGGGATAAACGAAATAATCGGGATATGTATCCGCATCCACACAGGCTTTCAGGAATCCCAGGCTGTGCTGCCAAACAACAACCGGATCGATATCTCCGTGGATCAACAGCAGATGTCCCTTCAGATTACCTGCTTTCAATTTCAGGTTGGCATTCCTATAACCTTCCGGATTGTCCTGCGGACGGTCCATATAGCGCTCGCCATACATAATCTCGTAGTTGCTCCAGTCGATCACCGGACCACCGGCAACCCCCACTTTGAACAGTTCCGGATACGAACACATCAGGTTCGTCGTCATAAAGCCGCCGTAGCTCCATCCATGCACACCGATACGGTCGGCATCGACATACGGAAGTGATTTCAGAAACTCAACGCCTTTTACCTGGTCTGCCATCTCGTTCACACCCAAATTACGATGTATGACATTTTCGAAAGCCTGTCCCCGGTTTGCCGATCCCCGACTATCGAGCGTAAAAACCACATATCCGCGTTGAGCCATATAGATATCCCAACCGCCTACACCGTTCTTCCATCCGCCTGTTACCAACTGGGCGTGCGGACCACCGTACACATAAACGATCGTCGGATATTTCTTCGTCTCATCCAGACCGACAGGTTTTACCAGACGGAAATTCAAATTAGTGACACCATCCGCTGCCTTGATCTTTCCGGTAACGATTTCCGGCATCGCATATCCTTCATACGGATCTTTCGCCGTCAGCAACGTCCGTAAAGTTTCACGTTTCTGTCCGTCGATAATCGAAATTTCACGTGGAACATCGGGAGCTGAATAACTGTCGATCAAATATTTACCGGAAGCACTCAGTTGCGTAGCATGAACTCCTTGCAAACCTCCCGAAGTCAATTCGTAAGAAGTTCCCTTTTTCAGATCCAGGCGTGACGTTCCGACATACAGAGCATCACCATAACTGAACGAGCTCAGCATTGACGGCCTTGTGGAAGAGAAAAACAATGCCTTTCCCTTAACATCGAAACCGAGGATGTCCAGGACTTCCCACTCGCCTTCCGTCAACTGCTTCAACAGTTCTCCCTTCGTATTATACAGATACAAATGATTATAACCATCACGCCGGCTCTGCCAGATAAACTGATCCGGATTGTTCGGCAGGAAAAGCACCGGATGTTGCGGCTCTACATAATGTTCGTTCTTTTCGGTAAACAAATCCGCCTCTTTATCACCTGTCAAGGCAGAATAGCGTACCAGGTGCATCTCGTTTTGATCCCGGTTCAGTTCGGCAATATAAATGCTCTTTTCATCCGGGCTCCAGGTAATATTCGTCAGATACTTTTCCTTCGGTAATCCGGTTTTCAACCAGACGGTTTTTCCGGTCGCCAGGTTGTAGACACCGACTGTCACCTCATGGCTTTTCATCCCAGCCATCGGATATTTGTGCGGTTCGGCTTTCGCGCAACGGGCAGTAATGTCGACAAACGGATAATCCGTCACCATGCTTTCATCCATCCGGTAGAAAGCCAGCGCCGAACCATTCGGAGACCAGAAAGTCCCTTTATGGATACCGAACTCGTTCTGATGAACGGACTTCCCGCAAACAACACCTTCAGCCGTTTCGTCCGTCACGATACTGACAGCGTTATCCGGCGAAAGGATTTTCAGGTTGTCCTCCTCCGTAAAAGCCAAATAACCGTTGGCCGGACAAAAGTCTAAATTCTCCCAGGAACCATTCAGATCATACATGCTTACAATCCTGTTTTCCACAAAATCGTAATGGAAACGATGGTGCTTGGCATTAAAAGCAAGCACCGGCTGATCTTTGTAAGGAACCGAGAAGAAGGGCATACCGCCAACCGACTGCGCACCGGCCACCGCAAGCGCTTCGTTCAACTGCTGGCGAGTAAAGGCAACTTTCACCGCCTTTGTCGATTCTCCACTCATCATGCTGTCACCCTTGACATACAGATATGTGTCTTCACACCACTGCAACTGTTTCAAGTTGCGAGGCACAAAACGACTTTGCGTCTTTCCACCGGGAATCAAGTCATGCAAAGTAAACTGTTTGTCTTGTCCCATCATCGACAACGGATTTATAAGTACCAAAGCACATAATACACCTAAAATATTAATCCTCAAAATCATCCTTTCCTCTTCTTTTGAATGGTTTCTTAAACGAACGGTCACCGAACTTTTTCTTACCGCCAAACTCCTCGTCATCCTTAAAATGTCTCTTGACAGGACGTTTGCCGACAAAATCCCTACGAGCCGGACGGCCATCTGCACGGTCATCGCCAAAATAGCGTTTGCCGGGAATAAAAGGTGTCCGTTCGTTGTCGTCCTCAGCATGCGCGGCAGCAAAACGGCGGGCGGGACGATCCATGCGGTCGGTACGGAAATTCGGACGTGACGAGCGGTCCGGCTTACGTTCGAAAGAAGGTCTTTCCGGGCGGGAAGGACGTGCTTCACCTTCTTCGTTCAGTGCTTTCTTATAGTCTTTGATTTTTCCTTCGAATATATCGTAACAACGGTATTCGCATTCTAACGATCCGTTCATAAGCTTCATCTTTTCACTCGGTTTCAAGCCGATCTTGTCGAAGCATTCATCCTTATAACTCAGAATCCATACTTTATAGCCAGTAAACACATGTTTGACACGTTCACCGATCATATTGTACAACCCCAACAAATCACGACTGGAAATACGTTCTCCATAAGGGGGATTGGTCACCATGATGCCCGGCTGGGGAGCCTCCGTGCATTGCTGGAACGGCTGGGTCCTCAGTTCGATATATTTCATCAGGCCGGCACTACGGATATTCTTCTCGGCAATCTCGATCGCCGCCGGATTGATATCGGCACCATAACATTTGAAATTAAACTCACGTTCCTGACTCTCGTCGTTATAGATACGGTCGAACAGTTCCTGGTCGAAATCGATCCATTTCTCGAAAGCAAACTCCTTACGATGCACGCCCGGCGCAATATTCAAGGCGATCATCGCCGCTTCGATCAGCAACGTACCGGAACCGCACATCGGATCGACGAAATTCGATTCGCCTTTCCAGCCTGTTTTCAAGATCATACCAGCAGCCAACACCTCATTCAACGGAGCCTCCGTCTGGTCCACGCGGTAACCACGTTTATGCAAGCTCTCGCCCGAACTGTCGATAGAGAGCGTACAGTCGTTATGTGAAATATGAATATTGATATACAGATCCGGATTGTTTACACGGACAGAGGGGCGCTTCTGATCCTTCTCCATGAAATAATCCACGATCGCATCCTTCGTACGATAAGCAACAAACTTGGAGTGATTGAAATCTTCAGAGTAGATTACAGAGTCGATGGCAAACGTCTTGTCCAAAGACATGTAGTTTTCCCATTTCACCTTCTTAACCTCTTTGTAGACAGTATCGGCGTCTTTAGCTTTAAAGTGATAGATAGGCTTCAAGATACGCAATGCCGTACGGCAATAGAAGTTGGCTTTGTAAAGCACTTCCTTATCCCCGGTAAAGGAAACCATCCGGCGGCCAATCTGTATATCGTTGGCACCTAAAGATAATAACTCGCCGGCCAGGATTTCTTCCAACCCGTAAAGGGTCTTAGCCACCATTTCAAATGTTTCGCTCATTTTAAGTTGAAAGTTAACAATGATTCCTCATCGTTTATTAGTAATTCTATTTTAATTATTAATTATACCTTTTTTTCCTATTTAATACAATGTATTTGCTTGTTTTTTACATATTAATAATTCACAATTTAAATTATCCCGCCGGATCATCTTCCGTGATCCAGACGTTGCCACAGATCGTAGCTCCTTCGCCAATACGAATACGCCCTAACAATGTGGCATTGGAATAGACAGTCACATGATCGCCCAACACCGGATGACGCGGCACACCGCGTATCGCATTCCCGTTTTCGTCAGGCGGCAGTTTCTCTCCTGCCAGACTGACTCCTTGGAAGAGACGGACGTGGTTCCCGATAACACTGGTCTCACCGATAACGGTTCCCGTCCCGTGGTCAATCGAGAAATAGTGTCCGATCTCCGCCCCCGGATGGATATCGATACCAGTCTCCGAATGGGCCATTTCAGTAATCATGCGGGGAATAAAGGGAACGCCCAACCGGTATAGCTGGTGCGCAATACGATAGTTGCAGACAGCCCGGAAACCGGGATAGCAAAAAATAACTTCGTTGATGTTCTGAGCAGCAGGATCACCGTTGAAAGCAGCCTCGGCATCCGTCGCCAACAAGGCGCGCATTTCGGGAAGCGTGCGGATAAAGGCTTCCGACAGTTTTTCCGCCTCGGTAAGGATCTTTTCTTCGGGACAAGAAACACAGGCAGTATCAGCAAAACAAAGCCCTGCATAAATCTGCTTGGAAAGCAGCGTATGCAACGTTCCGACGTTCACGCCGG
>OGOU01003186.1_pt1 | contig 10794 bp, 10 predicted proteins | sample 1552721 | NCBI WGS metagenome assembly OGOU01 (sample SAMEA2580176, study PRJEB22360) | human gut metagenome | biome: human gut; feature: human-associated habitat; material: faeces | place: Denmark | collected 2008/2010 | reverse complement strand
GCGATCCGGTACGGGCGCTAGTTAACCCGATGTTGGCACAATACTTGCAATTGGAGCAAACTAACGCGCCGGTAGCGGAATTACACGCGTTAGCGGACGGTTCATTTGCGAAAGCCGTTGAAGATGGCGATATGGAACATGGTACGCCTATGGCCGGTGAAGTGGCAGGGATGATGACGACAATTCGGCCAGTCAAGGAAATTATTACGACGTTGTTTGGTCAGGCTCGTGAGGTCGCGGCACAACTGAAAATCGAATAAGATACAGTAGCATAGCTCGGTACTAGGTCAGCGTTAACTAGTATCGAGCTATTAATGGTTATTGGCTACCAATTAGGAATCCGGTTAATTTGAATTTTAATCAGCGTTTGATAAGGGTTTCATGTTATAATCAACCCATTAATTTAGTAATGGTGGCAGACAGAAATCATGGAAGATCAGATGAACTATTATCGCTTCTCACGTGAACAGTGGAAGCAATTTTATCGTAACAATCAGCATCAAGTACCATTGACCGCAGCCAATTTGCACGAAATTGAGGCGTTTAATGACCGGATTAGTCTCGACGATGTCCGTGATATTTATATGCCGTTTGCGCATTTGTTGCAGGCCAAGTATGAACACTACTTGTCATGGCGGGAAACGGAGTCCGTTTTTTTACACCGTCAAAACCGCCAATCACCCTTTATTATTGGAGTGTCTGGAAGTGTGGCAGTTGGCAAGACCACCACAGCACGGTTATTAGAGATTCTATTTAAATATTTATATCCAGACCGGCGGACGCAATTGATTACGACGGATGGTTTCTTATACCCGAATGCCGAGCTCAAAAAGATGCAATTGATGGAACGCAAAGGGTTTCCGGAAAGCTATGATATGACGCGGCTGATCCAATTCTTGAACGATGTGAAGAGCGGAAAGCCGTTAGCGAAGGCCCCGGTATACTCTCATCAGACTTATGATATTGTGCCAAACCGTTTTGACGTGATCACGCATCCTGATATTTTGATTATTGAAGGAATCAACGTGTTGCAATTGCCAAGCAATCAGGCGATCTACATTAGTGATTTTACGGACTTCTCAGTGTATGTGGATGCGGATGCCGATTTAATTGAAGATTGGTACTTAGAACGCTTCAAGGCCCTGATGAAAACGGCTTTCCAGGATCCGACGAATTATTTCTATCCTTGGGCGATCGGTGATCCGAAGGACGCAATGGCGATGGCCGAGCGTGTTTGGGAAGAGGTTAACTTGAAAAACTTGAATGATTATATCTTGCCAACCCGTAATCGTGCGGATTTAATTTTGCACAAAGTTGCGCATCATGTGATTGATGCCGTGTATTTCCGCAAATATTAGCACCTAAGAAATTTCTCATACTGGTTGACCGAACGTTTAGAAATCAGTATGATAGACCTATTGAGCATTAATTAATCCAAAGGAGTGAACAACTTGGCAAAAACGGATACCGCGTCTTTCGATTCCATTTTGGTATTGGATTTCGGTAGTCAGTATAATCAATTGATTACCCGGCGCATTCGTGATTTCGGCGTTTATTCGGAACTACTTCCGAACACGATCACCGCTGAAGAAATCAAGGCCCGTCACCCGAAAGGTATTATCTTTTCTGGTGGCCCCAACAGTGTTTACGATGATGGCGCCTTTCGGGTTGACCCGGAGATTTTCAAGTTGGGCTTACCAATCTTGGGGATTTGTTACGGCATGCAACTGATGACCTACACGCTTGCGGGCGGGAAGGTCGAATCAGCTGATAACCGTGAATACGGCAAGGCGAACATTGACGTGACGAGTGACTCGGCGACCCTATTTAAGAACATGCCAGCTGAGCAGTCAGTGTGGATGAGTCATGGTGACTTGGTTACTCAGGCACCTGATGGTTTTGACGTGGTGGCCACTTCTAAGAACTGCCCGATTGCGGCAATTCAAGATGTTGACCGGAAGTTATATGGGATTCAATTCCATGCTGAAGTTCGGAATACGGACTACGGTAATGATATTCTACGGCACTTTGCATTTGACGTTTGCCAAGCTGAAGCTAACTGGTCAATGGATGATTTCATTGATATGCAGATTGAAAAGATCCGCGCTGAAGTTGGCGACAAAAAGGTCTTACTGGGACTTTCCGGTGGGGTTGATTCCAGTGTCGTCGGTGTGTTATTGCACAAGGCCATTGGCACGCAATTAACCAGTATTTTCGTTGACCATGGTTTGTTACGGAAGGGCGAAGCTGATCAAGTTATGGCGAGCCTAGAAGGTAAGTTCGGCTTGAACATCATCAAAGTTGATGCTAAGGACCGCTTCTTAAGCAAGTTGGCTGGTGTCAGTGATCCTGAACGGAAACGTAAGATTATTGGTAACGAATTTATCCAAGTGTTTGATGAAGAAGCCACGAAGTTAAACGGGATGGAATTCCTCGCACAGGGGACCCTCTACACCGATGTGATTGAAAGTGGGACTTCAACGGCCCAAACAATCAAGTCACATCATAATGTTGGTGGTTTGCCAGAAGACATGCAGTTCAAGTTGATTGAACCGCTACGGACGTTATTTAAGGACGAAGCACGGGAACTCGGTGAAAAGCTAGGGATGCCGTCTGACCTTGTTTGGCGTCAACCATTCCCCGGCCCTGGTCTCGGAATTCGGGTTATTGGTGAGATTACGGAAGATAAGTTAGAAATCGTGCGCGATAGTGACTTTATCTTACGTGATGAAATCAAAAAAGCCGGCTTGGACCGTGAAATCTGGCAATACTTCACCGTATTACCAGGTATCAAGTCAGTCGGTGTCATGGGTGACGGCCGGACCTACGATTACACTGTTGGTATTCGGGCCGTAACATCAATCGACGGTATGACCGCCGACTTTGCACGTATTCCATGGGATGTCTTACAAAAGATCTCAGTGCGGATCGTCAATGAAGTCGATCACGTTAACCGCATCGTGTACGATGTTACGAGTAAGCCACCTTCGACAATTGAATGGGAATAGGATTTATTGAAATTCAACAGTTCCTATCAGTGCCAATTGGCAATAAACGCTGATTCTTGCGGTGGTTAGCAAAAATCAAATACGATACAATCAGATACAATTTGATAAAAAGAGGCTGTGACATAACTAGCCTCTGTATAAGCAAATGGGACGAGAAACCGAATTTTGGTTTCTCGTCCCATTTGTTTACGCCTTTGATTTTTAAAGCTGGTCCCTACCGTGACCAGTTTCATAATGTTTAACGCCAGTATTACGATTCCGGCTTCCTTGGTGACCTTGTCGAAACCTCGCACCGAGAATCGATTGAAATGTAAAGAAGCCTTCATCTTGCCAAAAACTGGCTCAACATCGATCTTACATTGAGCGTAAATCTAACCAGTTTCTGGAGCTGAAAGTAATTCTCGTTGTTTCGATTTGAAATATTCCCAATTTTCGTTCACGGAAATCCTTTTAAGATATCCTTTTGGTGTTAGTGCCGCGGCAATTAGTTGATGATTTTCATCATACTTTTCGGCAATGTATTCTTTAAAGTCACGGGTAAAACCATACTTATCAGTCCGTTGACGATAAGCATTAAAATTAAACCGGACGTTTTGCGGATTGATAAAATAATCATCTTTTTCATGATAGTCCCAGTTCATAACCTTACGGTCATCACTTTGCCATTTTCGACTATTCTCTTTAAGCATTGTGCCGTATGGAATTAAAACGGTATGCTGACCGAATTCATCTTCCAAGTACCGATAATTACTTTCGGAACCGTATCCGGCATCGGTAACGATGGTGTGACCTAACACATTGTTGGCCTTTAAATGTTCAATAAACGGTTGTAAGGTTCGTGTGTCGGTTGGATTTTGGAAAAGCCGATATCCCGTAATGAACTGATTACTCGTGGCGATTTGAACGTTGTAGGCAGGTTTTAATTGACCGTTTTGCATCGGATCTTCCTTGACCCGCATAAAGGTGGCATCGTGATCCGTCTTAGAGTAGCTGTTACGTTGATCATAAATAGCTTGCTGTGCTTGGTGTTCACGCATTTTATCACGTCGTTTATCCAACTTACGTTTTTGTGATTTAACAGTCCGGCGTTGCTGTTTGGCTGGGTTCGGGGAAACCTGCTTAGTTGCTTCCACGGTTTCATTAAGGACCACTAAGTGATCCTCAACCTTGCTAATCATGATATCCAATAGTTCGGGAGTCAGCTCTGATCCTGCCGGAATTTCACCGACAATTTTAGCTTCATGAAGCTCGCCTAACAGGTCAACGAGTTTTTCGCGATTCATCTTGTCAAATCGTATCGTATTCTTCTTCCAAACAAAGCTATACTTGTTGGCGTCGGCTAGGATCTTAGTTCCATCAATAAATGAAACATCATCAATCATGCCATTTTGACGAAGATATTGGGTTAGCTGTGATAAGCTATCGGTTGTCAAAGTGGCCAGTTCATCAGAAATTCTAAAGCGACAAATCGTCCGGTAGGACGGAATTTGGTCGGCAATTAACCACCCAGCTGGCTTGTTTTCACGGGCAAACCGTTCAATTTTACGACTGCTGAAAATGCCATAGCAGTATGCTAAAAGGACCAGTTTTAACATGGCACCGAGGTTATATTCCCGCGGACGGCCAAACTGGTAATCATATTTTAGTTTTAAACTCTCAACAAGCTGGTTGATGTAACGAGCAGGATGATGCTCTTCTGGTTGGTAATCCAAGGCGATACTCAAAGTGGTTTGATTCATGTTATAATAATCTTGCATATTAGGAATGTCCTTTCGAGGATAATTTCGTAGAGTATCGGGTGCGACCGATGCTCTTTTTTTATTTTCTATTATATCAAAAACAGGTCTGGAAAAATCCGAAGATTTTTCCAGACCTGCTTTGTTTCTAGAGACTTATGTCACAGCCTCTTTTATTTTGCACAGCGGGTGGTACAGAATTTCAAATGTCGTTTTTGATCCCGTTAAATACATTCATGGCACCTTCTTTTGAAGCACGGGTGTAGTCGTTAGTTTGCTGGATATTGGCGTGTCCCAACCAGTGCATAACATCTGAGTCGGATAGGCGGTCTGATTTTGCGCGAGTAGCAAAGTAATGACGCAACTGATGGGGATGAACTTTAATCCCACATTTTCCTGATAATCGCTTCATGAGCGTTGAAGGTTGTGCCGGGTGAAATGGATTACCTGTCTGAGGATTCAGCCATAGAAAGTGATCCTGTGGAACTGGTTTTCCTAAGTTCATCAGGATATTATCTGATGCTTTAATAGCAAACCGAATCGTATCGACCATTTCACCGTAGACCCAGATTGTTCGGTATGCGGATGGCGTCTTTAACGGGCCACCATCTTTGGCCTCCGAGGTTCGTCCCATGTCGAACTTAATGGCACAGACCTCACGTTGATTAACCTCATCAAATTCAAATTGAAATGATGAACGGGTTCGCAGACCCATTAACTCCGCGCGACGTTCTCCAAGAGTTAGCATATAGATCATACTATAGTCATAGCGACTCAGATGTTCCTTAGCGTACTTCATGTACGCATCAAAATCATCCTTAGATAGAGACTGGTCACGCGGTGCTTTACCATTGATATTCATATGGCGTAATTTATTTTTATAAATGATGTCGTTAGTTTCGGCATCATTCATGATTAATTGCATCACGCTGTTAATTCGTTCAACCGTGTTTTTGGCAAGATCCTTTTCGGCTAAACTATCAATAAATTCTTGGTAGGCGGAGCGACTGAGCTCATCAAGCTTGACATTCCCAAAGGGCGCTTGAAACCATTCCTTGTAATAATTTTTCATGCTCCTAGAAGTGATGGGCCGCCAGATGTTGAGTTTTACTTTACGGTCATAGATTCGCCAGAAGTAAGCGTCTACTGTGACTTTATGCCCTTCAATTTGGCCAACTTTGTCGGTGGCTAGTTCTAGCTCAAATTTTTTCAAAAGTAAGTCGGCATCGGCTGCACTTAAGAATCCTGACTTACTCCAATAGTCCGACTTGCCAGTACTTGATTTATACTTGCGCCTTGTCCCATAACGTTTACCTTTCTGGGTTGGATACGAGTAAACACCGGGGTAGCGTTTAAGTGGAGTCCATTTACGTGGCACTTAGCTCATTCCTTTCTTGTACGTTCGTAGTCCGTAATAGTTGAGTCCATAAATTTGATGGTGTGGATAAACTGTTGATAACTTTCTTTATCTGTTGGGAAGGGAATATCTGTATTAAGAAAGTTGCAGTTTGTAGATTCCAAATCATCTTTTAGGTGTTCTATGACTTCTATACGATTGCTAAAATCCATGATTATAAGGCCTCCTTTCAATTATTCTTGAATATCAAAATGTACCGTATTTGAACCGTGAGTACTTAGCGAACGTACGTTCTTTTGGCGGCTTAAATAAAAGGGCTAATGCCCTTAATTAAGTTTCTTTGGTGAATTATGTGCTGTTAAGTTTTTAAGCTGTTTCATACTAGTACTATTTTTTAATAATGTTGCCATCTGGTCCTTAGCCATATTATTTAATCGCATAGTCCGTTCGAACTCTGAGACGTTATTTTTAATAAGCTCTGCATTCATACTCTCTAGGTTGGCTAGGACTGTCAATTGCTCTAATGTGGCGCTTTCACGGAGATTGCCTCTTTTTCCACTACTACGCCATTGTTTAGAGGTCATTCCAAAGAGTGCCATGTTTAATCTATCTGCTTCACTTGCGTATTTATAACCAGCTTGTTTCTTTGACACAGTAGAAGGGATGAGCTTCTCTTTAATTGCATCTGTGTGGATCTGATAGTTGATTTTTGAAAGTGTTCGGTTTACGTTCCAGTCTAAATTCAGATGGCTTGATTCACTTTGTTTTAACTGTTGATAGTCCGAAATTAAGTATAATCTAAATTCAGGTGATACCCAGGAAGCAAACTCGAAAGCAATATCAGATTGAGCATAAGTACCACCGTAGCGACCAGATTTTGAAATAATACCAATAGCATTTGTTTCTTTAATCCATTTGGCGGGAGATAGTACAAAAGTATTTGAACCCGATTCATTGAGCAGTTCCTGATAATTATCAGTATTAAAGTTATTATTTTTCATTTGTTCCCAAAGGCCAAGATACTCAATAGTATTTCGCGATCGCATCCAGTTGCGAATTAAATCATTTGGATTATCTTGATTTTTGTATTTTGCAATATCAGTAATACTGATGAAATCTGCATCTATGTCATTATTTCTAAATGCTTCAACTTGTGTTCCGTTTGCATTAATTATTTCTCTATCAAGTGCCATTGTATTAACCTCCATTTTTAAACCCGTCGAAATCGACGGGTTTAGAACACGAACATTACTAATCTATTAAAATATATTGTTTACATTTTGTCTTTGAACTGTTTTTATTCCGTATTATCGTCTACGGTGACGTGCATTATGATACAAAGCGAGTGACGGGAATCGGACCCGCGACTACAGCTTGGAAGGCTGTCGTTTTACCACTAAACTACACTCGCGTTATCACTAGCTGATAGAAGCCAGTGGTTGATAATAATATTATAGTCCCAAGATTTGTTTCTTCTTAGCATCGAAGTCTGCTTGTGTTATGACGCCATCATCAACAAGACTCTTAAGTTTTATTAATTCATCAGCATCGATGGTTTGGTTGCTAGTCGGCTTAGTATCAGATGCCGTCATCGATACGTCTGGCTGATCATTGGCATTAGCAGAATCCGTTATGGAAGACATATCTTGTTGATTTGTCGCAATAATGGCTTCTAGGATCGAAATACCAGTGTTATAGTCGTTCATTAAAGACTTGAGCAATAGGCTATCAGATTTATAATCAGCGTTTACATATTTTAAGGTCCTGGTAGTTCCATCTTTAAAACTGACGGTAATGTGAGCATCGTTGATAACGTCGTAATCTTTACCACCCGTCGAAGCAGCAACGACAGCGCCAACAGGTCCAGCAATGAGGCCACCAGCTATACCTCTTGCGCCACGATGATGCTTGCTAACACTATGTCCGCCCGTAGTCGGAGTATAGGAAACAATGTCCTTAAATGGAACCGTTTTTGGGTCAACTAAGAACTCTTTGTCAAATAGAACCTTTTTATCCTTGAAGTCGGCATGCATTTTTCCTGCAACACGCGCACCATGCTCCATAAACAGTTGTTTTTCGCTCTTATAAGCCTGTTTCTTAGCATCTTTTTCTGATTTTTTCTCGTTCCTTTCGTCAATACGTGCTTCTTTTTCTTTAGTTTTTAAATCAGCTAAATATTGTTTGACGTCAATTTTAGTATGTGCGCTTTGATGTTCTTTAACATCTTCAATGGTGAGATAATCAGCGACAGATACAGATTTAAAGTCGATTCCCAACCCAATTTTTTCTGCACAGTCGCCACATATTAATCCATTTTTTGTTTTAAGATTAATGGTTAGTAGACCAATCTTTTTACCACATACGTCGCAATTTTTTGCCATGATAGATTCCTTCGATTCATTAGTAAGTTGATAATATTATAGTCCCAAGATTTGTTTCTTCTTAGCATCGAAATCTGCTTGTGTGATGACGCCATCATCAAGCTTTTAAGTCTCTTAATTGATCAGTATCTGTTGAAATAGTAGGCGCTGATGTTGCAGTGTTAGCAGCATTGTTATTTTCAGCAATAATATTATCTAATTCGTGACAGAATCGTAGTAATAGCTGTTTTACGGCATGGTACTCACCACTATCCGTTTTAGTATCGGTATTTAGTAGAACCGCTTCAACACGATGATCTCCGCTAAAGTATAAGACAACTGAGACTTTCGAAACAGCCGCATAAGCTTTGTTACCTGAAAAAGCGCCAAGTGCTGCACCGGTCGGGCCAGCAATTAAACCACCAGCAATCGTACGAGATAGGCCATGTTTCTTTTCAATGGTAGTACCATTTTCAATTGGATCATAGCTTTCTAAATCGCTGTAGTTGTAAAGTGTAGGTGGAGTATCATCTAAGTGTTCGGTAAATGTTTGCTTAATCAAAAACTGTTGTCGTTTGTTATCCATGTACACTTTGCCAACATGACCATTGCCTTCTTTTTTGAAAGTGATGAGCAATTTCTCATATTCAGTTTTGCTATCGAATATAGCTTGCTTGATATTAATCTTTGTGTGAGATGTGTTGTACTTTTCAACGTCTTTAATAGTTAAAGTTTTGGCAACTATATTTGCATCGGCACTATTGTCTAACCCTATTTTTGCTCCACAAGTATCGCAGATTTTACCATCTTGTAGGGATGAACTAGATAACCATCCAACTTTTTTTCCACATATTGCGCAATAATGTTTAGAATCAGAGATTGATTCGGATTTTTCCATATGTAGAACTTGATTTTGAGAGTTAGAGATAATTGAATAGATTGGTTCTTTTAAGCCATTCTTAGTATTTTGCTTATAGGTAGACAATACTTTTTTAGGATCAATTTCAATATTGTTAAGTTGTGCTTGCTTTATGTCATCAATGTCTAATAACTCTGCAACAGCTAAAGACGCCATGCTGGAGTTTAAACCAATTTTTTCTCCGCAAGTATCACAAATATTACCGTTCTTCACTTTAACTCCCGATACAAAGCTAATCTTTTTACCGCATACGTCGCAATTTTTTGCCATGGTAGATTCCTTCATTCCAATTTATTAGAGAAAATACTAAATTAATTAGCGAACATGCTTGTAATGTAGTCCGTAACTTTGTCCAACTTCATGTAAGTAATCAACTTGAATTCCCAAATCATCGGCTAACTCATAATCATTTTCAGCATAACACTTTCTTAGTTTATCTAACTGTGAGCGTGTCATTTGTTGTTTAAACCCCCAAGTGCGTGCTTCATGTTCCTGTTTCATATTGGAAAGGGAGTCATAGTCACTGATATCACCGACTGATGTTTTAACGTGGCCTATTTCTTCCAATAACCATTGAAACTGTTCAGTTTTACTTTTTTAGAATTAATTGTGACTTGATTTTCGATGGCTATTCCGCCGAGCTTGATAGGCATTGGTTCAAAATAGAAATTAATATCCGGATACTTTGCCATCAATTGTTCGATTTTGTCCAAAAGCCTCAGTCCTTATTCTCATTCTCTTTGCGTTTTTTGAATTGCGCTTTTTTGAACTCGATGTAGTCATTTATTTCTTGACGTTCCTCATCGGATAAATCTTCAAAGTCGCCATCTATATGTGCAGCAACAGGCACATTACCCAAATCAACCTTTCTCCCTAGTATATAATCTGTGGTAACACCAAAGTGGTCTGCTAATTTGGATAAATCTTCGTCTTTTATTGCACGTTGGTCGGTTTCCCACATTCCAATAGTACTTGGACTAACGTGAAGAACCTTAGAAAGTACATTTTGACTTTCATCTTTACGTTTACGCATTTCAGCTATGCGTTGTCCTTTAGTCATCTTTTTCACTCCTTGTATTTATTTATAGCATACTATCACTTATAGTGAAATAAAAGAGTGGAATAAGTATTTTTACTAAAAGTGTTGACTAACACTCCTAGTGATGGAGGTGCTTATTTAAGAATACTTTACGAAAGGCTAGACAAGAACTAAAACAAACTCAAGTGGAAACAGCTGAAGGCATAGGGATTAGTTATTCCATGTATACTAAGATGGAATCTGGCAATAAGAAACCGTCTATCGATACAATGCGGAAAACGGCCTCTTATTTTGGAAAAATGGGTCTCTGTCAACCGGTATTGATGAAGTTATATTTAGAATCCAATTCATTTACGAATTGGGTTCTTTTTTTCG
>OGOU01003175.1_pt1 | contig 10816 bp, 11 predicted proteins | sample 1552721 | NCBI WGS metagenome assembly OGOU01 (sample SAMEA2580176, study PRJEB22360) | human gut metagenome | biome: human gut; feature: human-associated habitat; material: faeces | place: Denmark | collected 2008/2010 | reverse complement strand
CTTTGAACTGCATCAGCTCATGAGCAATCTGCTTTTCTACTAATTCATCCACATTTTTCATTATATCTGTCTGACTCACAAGCATGTTATATAATCCTTCTAATTCGTTCTGCATAATTATTCCATCCTGTATATAATTTATGGTGTTCAAGCTGCCTACATAATTACTCCCAGCCTATTTCTTTTAAATAATACCAGTTAGGTCAGACACTTATTGTCATATTATTTTATTTTATAAAAAAATCAGGCTTTGGATTTCTCCGCCGCCTGATTACAACTCTATTAATTCAATTCAATTTTATCGCTAAACCCACTAATCAGCCTTTTTCTCTTGCCACCTCAAACTCCTGCTTTATCTGCGCAAGAAGCTCAGGATTAACAAGAACATCGCATATTGAATCAGCCATTATCTTTGCTGCATATACTATGGCATTATGCGCTGCATCACTCTTTCCAGCCTTAAGGTAGGCTTCTGAATGTGGCTGTGCATCCTTGTCTGTGAATGCAATTCTTATACATGAGCCTGGAACTTCATATAACACATTGCCAAAATCTGTTGAGCCAGTCCTTTCGCGTGGTGGCGCAATCGATGGGGCATTCTCATATGCTGCATTTGCCATAAGCAAGTCATTGACCTTATGGCACACAACCTTGCTCTTGAATGGAAGGTCTCTCTGAATTTCATATGTTGTTCCAGTCATAAGCGCAGCACCTTTTAAAATGTTGTAGAATCTCTCTACAACTTCATCAAGGTATTTCGTGCTGTATGAACGGAGTGTATATTCTGCAACAGTAAGGTCCGGAACTACATTTGGAGGACCACCTGCATTACGGATTGTGTAATGCATTCTTGTGTCATCTTTAACATGCTCTCTTAACATCTCAATTGCATGGAATGATAATAACGCTGCATCAAGTGCGCTTCGTCCTTCTTCTGGACTTATTGCAGCATGGCTTTTTACTCCGTGGAATGTTACCACGAAATTCTCGAGTGCCATACATTTTTCATCTACTGATGTATTAGGCGAACCATGCGACATAAATGCAAGGTCAAGCTCTTTCATATAACCTTTATCTAGCATAATTATCTTGCCGCCAAGAGTTTCCTCTGCCGGGGTTCCATACACAACAAGCCTGCATGGATAATCCTGAAGGCAGTTCTTTACTGCAATTGCTGCCCCTATTCCGGCAGGTCCCTGAAGATGATGTCCACACGCATGTCCGATTTTTTCAAGAGCGTCATATTCAACTAGAATTCCAATCACCGGACCGTCACTTCCATTATCCCATGTTGCCCTGAATGCTGTTTCAAGTCCTGTTCCACGCTCTACCACAAATCCTTCTTTTTCAAGATAACTGCACAATATATCAGATGTCTTGTACTCTTCCCCGCTTATCTCCGCAAGGTCGAATATCTCATCTGCCATCTGGCATAAATCTTCTTTATAGCTGTCAATAACCGCCCCAAGCTGCTTCTTAATATCGTCTGACATAATATCTGCTCCTAATCAATTCTAATATCCAATCATTAATGCACCAAGCATAAACAGGCATCCAAGTGCTGTCCATATAAGGAACAGTGGCATCATGAACTTAAGCCATTTGCTATAAGGAATCTTTGATACAGCAAGATATCCCATAAGTGATGATGACATTGGAAGTACTGAGTTAGAGAATCCGTCTCCTAACTGGAACGCAAGCACTGATGTCTGTCTTGATATTCCTACAAGGTCTGAAACCGGCACCATAAGTGGCATTGTAACTGCTGCCTGACCTGTTCCTGACACGATTACGCAGTTAATAAGTGACTGACATAAGAACATACCAACAGCCTTAATTGAATCTGGCATAACATTTACAATATTAACAATTCCGTACACGATAGTATCAAGAATATTGGCATCACTTAATATTACCTCAACTGTACGGGCAATTCCGATTATAAGACATCCTACAATAATGCCTTTAGCACCTTCTCCGAATTCCCTTGCAATTCTGCTAGGACCGTAACCGCTGATAAATCCGCATATTACACCCATAAATATGAACAGGCCTGACATTTCTTCAAAGTACCAGCCCTTCTTTGAAAGGCCATATATAAGTATTCCAAAGCCAAGTGCCATAACAACAAGAACTGCAATCTGTCTTACCGTAATTGTGTCTGTTGCATTGTCAAATGTGTACTCCTGGTCTTCAGGAATTCCATATATTACGCTTTTTTCAGGATGTGCTGCAACCTTTCTTGCATAACAGATTATGTATGCGCTTGTAGCAGCAAGAAGCACAACAAGAATAAATACTCTGTAAGCCATTCCTGAAAACAACTGCAATTCTGCTATATCCTGCGCAACTCCTACATTGAACGGATTAAGTAATCCGGCTGTGAATCCAACCGCTGCACCGAGTGCAATCATTGCTGTTCCTGTAACTTTATCAAGTCCTAAAAATAACGCAAGTGTAATTCCGATAGGAACGAATATCATAACCTCTGATGACATTCCCATTGTGAATCCGAATATAGAAAATAATGTCAAAAATACAGGAATTACAACATATTTGTGCTTAGAAAATGTCTTAGATAACTTCTTGCATAACGCTGTAAGTGCGCCTGTTGATGTAATTACCTGAAAAGCTCCGCCGATTATCAGCATAAATGTAATTGTTGACGCTGATTTCACAATTCCGGTATAGATTGCTGAAGGAATCTTTAACGGATTAAGCGGACTTGATGCTATTCTGTGATAACTTCCAGCTGCAACTAAAGTCTTGCCTGTTGCTGCATCTTTAAATCTTGTAAACTCGCCTGCCGGCACAATATATGTTGCCGCTGCAGCAATAAGAATAATTACCACAAGTATTACAAATGTATGTGGCGTTTTCCATTTTTTCTTTGCTTTTGTTTCCATGAAATTTTCTCCCATAACAAATTTATATTTTTATACATTTTAATATAAATCATACTAAAAAGAAAATTGTATGTTTTTATCGAAAGTATAAATCTAATTTATAGTTTTGATTGATTGATACATTTTAATTATGTATAATTATTACATTATTATTGAAACATGCACTATTTTAGAAAGGGAATTCATATGATTACTGAAAAAGACATGCAATATGTTCTTACAATTGCTAATTACGGAAATCTTACCAAGGCCGCCAATGCTCTGTTCTTGTCTCAGCCGGCTTTGAGCATACATCTTAAGCAGCTTGAAACTTCACTTGGCATACAGCTTTTTGAAAGGAAAGGCCGCCGCATGATTCTTACATATGCAGGCGAGGAATTCGTGAAATCTGCCAGAGATATTACTATGAAATGCTTTGAACTTGAGGACCGCATGATTGATATTGGCAAAAATGTGGCTGTTAAACTCCGCATTGGTTACATGGTACGTCAGGTTGAGTCTCTCTTTCCATCTGTTATGACTGCATTTAACAGACTGTATCCACAGTCAGTTGTATATGCCATTGACGGACATCTCTCAGACCATGAAGAGCAGCTTCTTGCCGGTGACCTTGATATGTTCTTTGGATATAACAGCGTGAGCAACACCAGAATTTCCTATGAAACCATATATGAAGACTGTCTTGTTGCCATTCTTCCCAAAAGCCACCCTGCTGTATCTTTCGCAGAGTCTAAAGAATCATGCATCTATCCATGGCTTGATCTTGCGCATGTAAGAAAAGAAAGATTCATCCTGCAGCACAGCAACCAGAGTATAAGACAGCTTGAAGAAGACGCCCTTTTCTATGCTGATGTCCTGCCAGAGCTTACCTATAAGATAAGCAGTATTGACGCAGGAATCCGACTCGCTGAACAGGGATATGGAATTGCATTTACACTAAACAGTTATCTTACTTCAATGAAGCTTTCACCTGATTCAGTTGTATTACAGGTTGGCGACCCAGACATGCGTATACCATTCTCCGCCGCCTTCCGCAAGGAAGATGAAAACCGGAAAGAACTGAAAGAATGGATACGACTGACTAAAGAGCTTGTTTCCAGACAATAAAATAACCGGCTGATACTGCATTTAGCTGTACCAGCCGGTATCTTAATATTATTCAATTATAAAACTTCTACAAGCTCAATCCTGAAATTCAGTTCTTTTCCTGCCATCTCATGATTAGCGTCAAATGTAATCTCAGTATCAGTTAAAGCAGCAACCCTAGCTGGGAATGGCTGTCCATACATATTCTGAAGATATACTTTATCATCAACTTTAAGTTCTTCTGCACCAGGAAGCTCACTTATAGGCAATGTTATGAAAGCTCTTGGATCGGCTTCTCCATACGCCTCCTCTGGCATAAGATGAACATCAATAACGTCTCCGACATTCATTGTTGCAACAGCCTTGTCAAAGCCCTGAATCATCATTCCTGCTCCACAAGTAAATTCAAGCGGTTCACCTCTGTCGTAAGAAGAATCAAACTGTGTTCCATCATTAAGAGTTCCTTTATAATGAACCTTTACCTTCTTTCCCACATTAGGTCCTTCAAATGATGGTGTAAATGTACCACAGCCACCGCCGCAGCCGCCACAACCACTACCACAGTCTGATTCACCTTCATCACTTCCACAATGTCCGCAGCCTGACTCTTCGTCTTCATGGCTTCCACAGTGTCCGCAGCCATGACCTTCTTCATGATCGTGATGATGGTCGCAATTAACACCTGCTGATGTTAAATCGCCATTAAGATATGCCTCAACTGCTGCATCTGCTTCTCCATCTGCTCCTGAATATACATCAATTCCAGCTTCTGAAAGTGCTGTGACTGCACCGTTACCAATTCCACCACATATAAGAACATCTACACCTTTATCCTTAAGAACAGCTGCCAATGCGCTATGACCAGCTCCATCAGTGCCAATTACCTCTGCACGGACAATATTCTTTCCTTCTGTCTCATAAATCTTAAAGCTCTCAGAATGTCCGAAATGCTGAAAAATCTGACCATTCTCGTATGTTACTGCTATTTTCATTAATAATCCTCCTGATTAATATTTATTCTCATACAACGTATGAAAAATCATTTCAAAATCTTAAACAACTAAAACTCAATATTCACCGAACCATTTGCATATTTCATATAATCAAAAAGCTTAGACGCCGTAAGAAGTTCAAGCGGATCTCTTTCTATATCATCTTCCTCAAATATCTTTGCCACTTCCTGTATTTCCGGATTAGAAAGAGAATTCATATATTCTCTCAGTTCAACTATCGGCATATTAAAAAGTTCTTCTTTGCTCTTCATAAATTAAAATCTCCCTCCAATATCTATTCCGAACGGCCTGTGAATATTACCTTGCCGCTATTCCACAATTCTGCTGTTCTTTTAGCTGCATCAAGCCTGTCTTCATCATTTTCAAACCTAAATGATGCTGACTGACAGCCGCAATCCATACACATCACATAATAAGAGTGATCTTCCTCTTCTAATATAGAAGGTCCAAAACATCTTGGACAATCCTGCAGATCAATCATTTCATAAATTTCCATGCTGCAACTCCTTGTAATAATAATCTGATTATCATTTAATTTTACATTCTATTAGGGATAGAAATCAAGTGGAAATCATTATATATCTTACATATTTACACATATTTTATGAATTATACACCTTCAGCAGATTCATTAAATCATTAATCTCCTCCGCAATCTGCTTTCCGTTATCAGTATCCTTTACAAACACCCGCTGCTTTTCCACATAAACAACCTGTGATTCAGACTCAATATCCCTATTACTATTAATTGCCATATTAATACTCATAAACGGATGATGTTCTTTAATCTTCATTCCATGCGAATTATAAATAAGTGTATAACCAGCTATTCCTGTGGCAGCATGATATCCTTCGCAGAAACCGCCATCTATAACAATAAGTTTTCCACCAGCCCTTACAGGGTGCTGCCCCTCTTTTGTCCTGACAGGAGTATGTCCATTAATAATGTGTGCATTCTCATTATAAAGATTAAACTCCCTTAAAATCATTTTACAGATTCTTTCATTTTCATACTGAACATAGTATGGATTCTTATCCTCTTCGATTGCCTTCTTATAGTCAGCATTTCTATCCTTGTCGAGGAACGTTCGTTCAAATGTTTTGATACACCTTCCAGTCACTGGTGATAATATATTACTCCACAGAAACCACATAAAATCAACTGCATCTGAATCACCGGTTCTTGCCTGCCTTACCATTGACTCGCAATAATCAAGATACTCACGACCTGAATACGACTTGCAATCCACAACAATTCCATCAAACACCCCTTGTTCATCAAGTGGCACACAACCATGAAATAGAAGATTTCCATTATGAATCTTATAAATGCTGCCTTTGTCATATAGAAAATTGATATGCCTCTCAAGCGCCATACTGTTAATGAAATCTGCCCTGAATCTCCCCATCAGAAACATTTCTTCCATAGTAAGCTCATATGGATTATTCATGTCAACAGTTGGAAATTCATTAGTATTAAGAAAATAATCCTTATCCCCTATTCTTACTGTTCCTTTATCCAGATTCATCTTATCCAACAGAAGTCTTCCTTCCATTCTGTATTCCGGGTGTCTCTTAATAAGCTGCCCTTCAAGCTTGAATAAAATCACAGAAATAGCTTTATAGACTGCGTCATCAACATTTTTATCTGAATATGTATTAACTGCGAACTGTAGAAGAAATCTTAGGCTTATTCCATAACCATTCTCAAGAATTGACATAGTTTTGTACTTAATATTATTCCTGACCACAAGTGCCATACACACCGGATTGCCACAAAAAGCTCCCATCCACAATATGTCATGATTTCCCCACTGGATATCAACGCTGTGATGTTCCATCAGAAGATCTAATATCTTATCTGCATGTGCTCCTCTGTCATATATGTCCCCAAGTATATGAAGATGGTCCACAGCCAGTCTTTTAATCAGATCAGTAAGAGCAACAAGAAATTCATCGCCATTATGAAGGCTCAGAATTGTTTCCATAATCTGTCTGTGGTACACACTCCTGTTGTCATCTTCATCCTTCTGCGCATGAATAAGTTCATCAATGATATATGCAAAATCCACAGGCATTGCTTTTCGCACCTTGGATCTTGTGTACTTAGAAGACAGAAGCTTTGCAATCTGAATCAGCTGGTTAAGTACATTTCTGTACCATTCATCATTCACCTTATTCTCATCCATAAGTATAGAAAGCTTCTCTCTCGGATAATATATCAGAGTGCACAGCTCCTGCTGCTCATATACAGTAAGTTCATCTCCATACAGCATCGCTACCTTCTCCCTAATTACTCCCGAACAATTATTAATTATATGGTAAAATGCATCATATTCCCCATGAAGGTCACTCATAAAATGCTCTGTTCCTTTTGGCAGATTCATAATTGCATTCAGGTTAATAAGTTCGCGGTAAACTGACTGTTTTGTGGGATATTTTTCCTTTAATAACTTTAGAAGAAATAATCCCTGTATGGGCAAAAGAATTACGCACGGCGTTACGTGCCCCTTCATTTTCGTTTACCCATTCAGCGATAATATCTCGTGCTCCTTGCAAGGCTTCTGCTGCATTCTTTACTTCTCCTTTGATAAAACTCTTCACCCGGGCCAGCAAATCCGGTTCGTTTTGTATCATGATAATTTTGGCAAGCGGTTCCAGCCCTTTTTTACGTGCAATCTCAGCCTTAGTCACCCGTTTGGGTTTGTAGGGCAGATAAAGGTCTTCTATCTCGGTGCTATCCCAGGAATCTTCGATTCGTTTCTTGAGTTCAGAGGTTAGTTTCCCTTGTTCTTCGATAGAACTTAATATGGTATCTTTCCGTTTTTTGAGTTCAGTCAGCTTATCCAGTTGGTCTTTGATATTCCCGATCTGGACTTCATCCAGTCCTCCGGTAACTTCTTTCCGGTAACGGCTGATAAAAGGAATGGTCGCCCCTTCATTAAGCAACCCGATCGTTCTTTCGACCTGTCCGGCCGGAATGTTTAAAGAGTGGGAGATAAGTGAATGGAATAATGTTGTCATAATTCTTTCATTTCTATTTATAGCCTACAAAGATAATCTTTTGCCGTTTATTTTACTTTTGTGGGAAGTTCTTTCTTTTAATATTTGTTACTCTCGTTTATTTTCAAGACTTTTGTGAGAATATAAACATTAAGTCCTCAAAGCTGTATGATACCAGTAGATTCAAATGCTGATGCATTGGAGCAAAAATATAAAGATTTATCCGGGTTACTTTCGAACATAGTAGACTCAGTACCAATGTACTTCTTTGTTAAGGATACTGGAGATGACTTCCGTTATGTTTATTCCAGCCCGATGATGAATCAGATATATGGTCGTTTTCACAATGATGTTGTTGGGAAAACGGACTTTGATTTGTTTGTTGACCCTGTTGCAGCGCAGTCTTTCAGGGATATGGATGAGAAGGTACTTCAAACGGGAGAGATGCAACGCTTTGTTGAACAGATGCTCGACCCCAAAGGTGTAGTGCGTTCTATGGATACCATGAAATTGCTGGTACCCCGCGAAGGAAAAGCGCCTTTTCTATTGGGTATGTCCTGGGACATCACCAAACAACGGCAGATAGAAGAAGAACTGCATGAAAATAATAAAAGACTGGCCTTATCCTGTATGGCAGGCCTTATCTATCCGTGGATATGGGATGTCGTGAATGAAACGGCGGAGCTTTCTCATGTAGAGAACGGTGAAATGATTCATGCTTATATTTCCCACGAAAGTTTTACTGAAAAAATCCATCCGGACGACCAGCAAATGTACCGGGATGTTGTGACGGCCTTTGCCCAGGGTGAGATAGAATCATTACGCCTGAGTTTCCGTTGCCGTTATTTCTCGGAAGAATATGTCTGGCTGGAGAAAATCGGTGAAGTATATGAATATGGTAAAGACGGTAAACCCCTGAAAGCTATTGGTATCTTGCGGGATATCACGGTGGATAAACGTCACGAAGCAGATGTACAGGCGAAGCGTCTTGCAGAGGAGAGTAACCGGATGAAATCAGCCTTTATCGCCAATATGAGCCATGAAATACGTACGCCTTTAAATGCGATTGTCGGTTTCTCTACTTTGATGGCCCAGGCGGAAACGGATGAAGAAAAACAGGAATATCTGAAGATTATTGAATCGAGCAATGAATTTCTGTTGCAATTGATTGATGATATTCTCGATATTTCAAAGATAGAATCGGGTAAGCTGGAGTTCATTTATTCAGACTTCAGTTTAAATAGTATCTTCAAACCGCAGGAGCCGGCTTTCTTACGGCGGGTAAATGCCGGGGTAAAGGTTGTTTTTGAAAATGACGGAAGCGACTACAGTATCATTTCTGAAAAGACAAGACTTACACAGGTGTTGACTAACTTTTTATCTAATGCGGTCAAATTTACATCGACAGGAACGATACGGTATGGTTATCGTTTGACTGATAATGGCATTTATGCTTATGTCAGCGATACCGGTACCGGCATAAAGAAAGAGGACCAGGTTACCATTTTTGACCGATTTGTCAAACTGGATAGGTTTAAACAAGGGACAGGACTTGGATTGTCTATCTGTAAGACAATTATAACGATGTTGAACGGAGAGATAGGTGTCGATTCAGAGGAAGGCGTAGGTTCTACATTCTGGTTCTCAATCCCCTGTAATCCCGTAAAAGTTAATTGATTATCGGTAGCCGGATAGTAACGGAAGCAAAGCGCTCTATCTCTTCCTGATTGTGTGATGTGAAGATGACAGTGCGTTTATATTCTGTTTGTCGTTCAATTATGCGGTCGATGATGCGGATTGCGAGTGGCTTGTCCAATCCTTTGAAAGGCTCGTCAAGAAGCATAACAGTAGATGGATATGCCAATGCCCGGGCAAGGGCTACGCGCTGTTGCTGGCCGTAACTCAGTTCGTTAGGATAACGTTCCGTGAAAGTTTCCATCTCGACTATTCTCAATGCTGTTAATGCTTCCTGTTCCGCATAAGTTTGTTTATAGAGCGATGCTAACGGTAGGCAAATGTTTTGCAGGACAGTTAAATGGGACAGTAGTTCCGGCTCCTGGAATACAACAGCAAACTTTTCTTCCCGATGAGATATAATCTTTCCCTCGATTGGTTTCAATGTTCCGTCCAGCAGATTCAGTAAAGTTGTTTTTCCGCTTCCTGACGGAGCCTTTATACCATAAATGATGCCGGGTTCAAAAGTATATGAGAAATTCGATAGTACTTTGGTATCATCATATTGAAATGTAACGTCTGCTGCTTCTATGGGACAAGGGTGGGGAAGTTCTTCCTTTTCCGGTTTTCCATTGCTATACTGTATGTTCCATGTAACCAGTGTCAACCGGCTGATTCCTTTGTCAAACAGGAAACTAATCAAGACGGCAATAACAGTCCATGCAATCAATTCGGGAACCGATATGAACAACTGTGCACGTTTCATTTCCCCGCCGATACCGAAGGCGCATTGTGAAAGTACCTCGCCCATAATAATAGCACGCCAGCCGAATCCGGTAGCAGACGCCAGCCCACTGAATAAAAAAGGTTTCAGTTGGGGATAATATATATGTATCAGTTTATTCTTGCGATTGATTTTGAACTGAGCGCCATTAGGAAAAGTCCGGGCCGCAGACTGATGATTCCTTTCGTCAGGTTTTCCGTTAATAAAGGAAACATGGTCAGAAAAGCAATTATTAACGGTATTCCTTCCGGGTCAAGAAAGATTAAAGCCAATAAGATAAAAGAGATGACCGGAACGGAACGCATGATTGTCAGCAGGGGACGGAATAACTCATAAAGCAATTCGTAACG
>OGOU01003174.1_pt1 | contig 10816 bp, 10 predicted proteins | sample 1552721 | NCBI WGS metagenome assembly OGOU01 (sample SAMEA2580176, study PRJEB22360) | human gut metagenome | biome: human gut; feature: human-associated habitat; material: faeces | place: Denmark | collected 2008/2010 | reverse complement strand
GCTCCGGCCTTTGGAACGTTCCGGGGCGCATGCCAAAGGCCTAACGCTCACAGTGTCGGCATTTGTTACGAGGGCGGGCTGGATGAGCGGGGGCATCCTGCCGATACCCGCACCGATTTTCAGAAACACTCTTTGCGGGTGCTCGTCATGCTGTTGCTGCGCGATTATCCCGACAGCCGCCTCTGCGGGCATCGCGACCTCAGCCCTGACCTCAACCGTAACAGCGAGATAGAACCCGAAGAATGGATAAAGGCGTGTCCTTGTTTTGACGCTGCATCCATTCTGCAAGAACCACCGCCCCCTAATCCGGTCTCATTGTAATGCAATTGGTATATGCGAAAGGTTATGTTATGCTTTTTTTACTAAATAATGTTATTGGGATAAACAATATTCATGTGTTCTTGTTATATTTGTAATAATTTCAATTTACTTAATAAATACAATTATGATAACAGAAAAATTACAGAATGCAATTAACGAGCAGATTACGGCTGAGATGTGGTCGTCCAACCTTTATCTGGCAATGTCTTTCTACATGGAGAAAGAGGGTTATTGTGGTATGGCTTCCTGGTTGAAGAAGCAGTCGTTCGAAGAACATGCACATGCTTGTGAATTGGCATCGTATATCATCAAGCGTGGCGGCAAGGCCAAATTGGATAAGGTTGACGTTGTTCCCAACGATTTCGGTACTCCGCTGGAAGTATTCGAGCAGGTTTACGAACACGAATGCCGCGTATCGAAGATGATTGACGCTCTCGTAGACGTAGCTGCCGCTGAAAAAGATAAGGCTTCCCAGGACTTCTTGTGGGGATTCGTTCGCGAGCAGGTAGAGGAAGAAGCTACCGCTGCCGGTATCGTGGATATGGTGAAGAAAGCCGGTGCAGCCGGAATCTTCTTTATTGATGCGAAGCTGGGCGAAAGAAAATAAGTAAGAAATATAACCGGTAAGGTAACGGGTGGTAAGGCGTGGGCTTTATCACCCGTTTTTTGTCTGTCCGCTATCGTTTTAGAAACCGGAAATTGTATTATTTCGTGTCTCTTCTGATAGGTAATAAAATAATTACCTATATTTGTAATGAGAAGAAAAAGAAAATCAAGAAGTGATAGCAGAGCATTGGAATAAATTCTTTAACAAAGCCAGATGAGCAGTTATGAAAGACGTAATAGAAAAAGTATGGTTGACCGATACGGCTGTATGGATACGTACAATTGACGGTAGGGAAGCTTGTGAAGAATTTGCAAATTATCAAAGATTAAAATTTGCTACTTCTGAACAGCGTGCGAACTTTGAAGTGAGTGAATATGGTATTCATTGGAGAGAATTGGATGAGGATTTAAGCTTTGAGGGCTTTTTCCGGGAAAAGAAGTCAAATCCTTTATATGACTTGTTTATAGCTCATCCCGAACTGAATGCCTCTGCAGTAGCTCGTCGGTTAGGCTTGTCACAAAGTCTGTTTGCGCAATATGTGAGTGGAACAAAGAAACCGTCCAAACAACGTTTTGATGAGATAATAGAAACAATGCGTGAAATAGGGCGCGAGCTAATGACCGTGCCTGCATGAAAAATAGGGTAATGTTGCAAGAATAGGGATGTGTTGCAACACGGAAACATTTATTATTTTCAGGCACGGATTACGCGGAATTCACGGATTTACTTTATCCTTTCTTCCGTGTAATTCCGCGTAATCCGTGCCTAAAAAAACATCAAGTGCCTCCCATTTCCTATTTCAGCACTCCCAATTCCTTTCCTACCTTAATAAACGCTTCAATACATTTATCCAGATGTTCCTTATTGTGTCCGGCAGAGATTTGTACACGGATACGTGCCTGGCCTTTCGGTACAACGGGGTAGTAGAAACCGGTTACATAAATACCTTCTTCCTGCATGCGGGCAGCATAAACCTGCGACAGTTTGGCGTCGTACAGCATTACTGCGCAAATGGCACTCTGGGTAGGCTTGATGTCGTAACCGGCGGCAGTCATCTTGTCGCGGAAGTAATTGACGTTCTCTACCAACTTATCGTGCAGGGCGTTGCTCTCTTTCAGCATCTTGAACACTTCGAGGCTTGCACCGATAATGCCCGGAGCCAGTGAGTTGGAGAAGAGATACGGACGGCTGCGCTGGCGCAACAGGTCGATAATCTCTTTGCGGCCCGTGGTGAAACCGCCCAAAGCGCCGCCGAAGGCTTTGCCCAATGTACCGGTGTAGATGTCCACACGTCCGTAGGTGTTGTACAGTTCGCTCACGCCATGTCCCGTAGCACCCACTACTCCGGCAGAGTGGGATTCGTCCACCATAACCAGCGCATCGTACTTTTCGGCAAGGTCGCATATCTTGTCCATGGGAGCTACGTTGCCGTCCATGGAGAACACGCCGTCGGTGGCGATAAGCTTTATCTTGCAGCCGGAATCCTTTGCGTCCTGAAGCTGAGCGCGAAGGTCTTCCATATTGTTGTTCTTATAGCGATACCTCTTGGCCTTGCAGAGCCGCACGCCGTCTATTATGGAGGCGTGGTTCAGCTCGTCGGATATCACGGCGTCCTCGGGGCCCAGCAGGGTCTCGAACAGGCCTCCGTTTGCGTCGAAGCAGGAGGAGTACAGTATGCAGTCGTCCATCTTTACAAAGTTGGCTATCTTATGCTCCAGCTCCTTGTGCAGCCCCTGGGTGCCGCAGATGAAGCGCACGGAGGAGAGGCCGAAGCCCCATTTGTCATAGCTGGCCTTTGCTGCCTCGATAAGCTCCTTGCTGTCGGAAAGGCCAAGGTAGTTGTTCGCGCACATATTGAGCACGTTCTTCGCCTCGGTGGTGTCTATGCGCGCCTTCTGGGGGGTAGTGATTATGCGTTCGTTCTTATAGGTGCCGGATTCCCTGATGCTTTGGAGCATCTCGCCGTAATGCTTAAGTGCGGATTTCATATGCTGTTCCTTTCTATGTTATTTTTTATTGCGGGATTCCCTTACTTTGTCCAGTCAAGCACTACCTTGCCGCTCCTGCCGCTGTTCATGGCCTCGAAGCCCTTGTCGAAATCGCGATAGTTGAAGCGGTGGGTAATCATGGGAGTCATGTCAAGGCCGCCCTCAACCATGGTTATCATCTTGTACCAGGTCTCGTACATCTTGCGGCCGTATACGCCCTGAAGGGTCAGGCTGTTCCAGATGACCTTGTTTATGTTTATCTCTATGTTGCCGGGGTGTATGCCCAGAAGGGCGATCTTGCCGCCGTTGCGCATGTTGTCTATCATGGTGTTCAGGGCCGCTACGTTGCCGCTCATCTCCAGGCCTACGTCAAAGCCCTCTACCATGTGCTGGGGCCCGAATATGCTCTCCAGCTTGTCGTGCGCTACGTTCACCGTGGCTGTGGCGCCCATCTTCTTCGCCATCTCCAGCCGGTAGTCGTTCACGTCGGTGACCACTACGCTGCGTGCGCCGTTGCGCCTGCAGATGGCGGTGGCCATCATGCCTATGGGGCCTGCGCCGGTGATGAGCACGTCCTCGCCTATCACATCGAACATGAGGGCGGTATGTGTGGCATTGCCCAGCGCGTCAAAGAAGGATACCACGTCCTCCGGGATACCGTCTGGTATGGGCACCACATTGCTTGCCGGTATGCAGAGGTATTCCGCAAACGCGCCGTCACGGTTCACGCCCACACCCTTTGTGTGGCGGCAGTACTGACCGTGGCCGGCGCGGCAGTTGCGGCAGTGGCCGCATACAATATGGCCTTCGCCGGATACTATCTGGCCTACGTGGTAGGCCGTTACGCCGGGGCCCAGCTCCGCTATCTCGCCCACGTACTCATGGCCTATCACCATGGGGGGCTTTATGGTCTCCTGCGCCCACTGGTTCCAGTTGTAGATGTGTACGTCAGTGCCGCATATAGCGGTCTTGTGGATCTTGATAAGCACTTCGCCCATGCCGGGCACAGGCTTTGGTACCTGAGTCAGAACAAGCCCTTTTTCCGGTGCCGCTTTTACCAATGCGTCCATCATTTCCATTTTTTTGCCGCTCCTGTTTTATAAAATAAGATTTGCCGGGGAATTGACCTTCTCTGTGTCCGTATTCAAAGGACATCTAATAATAGTATATATCAAATTTTGCCGTTGTAAAGAGCTTATATCATGTTTTTCCATGTTCGCGTCCTGCGGACTGTTGTCTTTTTCGCGGCCACCTCAGGTTTACAAAGTCTTAATAGCGCAAAACGGCGACATGTGATATAATAGCCTTAAATATGGATACTCATTTCATTTCCCTACATTCTGAAAGGAGATATATAACAACATGGGTCTTTTACAGGCAGGAATAGGCGCGCTGAGCGGCGTACTGGCCGACCAGTGGCGCGAATACTTCTACTGCGACTCCATGCCGGAGAACGTCCTGATGACCAAGGGCGTAAAGCGCACGGGCAGCCGCAACGCCAACACCAAGGGCGAGGACAACATCATCACCAACGGCTCCATTATCGCCGTAAATGAGGGCCAGTGCATGATGATCGTAGAGCAGGGCGCCATAGTGGAGTTCTCTGCGCAGGCGGGAGAATTCGTGTGGGACAATTCCACCGAGCCTTCCATATTCTACGGCAACCTTAGCGACAACCTCAAGTCCACCTGGGAGATATTGAAGAAGCGCTTCACCTTCGGCGCTAACCCGGCGAAGGACCAGCGTATCTATTACTTCAACACCAAGGAGATAATCGGCAACAAGTACGGCACCGCCAACCCCGTCCCCTTCCGCGTGGTATATAACAACATAGGCGCGGGGCTGGAGCTTGAGGTATCCGTAAAGTGCTTCGGCGAATATTCCTATAAGATAACCAACCCCATGCTGTTCTACAAGAACGTATGCAGCAACGTCACCGACAGCTACACCCGGGACCGCATAGACTCCCAGATGCGCTCCGAGATGATGACCGCACTGCAGCCCGCCTTCGCCCGCATAAGCGACATGGGCATAAAGTACAGCTCCCTCCCCGGCCACACCACAGAGCTGGCCCAGTGCCTGAACGAAGAGCTTTCCGCAAAGTGGCGCGATCTCCGCGGCATAGAGATGGTCTCCCTGGGCATCAGCTCCATAAAGGCCAGCGACGAGGACGAGCAGCGCATCAAAGAATTGCAGCAGAGCGCAGCCCTCAGGGATCCCACTATGGCGGCTGCATATCTGGCAAGCTCCCAGGGCGCGGCAATGCAGAATGCTGCCAAAAACGAGGGTGCAGGCGCATTCGCAGCCTTCGCCGGCATCAACATGGCTCAGGGCATGGGCGGCAACGTAGGCAACCTGTTCCAGATGGGTCAGCAGCAACAGCAGTATCAGCAGCCCGCCCAGCAGCCCGTTCAGCAGGCGGCCCCTGCGGGCCCCGCTGCCAACAGCTGGACGTGCGAGTGCGGCGCGGTGAACACCGGCAAGTTCTGCATGGAGTGCGGCAAGCCCCAGCCCAAGGCTGAAGGCTGGACCTGCACCAACTGCGGCGCGGTGAACAAGGGCAAGTTCTGCATGGAGTGCGGCGCGAAGAAGCCCGACTCCGCACCTCTTTACAAGTGCGACAAGTGCGGTTGGGAGCCCAATGACCCCAAGAACCCGCCCAAGTTCTGCCCCCAGTGCGGCGACCCATTCAACGATAACGACGTAAAGAAGTAAAACGATGCTTTTTTCCACAGGGGGTGAGCCAGCTCGCTCCCTGTGTTTTGAATTTAAGCGAAAAACCGGCATAATAAAAATATACGGAGGAACAGGCAATGCGCCGCAAGGACAGGGAGATAACCGACATATGCGCAATATTGGAGCTTGTATCCGAATGCAAGGTCTGCCGCCTCGCCATGACAGACGGCGGCGTCCCCTACATAGTGCCGCTGAACTACGGCTATGAGTACGCGGACGGAGCGCTGACCTTCTACTTTCACAGCGCCAAAGAGGGCCGCAAGCTGGAAATACTAAAAAAGAACCCCACGGTATGCCTTGAGCTGGACGGCCGGGGCGAGCTTGTTGAAGGCGCGAACCCCTGCGCCTATGGCTACACCTTCGCCAGCGTCATAGGTACCGGCAATGTGGAGTTCATAGAGCATACGGAAGAAAAAATATACGCCCTGAACAGGATAATGAAGCATCAGGCGGGCATAGAGGCGCCCTTCACCGCCAGTATGGCGGATGCCGTATGCCTGTATAAGATGACCACCAATGATTTCACCTGCAAGATAAGAGCAAAGTAATGTAACATACCATATACGCACATACAGATGAATTTACCGGCAGAAATGCTGTATAAATACTGATTTTATAAAATACACTCACGAAAGGCGCCATAAATGATACGCTGCGGCTTTGAGCAGGGTGCGGCCCTGATGGGCTGTACCTCTGTGCAGAACATCTTCATACTGGAGTACATGCCCAAGGCACCCGAGCTATACTGCAAGGTATACCTTTTCGGCCTTATGCAGTGCGGCTGCCGGAGGCTGGAAAACGCCGACCTCTGCGCGTCCCTCGGCATCGACAGCGCCAAGGCGGTGGAGGCCTTCTTATACTGGCAGGACATGGGCCTGCTGCGCATAGTGGAGCAGGAGCCGTTAAGCGTTGAATATTTATCCGTTCAGGCAGGGCCCGTCACCGGCGGCACCCGCAAGTACGCCCCGCTCGTTTCGGCGCTTCGTCAGGTATGCGGCGCGCGGGTGCTCACCCCCGGCGAGCTTTCAAAGATATACGATTGGATAGAGGTATTCGGCCTGGGGGAGGCGGCGGCAGTAATGCTTGTACGCCGCTGCATGGAGCTGAAGGGGCCCTCCGTCAAGATACAGTTCATGGACAAGATGGCCCGGGAATGGGCCAAAGAAGGGGTGCTTACCGCCGCAGACGCGGAGCAGCGCATAAAGCTGGACACCGAGCTTCAGGGCGGCGCAAAGGCCATACTTGCCCGCTGGCGCAAGGGACGCATGGCCACGGAGGATGAGCTTGCCCTGTATAAGAAATGGACAGAGGAATGGGGCATGACGCTGGACGAGATACTTTCCGCCTGCCCCGCCATGACCTCTTCAGATAAGCCCACCTTCGCATACCTGAACGCCATACTGGAGGGCATGCGCATGGAGGGAGGGGTGCAGGAGGCCATTAAGTCCGCCGCCCTCACCGAGGAGCTTGCCCGGGAGATTTATTCCCGCGCCGGGCTAAAGGGCGCGCCGGGGCGCAGGGAAAAGGAAGCGGTAAGCACATGGACGGTATCCTGGCACATGCAGCCGGAGGCGGTGCTGGTGGCAGCTGAACGCTCAGCAGGCTACAGCCACCCCTTCGACAGGACCCGCCGGCTCATAGAGCAGCTGCACGAAAAGGGCGTTACCACTCTGCAGCAGGCCAGGAGGGCCATAGAGGAGCTGGAAAAGCAGCCCGCCGCAGAGGGCGGCAAAAAGCAGCAATCCTCTTACTTTATGAACTACGGCCAGCGCAAATACTCCGACGAGGATCTAAAGAGCATCGGAATAACCCTCTTGGAGGACGAGGAGGACAAAAAATGAAGCCTACGCCGGAGCTGATATACGAATACAGAATGAGCCGCGAAAGGGCGGAGCGGGAGGCCAGGGAGCGCCGGGAGGCCGCATGTACGGCCATACCGAGGCTCAGGGAAATAGCCGACCAGCGCCGCCGTCTGGCCTTCGACACAGGCCTTATGATAATGCGGGGGGAGGACTCGTCTGAGCTTCGCAATAAAGTTGAGCAGCTGGACAAAGAAGAGCTGAATTTGCTTCTTTCGGCCGGTTTGCCGCCAGACCATATGTTGCCACACTATCGCTGTAAAGCCTGTAACGATACCGGTTATGTGGGGGATACGGTAAAAAAGCTCTGTCCCTGCATGAAAGCCCGCATTCTGGAGGAAATGTACGCCACATCGGGTATCGATACGCAACAGAGTTTCGCAATGTTTCGCTCCGACATATACCCGTGCGACCGCCAGAAGCGCATCGCCCTGAAGGCAAAGGAGCTGTGCGAGGGGTACGCAATGGCCTTCCCAAAGTGCGACCCTATGGGGATACTGCTCATGGGCGGCACAGGCCTCGGCAAGAGCTATCTGCTAAACGCCATAGCTTTGGAGGTATCCTCCAGGGGCTACGACGTATACAAGGCCTCCGCCTACAACCTCATCAACGCCTTTATGGAGAGCATACGGGGCAGGGGCGAAAGTCCGGACATCCTCGGCCCTGATCTCATGATAATAGACGACCTGGGCACAGAGCCCATGATAAACTCCGTCACCCGGGAGACGCTGTTCTCCATCCTCAACGAGCGGCAGAGCGCCAGGAAGGCCACCCTTTGGGCCACCAACAGGAGCCTTGACGACATTCTCGCAAGCTACGGAGACAGATTCTTTTCCCGCCTCGTGGCGCCCCGGGAGACCATGGTGCTGCGGTTGGAGGGAGACGACCTCCGGCTCAGGCTCAAATAAAGCTTATTGCATTACGCTTATATATACCAGTCTGTCGAAAATCCCGGGGTTGATAAGGGGCCGCAGCCCCTTATATTCAATCCGGCTCTGACGACACAAGGTGAATTGCCCCGCAGGGGCAAGAGAAGGCCCCCTGGGGGGTGTGCGTCAGAACGGATGAAAACCCAGAGGTTTTCGTACTTTGCGGGTTTTGCCGCCCGGGAGCTAATGCGAGAGGCAAAACCCGTAAAAGCTCGAAAAAGTGGCGTTCAGCCACTTTTTCGAAAGTCTCATATATTTTAAGGAGTGACTTTTTTGATGTTTAGGGTAAGACGCTTACTGGCCCCATTTGTGCTGTGCATTGCGCTTTTGTTCTCAGAAGCACAGGCCTTCACCATAGCATGGCTCAGCGATACCCAGAACTATCACAATGCCTACAAGCCCATCTTCGACGGCATGACCCAGTGGATAGCCGACAACAGGGAGGCTCTGGATATACGCTTTGTTTTCCATACCGGCGACGTGGTAGGCAGCTGGAGCTCCGAGGACCAGTGGCGGCAGGCCAGGGAATCCATGGGCATACTCAGCAGCGCCTCCATTCCCTTCCTGACGGTATGCGGTAACCACGATATAGGCTATAGGATGAACTACGCCAACTTCCTGAAATACGTGCTCAGCCTCCGCCCCGCCTCCATGTCTCAGGAATACGGCGATACCGGCAGCCGCTACGAGCTGTTTTCAGCAAACGGCCGGGACTACATATTCATGGGCATAGCCTTCTCCAACAAGGGACCCAGTGAAGACGAGGTAAACTGGATAAACGGAGTATTGCGGCAATACAGCAGCAGGGACGCCATAATAATCACCCACAGCTACCTTAAAAAGAGCGCTTCCTATACCACCCAGGGAAAGGCCATATTCGAAAAGATAGTAAAGGCCAACCCCAACGTTTTTCTGGTGCTGTGCGGCCACTGCCGGGATATCTCCTACAAAAACGTGCAGCTTGACGACGACGGCGACGGCGATCCGGACAGGACGGTATATGCCATTCTCTCCAACTTCCAGGGCCACAAGGCCGGCGGAGGCGGGTACATGCGCATACTGGACTTCAAGGACAGCGATATATACATCTACACCTACTCCCCCTATTACGATTCCTGCGAATATCCCAAGGGCAAAACCGAGGCTACCGTGCCCCTGCCCTGATTGCGGTATATGGCGAAATAGGGTATAATACCGCCATGGAAGAAGAAAAAGACATCTTAACTGAAGAAAATAACGAGTCGGAAATACCCGTGGAAGCCGAAATGATAGATCAGGCGGTTGAAGAGGCGGCGGAGCACGCCGGCGGGGAGGACGACGGCTTTTTCGGCAAGTACATATGGGATGAGGAAACGGGCAGGCTGTACGAGATAACCGAGGATCCAAAAAAGAAGTGGGACAGGCTGCTCCCGCTGCTGCTGATTGCGCTGCCAGTAACAGCCCTTGCGTTTGGCATCGCCAAGGGTTCCTCGCTTCTGCCGCCGGAATGCTACAATGGCACCTCCATACTGTCCGAAAGCAATGTGGGGGAACAGCTTGCCCAGCCTAAAGCTTACGGAGTAAGCGACGCTGAAGAGGCAACGGCCGAGAACAGCCCCGACACAGAGCAGGCCATGGCGCCGGAACAGTATACGCCCTGCGCCATAGTCATAGACGGCAGGACAAGGGCGGTGCTGGCCAGCACCGAGGCCGCAGAATCGCTGCTGGAGGAAGTCAGGAGCTACTTCGACGGCAAGGTGACGGAATCCGGCGACCGTACCACCGAACTTTACAGTGGGGTAGAGATGCAGCTCCAGCCCGATGCAAAGCCCGAAGACATTTCCAGCTACGACCAGGTATACGAAAAGTTCACCTCCTCAAGCAGTCCTCTGAAGGTCATTACCACTGTGACGAGCAGCGAAACGAAGGAGCTGCCCTTCGGCTCAAAGGTGGAGAAAGACCCCACACTGGTGGCCGGCACCGGCATTACCCTTTTTCTGGGCAGGGCGGGCAGCAGAACCACCGTGAACCATACGGTATACATAAACGGCGAAAAGAGCTCCAGCCGCAGCAAGAGCGAAACAGTTACGGTGGAACCCCAGGATACGGTAATACTTCAGGGCACCGATAAAAAGAGCGGCGGCGATCCGGGCAGGCACGAGGGCAAGGAGGGCAGAAAGCCCGAGGCGCTCAGCTTTGCTTCCCCCGTAGCCGGTGGAGAGATAATCTCAAACTACGGGCAAAGGGACGGCATACTTCATCTTGGCCTGGACTACGCCGCAAAGACCGGCGATCCGGTGCTGTCCAGCGAGGGAGGCACCGTGGTCTGCGCCATAAATCGGGGCGGCTACGGCAACATCATAGAGATAGACCACGGCGAAGGGTTCGTCACCCGCT
>OGOU01003173.1_pt1 | contig 10825 bp, 10 predicted proteins | sample 1552721 | NCBI WGS metagenome assembly OGOU01 (sample SAMEA2580176, study PRJEB22360) | human gut metagenome | biome: human gut; feature: human-associated habitat; material: faeces | place: Denmark | collected 2008/2010 | reverse complement strand
CCAAGACCTGCCTCGTTAGAGAAAATTCCTCGTGCGACACCTTTCTGCATTGCCACGATCATGGATCCAACCACACCACCTGTCACTGCGCTCGGGTTAAACGCTGCTTTTACAACAGTTACGATTGCTGCCGGGATCTCTGTAATGTTGCAGATGATCAGAGCAACACTGAGCACAATATAGATTACTGCCATAAATGGTACAATGATCTGGCTGACTGTTGCAATTCGCTTCAAACCTCCGATCAGGATTGCTGCCACACAGAATGCAAGAATCAGAGAAGAAACAACAACAGCCACAGAATACTGTCCCAAAAACGGGATATTGATACAGTTTGTTTTATTTGGATCAAAGAAGTTCTGTACCGCACTGGAAATACCATTTACCTGGCTGAAAGTACCTATACCAAAGAGACCAACACATACACCAAAGAATGCAAAGATCTTTGCAAGCCATTTCCATTTGCTTCCCATACCTTTTTCGATATAGTAGAATGGTCCGCCAAGGCTGTGTCCATCCTCGGCAACCACACGATACTTAACTGCCAGAAGTCCTTCTGAATATTTCGTTGCCATTCCGAAGAATGCTGCTACGATCATCCAAAACAATGCTCCCGGACCTCCGGCACAGACTGCTGTTGCCACACCGACGATATTACCGGTACCGATTGTTGCACTCAGTGCTGTACATAAAGCTGCAAAACTGGAGATTTCTCCGTCTCCTTCTTCCTCATTCTTAAACATCCATTTCAGAGCCAGCGGAAGACGACGCACCTGAAGAAACCCAAGTCTGCTGGTAAGAAGGACACCACCTGCTATGATCAATACCATAAGCGGCACTCCCCAGACTTTGTTATCCACTGCAACTAAGAAATTATTGATTGCTTCCCACATCTCAAAAAGTTCTCCTTACGTATATATTTTTCAGCATCATAAACAAGGGGACTTCATAAAAAGAATCAATCTCTGATAAAAGGATAATAATAAGAATCTCTGAAACTCAGACTAAAAAAAGAACTGCTAAAAGAATAAACTTCCAGGATGTAATTATAAAAAAGCATCCTCTGTCCTTTTGCCTGAGAGATTCAAGACGCTTACGCGTCGCTTGCACCTTCGGCCCCTGTACTGAAACAGGTGTCTCCAGAGAAACGATCCATTTACAGTTTCTGTCCGATAACACGGATACCTGAGAGTTTTACTCCTTCGGTGGGCCCTGGCCTCTTTCCTGCAAACTTCTCCTCGTTATTGCTGTCACTGCGTTATACTATAGTGCTAAATCATTAAGATGTCAAGAGGGAAATTTTTTTCTTCCCTCTTGAAATTTTTTGTTAATTAAATGTATTTTATTTCGGGCTGACAATCTTTCCTGCCACCGCACATGCTGCCGCAGTCTTCGGAGATGCCAGATAAATTTCTACTTTGGATGTTCCCATACGGCCGAGGAAATTACGGTTGTTTGTTGCCACAACGCGCTCTCCATCTGTCAGTATACCACCTGCACGTCCACAGCACAGTCCGCATCCCGGATGTGTGATCATCGCCCCTGCCTCAGCCAGAGTATCCAGAATACCCAGCTCGATTGCCTGTCTGTAGATCTTACGGCTTGCCGGTGTTACGATCAGTTTTACATAATCTGCAACTTTTTTGCCTTTCAGAACTTCCGCTGCTGCTGCAAGGTCTTCCAGACGTCCGTTTGTACAGGAACCGATAAATACCTGATCGATCTCAGTTCCTTCCAGTGTGCTGACATCACGGATCTTATCTACCTGAGACGGGCATGCCATAACCGGAACCAGATCTTCTGCACGATAGGTCACAATATTAAGATATGTGGCATCCTCATCTCCGACAAGACTCTTCTGGAAATCGTTCAGCTCAATCTCGCAGTACTCTGCCGTCTTTTCATCAGGAGTAAAGAGCGCACATTTTGCGCCTGCCTCAATTGCCATGTTGGCAATTGTCATGCGGCTAGCCACAGACATATTCTTCACTGCACTTCCTGTAAATTCCAGTGCACGATATGTAGCTCCGTCCGCACCGAGATCCCCGATCAGACGCAGGATCACATCTTTTGACATGACATTTTCCGGAAGTTCTCCGTCGATCACAACTTTGATCGTTTCCGGAACTTTGATCCACATAGTCCCTGTTCCGAGGATACTTGCCATCTCGGTATAACCGATACCGGAAGAAAAAGCGCCGACACATCCGTAAGTAGTCGTATGGCTGTCTGTACCAAATACGATATTGCCCGGTTTCACATAGCCGGCCTCTGTCATTAACTGATGGCAGATTCCGTCACTTCTATGTACGTTTTTCATGCCATATTTTTCTGCAAAAGCATCTCCTGTGTGGAAATGTCTGGTATCATCAAGCTGGCTTGCCGGAACAAGGTGGTCATAGATCAAAACTACTTTGTCCGGATCCCATAATTTCTGAAATCCCATTTCTTCGAATTTCTCTGCAACAAACGGAATAAAAATATCGTGGATCATTACTCTGTCGACATTGACGGTGACGATATCACCCGGTTTTACGGCATGGCCCACATTGTTTCTGATAATCTTTTCAATAACTGTTTCACCCATCTGATCCACCTCCTTAGTCCAGTCCGTTCAGTTTACGCATGGCTTTTACAAGCCCGCCCGCCTGAATGATGCTCATCAGGTTCTCCGGCAGGGAAGCGATCGGGTACTGTTTTCCGTTGTAGTCCACATGCTCATTCATAATAACAGTTACGGAATCTCCTTCTTTAACATCTTCATGAAGATCCGGCTGTTCGATCAGAAGAAGACCGTTGTTGATAGAGTTTCTGAAGAAAATTCTGGCAAAAGATTTCGCGATGACACACTGGATTCCCAGCGCTTTGATGATCTCCGGTGCCTGCTCTCTGGATGAACCGCAGCCAAAGTTTTTGCCGGCAACAATGATGTCGCCTTTCTGAATCTGACCAGCCAGTTCCGGGCGAAGCGGGCTGAATCCATATTGTTTCATATCGTCGATTGTTTTGAGTGCCAGATACTCGGTCGGAATGATGATATCCGTATCAATGTCATCACCAAGCACCCAGACTTTACCTGTAAACTTTTCCATAATCTATGTTCCCTCACTGAATATGTATTCGTTGTTTGTACTCTGCCTTTATGTTTCTCAGATTTCAGACGGCAGCGCGATCTTTCCTGCGATTGCCGAAGCTGTAACAGTTGCTGCTGATCCGAGATATACTTTGGAGCTCGGATGTCCTGCACGTCCCTTGAAGTTACGTGTTCCGGTACTAATCAGAACTTCGTTTTCTCCGATCACTCCCTGGCAGCTTCCCCAGCATACACTGCAGTTCGGGTTCATAACGATTGCGCCGGCTTCCATAAAGATGTCAATCAATCCTTCTTTTAATGCCTGCCGGTAAATGGTCTGGCTTGCCGGAACAACAAGGAAGCGTACTTTATCTGATACTTTCTTTCCTTTGATAATCTCGGCACCCACACGCAGGTCCTCGATACGTCCATTGTTACAGGAACCAAGGAATGCTTCGTTGATCTCGATGCCACATGCTTCTTCTGCCGGAACAACATTGTCTACAAAATCCGGTCTGGCAACTACCGGACGGACTTTGCTCAGATCAAATGTGTATTCTCTTACATATTTTGCATCCGGATCGCTGTGGAAAACGGCTTTTGGCTCACGTCCATGCTCTTTCAGATATTCCATAGCTTTCTCATCAGCTTCAAAGATACCGGTCTTTGCACCGGCTTCTACTGCCATGTTGCAAAGTGTCATACGGTCACTGATACTCAATGTCTTTGCACCTTCTCCGGTAAATTCCATTACCTGATAGTTACATCCATTTGCACCAACTTCGCCAATGATCGTAAGGATCAGGTCACGTGCGGTCACACCTTCCGGAAGTTTTCCTGTCAGATTGAATTTTACAGATTCCGGAACAAGTACCCAGGAAGTACCTGTCACCATTCCATAGAGGAAGTCTGTACATCCGACACCGGTACCAAATGCACCGAGTGCACCGTAGGAACATGTATGGCTGTCTGCACCAAAGATCAGTTCGCCCGGACGCACATAATTTTCAATCATGACCTGATGGCAGACACCTTTTCCTTCCCAGAAATCAATGTTGTTTGCTTTTGCAAAATCTCTCATTTTTTTCTGAGACGCTGCTGTTTTCGGGCAGTCAGACGGTACGTTATGGTCCACGATAAATACAAGTTTCTTTGTATCTGCAATGTGCGGATTTTTTAATTTATTGTTATACATATCAACAGTCAGATGTGTCGTTCCGTCGTTACTCATCAGACGGTCAAGCTGTACGGTATGGATATCTCCTGGCTTTACGCTCTCCACTCCGGCTGCCGCTGCAATAATTTTTTCTGCGATTGTCATTCCCATGGTTATTTCTCCTCCTTGTTCAGTGAAGCGATCAGACCGCCCTGATTCAGAATTCCCTGCATATATTCCGGGAGTTTTGTACAGGTATAAGTCTTGCCGTTTGCAACTGCTGTTCCGTCAGACATATGGAGTTCCATAGTATCTCCGGTTGCTACATTATCCGGAAGATCTTTACAGACAATTGCCGGAAGACCGATATTGATTGCATTTCTGAAGAAAATTCTCGCAAAAGATTTTGCAATGACAGCCTGTACACCAAGTGCTTTCAGGACACCCGGTGCTTGCTCTCTGGACGAACCACAGCCGAAGTTTTCTCCGCCTACTACGAAATCTCCGGGTTTTACTTTCTTTGCAAAATCAGGATCTAATGATTCAAATGCGTGCCCTTTCATTTCATCCAGATTCGGCAGAAGCAAATACTGGGATGCAATGATCTGGTCTGTATCAAGGTCATTATGAAATTTAAAAATTGTTCCCTTGTCCATAATAAGAATTCCTTTCTATGTATAACTATTCATTTTCTCTCTATTTTACCACAAAATATGTGAATAGAAAATGTATATTTAGATAACTTTATGCTGTAACCACTTCCGGCTGTGAAATCTCCACGTAAAAATAATTCCACGAAGTGTCCAGTCTGCAAACATACCGATCCAGACACCCATCGGACCGAATCCCATGACTCTGATCAGAAATACACAGAGGCAGAATCTGCATGCCCACATCGTACAGCAGGAAACGATCATGGAAAATTTCACATCTCCTGCTGCACGAAGTCCATATCCAGGTATGAATGCCATGATCCATACAAGCGGCTTTACAATTGTGATCCACATCACCATATGAAAACACATATCTGCACTTTCTTTTTCCATACCACCAAGGATTGTGATTGGTTTTGTCAGTGCAAATACACCAAGACAGCTTATGATGATAATAACTTCTGCGATCACGCAGAGTTTTTTTATGTAATAGACTGCTTCATCCTGTCTTCCGGCACCAAGACACTGACCGACGATCGTCATCAGACCAACTCCGACTCCGATTGCTGCAATACCATTTAGATTTTCCAGGATATTTGTCATTGCCTGTGCTGCGATTGCGGTAGTTCCAAGCGTGGAAACTGTTGACTGAATTGCAAGCTTCCCAAGCTGAAACATACTGTTTTCGATGCCTGACGGAATACCGAGTCCGAGAATACGTCTGATCATACTCCAATCCGGACGGATCTCGAAATAATCACGTACAACAATCTCCTGACCTTCTTTTTCCTTTCGAAGCTGGATTATAACGACAACTGCACAGAAAATACGGGAAATCAATGTAGAAAGCGCCGCACCTGCAACTCCCATATGAAATCCCCAGATCATCACTGCATTTCCCGCAATATTCATGACATTGGAAATCATCGAAATGATCATCGGTCCTTTTGTATTATCCTGCGCCCTGAAAATAGAAGCTGCTGAATCATAAGCTGCGATGAACGGGAACGACAGGGCTGTATAGAAGAAATATATTTCCGAAGCACGCATGACCGCCGGTTCTACCGATCCGAAGATCAACCTCAGGAGTGGTTTCTGGAAAACAAGACAGATCAGACTCACCGCTACCGAAATAGCTGTTATGATAAACAACACCTGTCTTGCAGATTCGTTTGCTTTTTCTTTATTTCTCTGTCCTATGTACTGTGCACAGATGATCGCACCGCCTGCCGCCAGTGCGGAGAATGCCTGAATGACGAGCACGTTGATTGAATCTACCAGCGATACCGCTGAGATTGCCGCCGAACCGACATTACTTACCATCATGGTATCCGCAGTTCCCATGATGGAATTAAGCAGCTGTTCCAACACGACCGGAATCAGAAGACTGCAGATCATGCGATTAGAAAACATATGCTGTTGCTGTTCCATTTTTCACTCAACTCCCCCATAATTCATTTCCAAACTTTACCGGCGGTCATGCCGACTTTGACATTATGTTCCTTTCCGCAGGATAATGCAAGTTTTTATCAAAGAACATATTATGGGAGCAGTTCGTATGCAATACGCGGGCTTCCATCCGGGACATGTACGATGCCGCAGCTTACAAAACCGTATTTTTCCAATACGTGCTGCATTACTTTGTTATCCGTATGTGTATCGATCCGAATATGCGGCACTTGTGCGCTGCAGTAATCCATGACATGACCAAGAACGCCCTGCACTGTTCCGTCGCTGGCTACACGATGCACGGCAGCATAAGGTTCCTCTGACTTCCAGTTTCCTTCTTCTATCTCCAGATAGGTCGGATCTTCTCCTATAATAAAGGCGAATACTGCATGAATGTCCGCTTTCTCCAGTACATACAAATTTCCCTGACAGATATCTTCCTCTATCAGAGCTTCCGGTTCGTCACCTTTCCCCCACTGTGAATGGTTGCCGTTTTTTCTCATAAACTGTCTTGCCACCTCGTAGATTTCCCGGATTCTCGGAAGATCCCACGGTGTCGCTTTTCTTATTGTACAGGACATGTATTTATCCTCTCTCTCTATAAATTATAATAGTTACTGTACACTCCGTTCACAGCAGTTTATAATACTCCCTGCTCCTGCATCTCTCTGGCCACGGAAACATACTCTTTGCTGTTCTCAAGAATCCCCAGTTTTTCTTCCCAGGTAAGGTTCCGTCTGATTTTTGCCGGACTTCCCATCACAAGAGAACCATCTGGTATCACAGTATTCTTCGTCACAAGACTTCCTGCTCCTATAATACAGTCATTTCCAATCTTTGCACCGTCAAGTATCACTGCCCCCATTCCAATCAGCGTTCTGTCCCCAATCGTACAGCCATGAATCACTGCATTATGTCCCACTGTAACATTATTTCCGATACAAACCGGCATGTTACGGCTCACATGAACTGTACAGTTCTCCTGAATATTGGACTCTTCCCCAATCACAACCGGAGCTTCATCCCCACGGATCACGGCAAAAGAAAGCACACAACTGTCACGCCCGATCGTCACATCACCTGTGATTGCCGACTGTTTTGCAATTCTCGCATCTTCTGATATTTTTACACTTTTATAATTCATTGTATCTTCCTCTGATTTCTGCAATTTTGCCAGTATAATTTCAGTGTAGCAAGCCATGCTTTTGTTGTCAATCGACAAACATGATCCGATACTGTCTATATATGTCGCTGAGAGTTTAGTCAAATGTTTCCGGTTCCGATCTTATTCTTAAATTCATACGGCGTACATCCCATCTGACTGCGAAAAACTTTGCCGAAATAGCTGGCAGAGTGAAACCCGCAGTTCTGGGAAACTGTCGTAATCGTCTCAGAGGTGTTTTTCAGCATAGTGCATGCCATCTGCAGGCGGTATTCTTTGAGACGTTCTTCTTTTTCTGATGTACGCAGTTTTGCTGATTCCGGCATGACCCATTCTGCCTGAGTTCGGTATTGCAATTTCTTCCATTTGCCGGTAATATTCAGCTCATCTTTTCACTATATACAATACATCCAACAAGCGCCATACGGTTTTCTGCTCCGTATGGCGCTTGTTTATAATTATTCTCTATTTTAATATGTAAAAAGCGCAAGGATCATATACACCACGACCGACACAATACAATACAGCGAATTTGTCGTAGATACATATGCGCTTCCGTCTTCACGCTTAAGGAAAGTCTGCATACTGAACGTAGCCGGTGCGGACATATAGGTAATCACTGCCAGGTCCAGTAATTTATTACTTCCGATAAAACTATGTACCGCCAGAAGGACACACACGATCATAACTGCCTGCAGCACAATACGCATCACGATCGTCCGAACACACGGTCCAAAAAGTTCCGGTGTCAGTTCCATGCTGAAACCTACTACAATCAGAATGATTGCCGTCAAAGCTGTAGTCAGAATACTCTCGACGCTTGTATAAATCCCGCCTGCCGGGCCTGCAAGCAGAAGTTTGATCACGCCTGTCAATCCCGCAATGATTCCCAGAACACTTGCGATAAATGCCGGTGTTTTTACTGCACTTACTGCAAGATTCTTTACATTAATCTTCTCACCGTTCTCGGTCTGGCCAAGCATTCCCATATAAATACTGAATCCAAAAAGCAGTCCCGCAATATCAAGAACTGCGATCTGTGACAGGTTATCCTGTCCGCAGAGACTTGTGTACAGAGGATATGCCATCGAGCCGCCCTCATACACACTGACCATAAATGGCAGATACTTGCGGTAATTTTCTGTCATAAGCGGCTTCATAAGAAATCCGATGCCAAAAGATACAACCAACATGATGAACATGATCCCGACCAGCTTTGCCGTTTCTGCTCCATAATCCGATGTCGCCAGTGCATGAAAGATTGCCACAGGAAGCATGATGTTTGTAACCAGTGCTTTCATGCTGTCGATGCCGTTCTTGTTCAGCAATTTCCATTTCCGGCATAAAATACCAAGAATGATCATTACCAGTACTGGTGATATGATTTCCAGAACTTTCATTTGTTTCCTCTCCCTTAAATCAGACGTCTTCCTCAACACTCTAAATAACTTTAAATGTTTTCGCCTGCCCTGCTTACCAAACAGCTCTGTAAAAGCAAACGCAACAACATTAAATATATTATCTATCAAAACAAACAAAATCACAAGATATTTTGTCTGCTTGTTTTTGTTTCCAGTACATAAAAAGGCCCAAAAGCTTATTCTGCTCTGAAACAGAGTGTTCATAAGACTTTCCGGCCCTTTCATAGTTAAATTAAAAGATAAATCTGAGCTTTACAGATTATTTACCTGCAACCTGAGCTGCAACTTCTGCTGCAAAGTCATCCTGACGTTTTTCGATACCATCACCTGTCTCGTAACGAACGAAACCTTTGATTGTGATCTTAGCGCCGTTTGCTTTTGCAACTTCTTCTACGTATTTACCAACGGACTGTTTTCCGTCTTCTGCTTTAACGTATACCTGGTCAAGAAGGCAGATTTCTTTGAGTTCTTTCTTGATACGTCCAGTGATCATACCCTGGATAACCTTTTCCGGTTTCTGGGATTCTTTTGGATCGTTCTGGATCTGAGCAAGAAGGATTTCTTTTTCATGTTCGATGTATTCAGCACTTACTTCGCTGTCGCTTGTGTACTGCGGTTTCAGAGCTGCGATCTGCATTGCTACGTTTCTAGCCATTTCTTTAACTGCATCGTTAACAACATCTGTCTCAACGTCTACAAGAACGCCGATTTTCCCACCCATATGTGTATAGGAAGCAACAAAACCATTGTCTTCTTTTACCTGAGCGAATCTTCTGATGTTCATGTTCTCGCCGATAACTGCAACCTGAGCTGCAAGAGCTTCTTTTACAGTCTTAGTTGTATCAAGTGCCCATGGCTCTGCAAGGAAAGCATCGATATCTGCTGCGGAAGTAGTAAGTGCCTGTGCTGCAACATCTGCAACATAGCCCTGGAATTTTTCGTTTTTAGCAACGAAGTCTGTCTCAGAGTTAACTTCTACAACAACTGCGCTCTTAGCGTCATCAGCAACGAGTGTCTTGCAAAGACCTTCTGCTGCAACACGGCCTGCTTTCTTCTGAGCTGTAGCAAGACCTTTTTCACGCAGGAATTCTACTGCTTTGTCCATATCGCCTTCTGTAGCTGTAAGAGCTTTCTTACAATCCATCATTCCGGCACCGGTCATTTCTCTTAATTCTTTTACCTGAGCTGCTGTAATAGCCATTGTATTCTCCTCCTGGAATTAAATCAATTATTCCTCTGTAGCTTCTTCAACTTCTGCTTCTTCAGCTTCTGTTGTTCCCTGATTTGCTTCGATAACAGCATCTGCCATTTTGGAAACGATCAGTTTTACGGCACGGATAGCATCATCGTTACCCGGGATTACATAATCAAGTTCTTCCGGATCACAGTTTGTATCGCAGATACCGATAAGCGGAATACCTAATGTATGAGCTTCCTGAACGCAGATTCTTTCTTTCTTAGGATCAACGATGAAGATTGCGTCCGGGAGACGTTTCATCTCTTTGATACCGCCAAGGTTTTTCTGCAGTTTAGCAAGTTCTTTTCTTAATTCAATAACTTCTTTCTTTGGAAGTACTTCGAAAGTTCCGTCAGCTTCCATAGCTTCGATCTGTTTCAGTCTTGCAATACGGCTCTGGATTGTCTTGAAGTTTGTAAGCATACCACCAAGCCATCTTTCGTTTACATAGAACTGTCCGCAACGCTCTGCTTCTGCTTTGATAGCATCCTGGGCCTGTTTCTTAGTTCCAACGAAAAGGATGTTTCCGCCATTAGCTACGATGTCAGCTACTGCATTGTAAGCATCGTCTACCATACCTACAGACTGCTGAAGGTCGATGATGTAGATACCGTTTCTTTCTGTGTAGATGTACGGAGCCATTTTAGGGTTCCATCTTCTTGTCTGATGTCCGA
>OGOU01003165.1_pt1 | contig 10849 bp, 7 predicted proteins | sample 1552721 | NCBI WGS metagenome assembly OGOU01 (sample SAMEA2580176, study PRJEB22360) | human gut metagenome | biome: human gut; feature: human-associated habitat; material: faeces | place: Denmark | collected 2008/2010 | reverse complement strand
ACGCATAAAAATACCCTCCTTACTGGTTTGTCCAGTAAAGAGGGTACATATCAAAGTGTGCGGCCGTTTTTTGCACCATATGCAATAAACAGACCGATATGGAGAAGCATGTAAACACAAAACAGGTTGCATTTGTCACAGGGCTTCGGCTATAATACGAGAGAGCCGGATTACTGAGGAATAAATTCCGGCAGGAATCCACACATATCACTTTAACGAAAGCGAGAATAAATATGAGTATATTGAATGTTGAACATCTGACACATGGCTTTGGCGACAGAGCAATCTTCTCAGATGTTTCTTTCAGACTCCTGAAAGGAGAGCATATCGGACTTGTCGGTGCGAATGGCGAAGGTAAGTCTACTTTTATGAGTATTGTCACCGGAAAACTGATGCCGGATGAGGGCAAGGTAGAATGGGCCAAAAACGTCCGCGCAGGTTATCTCGATCAGCATGCGGTTCTGGAAAAAGGGATGACGATCCAGGAAGTGCTGAAATCTGCTTTTGACCCGCTCCTTCAGAAAGAACAGAGAATGAATGAAATCTGTGATCTTCTCGGAAGTGCGGATGAAGAAGAAATGAATGGCCTGATGGAAGAACTGGGAACAATTCAGGATGAACTGACATTACATGATTTTTATGTCATTGATTCCAAAGTCGAAGAAGTTGCAAGAGCACTCGGGCTTCTGGATCTGGGACTTGACCGTGATGTTACAGACCTGAGTGGCGGACAGAGAACAAAAGTTCTTCTCGGTAAACTTCTTTTGGAAAAACCGGATATCCTGCTTCTGGATGAGCCGACCAACTATCTTGATGAAGAACATATTGCGTGGCTGAAACGCTATCTTCTTGATTATGAAAACGCATTTATTCTGATCTCACATGACATCCCGTTTCTCAATGAGGTAGTAAATATCATCTATCATATGGAGAATCAGGAGCTGAACCGTTATGTCGGCGACTACGATCATTTCCAGGAAGTGTATGCAGTGAAGAAAGCACAGCTGGAAGCGGCATACCGTCGTCAGCAGCAGGAAATCAGCGAACTGAAAGATTTTGTTGCAAGAAATAAAGCGCGTGTTTCCACCAGAAACATGGCAATGTCACGTCAGAAAAAGCTGGACAAAATAGATGTCATCGAACTGGCAGCAGAAAAACCAAAGCCGGAATTTCATTTCCGCACTGCGCGCACTTCGGGTCGTTTCGTTGTGACTGCAAAAGAACTTGTGATCGGCTATGAAGAACCGCTTTCCAGACCGCTGACCTTTGCGATCGAGCGTGGCGAAAAGATCGTGCTCACCGGTGCCAACGGAATCGGAAAAACAACACTCTTAAAGAGTATCCTCGGTTTGATTCCGTCCCTTGGCGGAAACGTGGAGCTTGGCGATTATCTGGAAATCGGATATTTCGAGCAGGAAATGCCAAAAGGCAACACCAACAGTTGTATCCAGGAAATCTGGGAAGAATTTCCATCCTATACCCAGTATGAAGTGCGTTCCGCACTGGCGAAATGCGGCCTGACGACCAAGCATATTGAGAGCCAGGTACGAGTTTTAAGCGGTGGTGAGCAGGCAAAAGTGCGTCTTTGCAAGCTGGTGAACCGTGACACCAATATTCTTCTTCTGGACGAGCCTACCAATCATCTGGATGTAGATGCAAAAGACGAGCTGAAAAAAGCTCTCCGGGAATACCGCGGAAGTATCCTTCTCATCTGCCATGAACCGGAATTTTACCAGGATGTGGTAAATGAAGTCTGGGATATGAGCAAGTGGACAACCAAGATATTCTGATAATGGATATAGATATATGGCAGAAAAGACCGATATAATTCGAAAAGTACAATAAATGGGACATAAAAGATGACAGCATAAGGGCAGCAGAGTCTGCCAGACAGAATACAGAGGACAAATAAATGGAAGAAACACAATTGAAAAAATTCAGTATCGTTATGGAGGGCGGCGGTATGCGAGGCTTGTATACCGCCGGTGTGATCGATGTTCTGATGGAAAATGAGATTTACGCAGACAGTGCGGTGGGCGTATCGGCTGGAGCTGTTTTTGGATGCAATTATAAGTCCAGGCAGATCGGAAGAGTTCTTCGCTATAACAAAAAGTACTGCAAGGATAAAAGACTTGCAAGCATCCGGAACTGGATCACCACAGGAGATGTATACAGCCGGGAATTCGGATATTATGAACTGCCCTGGAAACTGGATATTTTTGACCGTCAGACCTACGCAGAAAATCCCATGAAATTTACAGTGGTGTGTACGGACCTGGATACAGGAAAACCGGTGTATCATGAATGTCCCAACGGAGATGTGGAGGATATTGAATGGATGCGCGCATCTGCATCGATCCCGATAGCCTCCCGACCGGTGAAGCTTGGGGGAAAGAGACTTCTGGACGGTGGTGTGTCTGATCCGATCCCGGTTAAGTGGATGCTTTCCAGGGGATACGAAAAAAACGTAGTGGTGCTTACCAGAGATGTGAAGTACCGAAAAAAAGCGAACCCGAAGATGCAGCTTTTTCTGAAAGCAGTATTACATAAATATCCGGCTTTTCTGAAGGATCTGGAGGAACGGCATATCCATTATAATGAAACACTGGAGGAACTGGCTTCTCTGGAAAAAGAGGGGCGCATTCATATCATCCGTCCGAGCAGTCCCATCCAGGCGGCGATGATCGAGCGTGATGAGAGTAATCTGGAGCGGATCTACCAGACAGGAAGAGCAGATATGAAAAAGGATCTGGAGAAGCTGAAAGCCTACCTGGATTCCTGAATCACAGACCGAAACAAAATTCGACTTATACCCCTTTCTATGTTATGATATTGGATATAATTACAACAGAAAGGGGTATTTTCAATGGGAGAAAAACCTCAGAATATAAAACACAGACATATAAGCCTGGGCGTGCTTGCCCATGTGGATGCAGGAAAGACGACATTATCGGAAGGCCTGCTTTTTAAATGCGGAAGGATCCGGAAAATCGGAAGAGTCGATCACAAGGATGCGTATCTGGATACCTATGAGCTTGAGAGGGAGAGAGGAATCACCATTTTTTCAAAGCAGGCAGTTTTTTCCATGGGGGATATGGAAGTGACACTTCTGGATACACCGGGGCATGTGGATTTTTCTGCTGAGATGGAGCGTACCCTGCAGGTGCTGGATTATGCAATCCTGGTGATCAACGGAGCAGATGGTGTGCAAGGGCATACACAGACATTGTGGAGACTGCTGACACAGTATAAGATCCCAACATTTCTTTTTGTAAATAAAATGGATCAGGAAGGAACAGACAGGGAAAGACTTCTTGAGGAGCTGAAGAAGAAATTAAGCGGATGCTGCGTGGATTTTAGTGGAGAACTGGAATGCTCCGGTGCAGAAGCAGCAGGGAAAAAGGAGAATCCTGTGGATAACTCCGGGAAATCTCCGTCAGCTGAAGGAATGCAGCTGAAAGACAACGCCAATGAAGCAGAAAAAGAGAATATATTCGAAACGCAGGGCGCTTCTGATAAAATAAATGGAACTGATGATTTTCTGGAAAATATCGCCATGTGTGAGGAGAACCTTCTGGAAAGCTTCCTGGAAACAGGAACGATCACAAAAAAGGACGTGGCAGAGCTGATCCTGGAGCGAAAGCTTTTTCCATGCTTTTTTGGATCTGCCTTGAAGATGGAAGGCGTAGATGCTTTTATCCATGGAATGGAGACCTACATGGCAGTACCGTCCTATCCCGCGGAATTCGGAGCCAGGATCTTTAAGATCGCCAGAGATGAGCAGGGAAACCGTCTCACTTATATGAAGATCACCGGCGGCAGCCTGAAGGTTAAGGAGACGCTGACCAATGCAGGAAGAAATGGTATTCCGGCAGAGGAAATCTGGGAGGAAAAGGCAGATCAGATCCGTATCTATTCCGGTGCAAAATTTGAAATGCTCAAAGAGGCAGAGGCAGGAACCGTCTGTGCAGTTACAGGTCTTACCGAAACATATCCGGGAGAGGGACTTGGCATTGAGGCGGATTCTGCCATGCCGGTGCTGGAACCGGTACTGAATTATCAGATCATCCTTCCGGAGGGCTGTGACGCTCACAGGATGCTGAAAAGCCTGAAGGAGCTGGAGGAGGAAGAACCGCAGCTTCATATCATGTGGGATGAGCAGCTGGGAGAGATCCACGCCATGCTGATGGGCGAGGTACAGATCGAGATCCTGAAGCATCTGATCTGGGAGCGCTTTCATGTGGCAGTAGAATTTGGGACCGGTAATATCGTATACAAAGAAACCATTGTCGCACCGGTGGAAGGCGTGGGACATTTTGAACCGCTTCGTCATTATGCGGAGGTGCATCTTCTTCTGGAACCGGGAGAAAGAGGAAGCGGACTTCAGTTTTTTACTGCGGCAAATGAAGATCAGCTGGATCGGAACTGGCAGCGGCTGATCCTGACACATCTGGAGGAAAAAGAGCATCTGGGAGTCCTTACCGGATCACCCATCACCGATATGCAGATCACACTTCTCACCGGGCGGGCACATCAGAAGCATACGGAAGGTGGAGATTTCCGGCAGGCGACCTACCGTGCTGTGCGCCAGGGTCTCAAGAAAGCGGAGATAGTTCTTCTGGAACCCTATTACAGCTTCCGACTTGAGGTTCCGGCAGAAAATGTAGGACGTGCCATGACGGATATCCAGAGGATGCAGGGAACCTTTCAGGGGCCGGAAACCCAGGGAGAGCTGTCGGTGCTCACAGGAAGTGCGCCGGTGGCAAAAATGAGGGATTATCAGAGCCAGGTAGTTTCCTACACAAGAGGCAGAGGTCATCTGACCTGTACTCTGAATGGCTATGAACCCTGTCAGGATCAGGAGCAGATCGCAGAGGAGATCGGATATGATTCCGAGAGAGATCTTGAGAATCCTACAGGCTCTGTATTCTGTGCCCATGGAGCAGGCTTCGTGGTTCCCTGGTATGAGGTAGAAGAATATATGCATCTGGAAGGAGCTCAGCTTCCGGACAGTAATGATGCCTATGAGGATTCCGACAACAGCTTTGCAGGAGTGCGTGCAGTTCAGGGAACAGCCAAAAACAGTCCGGATCGCAGAACAGCCAATGCCGGCCGGGGAAAATATACCTCCATGTATGGAAGCTACGAAGAGGAAAAAGAACTGAAGGCAATCTTTGAGAAAACCTTTGGTCCGGTGAGCTCAAAGAAATACAGCAGTAACAGCCGAAGCTTCGGAAATCTGGAAAGCGGAAGCAGCTTTTCCGGGAAGGGAGGCAAAGGTGCAGCAGATTCCGGACTTCCGGCAAAATCCGGTCACGGCGCCTGGAGAAACAGCAGTCCGGCCATCCACAGAGAGGACTATCTGCTGGTGGACGGCTGCAATATCATATTTGCCTGGGAGGATTTAAGAGATCTGGCACAGGCAGACTTTCATGCGGCACAGTCCAGGTTAATGGATATATTAAGCGATTATCAGGGAATCAAGGGCTGCATCCTGATCCTGGTATTTGATGCCTACCGTGTGGAGGGCCATCCGGAGGAAACCTTCCAGTATCATAACATTCATGTTGTCTATACAAAAGAAGCGGAAACTGCAGACCAGTATATTGAACGCACTGTCCATAAAATCGGACGGAAGCATAACGTGACAGTTGCCACATCAGACGGACTGGAGCAGATCATCATTATGGGACAGGGAGCCGCCAGGATCTCAGCGCGCGGATTCAAAGATGAGATCGCTTCCGCAAAACAGCAGATGAGAGAAGAATGGCAGGAGCGCAGGGACAACAGCAAAACCTATCTCTTTGACAGTATGACACCGGAACTGAAATCTCATATGGAAGACATCCGTCTGGGAAGAAAGAAAAAAGAAGAATTATAACAAAAAATATATGCCCTCATTGTAGGCATATTTCACAAAAATAAAAAAACTTTTTGAATTCTTTTGCAAATAAATGGGAAAAGTAGTAAAATAAGGATAGAATCCTCAGTGAGAAGCTCCTTGTCTGGATATATAACCTGGCAGGGAGCTTTCATTAGAGCACAATAAGCGCCAGGATAACAAAAGAAAAGTAAAAAAATGAAAGGAAGTGGAAAAATGTTTGAAACAGGCGAATATGTTGTGTATGGTCGTACCGGCATCTGCCAGGTAACAGGAGTTACCACAATGAGGGTGGATGGTTCCTCCGGCGAGAAACTTTATTATGTACTGAGGCCCGGAGGAGAGACAGATGGGAAGATATTTACACCGGTGGAAGGTGGAAAGCAGGTGCTTCGCGGAATCATTACGAGGGAAGAAGCGGAGAGGCTTATCGATGAGATCCCATCCATTGAGACACTGAGTATTGAGAATGAGAAATTCCGGGAGGATAGCTACAAGAAATGCATCCGTACCTGTGAATGCAGAGATCTTCTTCGGATCATCAAGACGATCTACGTCAGAAAACAGGCCAGATTATCTCATGGCAAAAAAACAACCGCTACAGACGAGCGGTATCTGAAGCTTGCAGAGGATCATCTCTATTCTGAATTTTCCATGTTACTGGATATCCCCAAAGAACATATGGCAGATTATATTGAACAGCGAGTACACCAGCAGGAGGAAGCCGAAGAACAGGTATGCGCTGTTTGACAAAGCAGAGCGTATCTGCTATGGTATTTCCGGTAACCTTCCAGAAATCCTGTATCTGTGACAGAAGCTTCACAGGAAGTGGAGAACAGATCCAGGATCAGTCTGAATGTTATAAAGAAAAGGAGATGCCAGAGAAATGAGAGAACAGCTTACCCGCAAGGATGTTGAAAAAATAGAGCAGGAGATCGAACACCGTAAACTGGTAGTACGTAAGGAAGCCATTGAGGCGGTCAAGGAGGCACGTGCCCAGGGAGACTTAAGTGAGAACTTTGAGTATTATGCAGCCAAGAAGCATAAGAATCAGAACGAGAGCCGCATCCGTTATCTGGAGAGGATGCTGAAGACTGCATCCATTGTATCCGATGCTTCCAGATCTGACGAAGTGGGAATGGACGATATCGTGGAAGTTCTTTTTGAAGAAGATAATGAGGTGGAGAAGTACAAGCTGGTTACTTCCATCCGCGGAAATTCCATGGAAAACCGTATCAGTATTGAATCGCCTATCGGCAAGGCACTGCGCGGTCATCGTGTAGGAGACCGGGTGGAAGTAAAGGTCAATGATGATTACAGCTATTACCTTGTAATAAAATCCATCGACAAGACCGGATCTGAGGATGAGGAGATCCGCGGATTCTGATCACAGATCGCAGGGTAGCTCTGTTCATGAGCATGCAGCTCAGCGGAATGAGAATATCCGCAGCACAAAACACATCATAAGGATAAAAACCACTGTACGATATATAGGACAGAGAGATCCTGACGGGAAATCGTTTTCCCGTAACAGGATTCTCTGTTTTATTTTTTTACACAGATTTTACATTCCAGTGGGGAAAATTTTACAATAGGCCGCTATTATGAAAATCGTTGAAATGAGAAAAAAGGAAATCAAACATATCAAAAAGAGAAAGTGAAGGAGAGTATTATGGACTTTTTCAGCGTACTGGCATTGCTTGGCGGCCTTGCTATTTTCCTTTATGGAATGAACTTAATGGGAGACGGGCTTGCGAAGGTTGCAGGCGGAAAGCTTGAGCGGATCCTGGAGACACTTACCTCCAATCCCATCAGAGCTGTTCTTCTTGGAATGGGTGTGACTGCAGTGATCCAGTCATCCTCGGCAACTACCGTTATGGTCGTTGGTTTTGTAAACTCGGGAATCATGAAGCTGTCCCAGGTTGTGGGAATCATCATGGGTGCCAATATCGGTACTACCGTAACCTCATGGATCTTAAGTCTTACAGGTATCCAGAGTGATAACTTTATTATCCGGCTTTTTAAGCCGACGTCATTTTCACCGATACTGGCACTGATTGGCGTGGTTCTGATCATGTTTACAAAAAGCCAGAAGAAAAAGGACGTGGGAGCGATCTTTGTAGGCTTTGCAATCCTGATGTATGGAATGAATGCCATGAGCGGAGCTGTGGAACCTCTTGCAGAGGTACCGGAGTTTACCGGAATGTTGGTGAAATTCTCCAATCCGATCCTTGGAGTTGTGGCCGGAGCAGTGCTGACAGCGATCATCCAGTCGTCCTCCGCATCGGTTGGTATCCTCCAGGCACTGTGCCTTACCGGAATGGTACCGTTCAGTGCAGCACTTCCTATTATCATGGGACAGAATATCGGTACCTGTATCACTGCGATCCTTTCAGCCATCGGAGCCAGCAAAAACGCAAAACGTGCGGCTATGGTCCATCTGTATTTCAATCTGATCGGAACCATGCTGTTCATGGCAGTATTTTATGCGATAAATGCAGCAGTACATTTTTCATTTATGGCACAGGCAGCGACTCCGGCCGGGATCGCGATCCTGCACAGTGCCTTCAATATCACGGCAACTCTTGTTCTTCTTCCGTTTGGAAAGGCTCTGGAGAAGCTTGCCTGTCTTACTATCCGCGACAGGAAGGAAGAGGAGGAGAAGGTGGCAGCAGATCCGGATTTCATGATCCTGGAAAGCCGTTTTCTGGAGAAACCTGCATTTGCAGTTGAGCAGAGCAGGAATGCAGCGAAAAAAATGGCAGAGGATTCTCACAGAACTCTGTTTACAGCCCTGGACCTTCTGAAGAATTTCAGCGCAGAAGGAAAGGCTCTGGTGGAAGAAGCAGAGAAAAAGGTAGACCGTTATGAGGATGAACTTGGAACCTATCTTGTAAAACTGAACCAGAAGGATCTTTCCGTTCATGACAGTCACAGTGTTTCCATCATGCTCCACTGTATCGGTGATTTCGAGAGGATTTCCGATCACGGTGTGAACATCATGGAATCCGCACAGGAGCTTTATGAAAAAGGCCTGAAGTTTTCGGATAAGGCGCTGGAAGAGTTACGTGTCATGGAGCATGCGGTGGAAGACATTGTAGATATTGCTTACAAGGTTTACGAAAATCAGGATGTGCAGCTTGCGAGAGAGATCGAGCCACTGGAGGAAGTAATCGATGAACTCAGCAAGGAACTGAAGTACCGGCATATCCAGAGACTTCGCGCCGGAGAATGTACCATTGAAATGGGATTCATCCTGTCCGATGTGACTACCAGCCTGGAGCGTGTGGCAGATCACTGTTCCAATATCGGTGTTTGTGTGACACAGGTTCATGAAGATGCTTTTGATACACATCAGCACCTGAAGCAGATCAAACATGGGCCGGACGAAACCTTCTACCGTGCGCTGGAGGTGATCCGGAATCAGTATCAGCTTCCGGAAATAAAGGATGAGCAGGCGGCAGCCCAGATGGCAGCGGCAGGGAGCCCATAAAAAGATATCGAAATGCTATGCCCTGGTTATCTGTATCAGCAGACGGCCAGGGCTTGTGCAGTAAAAAGAAAGCAGTTATACTGAAGGCATGGAACAAAAAAGACCAGACGATTATGAAGTGCCAACGGCAAAAAACGAACAGAGAGGATATAGAATGATCTACTGTGTGGAAGATGAGAGAAATATCAGAGAGCTTCTTGTCTATACCCTGGAGACAACAGGCTTTGAGGCAGAAGGTTTTGAAACCGGGGCAGAACTTGACACAGCCATGAAAAAAAATATGCCGGAACTGATCCTGCTGGATATCATGCTCCCGGGTGAAGATGGGTATAATATTTTGAAACGACTGAAAAGTGATACCAGGACCCGGGATATCCCGGTGATCATGGTCACAGCCAAAGAAGCGGAGTTTGACAAGGTAAAAGGTCTGGAGGGCGGCGCAGATGATTACATCACCAAGCCCTTCGGGATGATGGAATTTGTAGCCAGGGTCAAAGCGGTCCTTCGGCGCTGCGCAAGGCAGAGCGAAGAGAGAGAGCTGTACTGTAAGGATCTTCGTGTCAATGTGTCCCGTCACGAAGTCAGCTATCAGGGTGAGGTGAAGGAGCTGACCAGAAAGGAATTCGAGCTTCTGGAATATCTTATGGAGAACAAAGGACTGGTCATGTCCAGAAACCAGATCCTGTGCCATGTGTGGGGCTATGATTTTGACGGAGAAACAAGGACTGTAGATGTTCATGTACGGACTCTTCGACAAAAGCTGGGGGAAGCCGGAAATCTGATCGAGACAGTGCGTGGCGTGGGATACCGGATCGGAGATCATGTATGAAAAAGAAAATTCTGCATCATACAAGCATTATGATCATTTTTGCTGTTCTTGTCACGTTTCTGGCAGCAAGTGTGATCACCTACAATAAATTAAACACATACATGCAGCGTGGAGTCCGTGAGGAAGCGCAGTATATCTGCCTTGCCATGGATGAGTATGGAGATTCCTTTCTCACAAAAAAGCTTCGGACAGTATCATCAAGTCGTGTGACTCTCATCCGTAAAGACGGAACCGTTCTCTACGATTCTGAGACCTCTCCGAAAAAACTGGCAAATCACAGTGATCGTCCGGAATTTATACAGGCAGAAAAAAATGGAAAAAGCGAAAGCATCCGTTATTCAGAAACCTTTGCAAAAAAGACCTTTTATTATGCGATGAAGCTGGATGACGGAAACGTGCTCCGTGTAGGAAAAACCGTAGACTCCATATATTCCACATGGATCTCAAGTCTTGCTGTGCTGGGACTTCTGATGCTCCTGGTACTGATCCTGGAGTTTGTTTTTGCACAGAGACAGACCAGAGAGCTGATCCGTCCGGTCAACGAGCTGGATCTGGAGCATCCGCTGAACAATGTGTGCTATGAGGAGCTGCGTCCCCTTCTTGTGCGGGTGGATGAACAGAACCGGCAGATCCGGCAGCAGGTAAA
>OGOU01003164.1_pt1 | contig 10856 bp, 8 predicted proteins | sample 1552721 | NCBI WGS metagenome assembly OGOU01 (sample SAMEA2580176, study PRJEB22360) | human gut metagenome | biome: human gut; feature: human-associated habitat; material: faeces | place: Denmark | collected 2008/2010 | reverse complement strand
TAATAATTTTCATAAAGGTGTTAATCGTATCATACCGTTTAAGATTTCCTGTAAATAATATATTTTTTAATCCTTCATCCTTGTACACGACTTCGATGTCATACCAGCGAGCCAATTCATTCATGATTGATCCTAATGAGCGTCTTTTAAAAATATACAACCCGTCTTTCCAACCAATGTATTCAGCTACATTCACTTTTCTTTTTTCCATCGCCTCGTGCTTGGATGTAATAGCTTGTTCTCCCGGTTGTAATTCGATCTCTTGATTCTCGTATGTACAACTCACTTTTCCGGAAACTAATGTCGTGTAAGTCTTTTCTTCTTCTTTGTAAGATTTCACGTTGAAAGATGTCCCGTGAACATATACATTCCCATAAGTAGATCGAACAATAAAGGGTTTATTTCCCGGTGTTACTTCAAAATAGGCTTCCCCTTCTAGTTCCACAACTCGTTCTGCTCCCACGAATTTTACCGGATAAGTAAGCTTGGAACCTGCATTCACCCATACGCCAGTTCCATCATCCAAAACGATGTAACACTCTCCCCCGATCGGCACTTCCAATTTATTATAAACTAACTCGGTAATCTCTTCACTATTTTTGTAAGAGATTTTCCCTCCCGTATAGTTAATTTCTATTCCCTCCCGAACCTTGAGTCTCAATGAATCATTATCCATGTGAACGATGTCTCCATTAGCCAGTGTAATTTGAGCCTTACTGCTACCTGCCGGGATCACGCTTTTTTCAGCTATAGCAAATGGTTCGTTCGTTGATGGTACAACTGTTTCTACATGATACATCCAAATTGTACTTAATGATATAATTACGATTGCGGCCACGGAGCCTCCCCGAATCAACCATTTTCTAAGTCTTCTTTTCCGTATGGTTGTGACAAATTCTTGATATCCTTTTGCGGGAGAATACCCTTTATAGTCTATAAATTTTTTGACAAGAAATTCATCATCATGTAAATTCCTGTATATTGGTCCTAGATGCTTGTCCTGCAGTATTTCATCGGATTTTTTATTTGCATTTTGAGCATCTTTTTCGGTCAGTAATTTTCGGAAAAATTCAATAGTAATTATAAATCGTTCTTTCATTTTTACATCTTATATCTACTATAAAATGCAAAAAAGCGAATTGGTGTGACAAAAAAATAATTTTTTTTCAAACGATGTTTCAGAGGAGAAATAACCATACACTATCTTGCAATTTTTCTCGAAGGTATTTAAAGCCTCTGTTCTTTTGCTTTTTTACCGTGTTAATCGTTATTCCCAACGTTTCTGCAATCTCGTTTCCCGAATACCCTTTTAAGCTTAACAGGATAATTTCTCTACGGTCTTTAGGTAGATCATCAATATACACATATAATTGCCTGATTAATTCTTCTTGTACGGTAAAGGCAAATTGTTCGTCATCAAATTCTAACTGTTCCTCTGCCGCTATTTGACGAAAGGCTTTTTCGCGAACTTGTAAAGAACGTAAATGATACAATGAATTGTTATATACTGCCCGGTAAAGAAACCAAGTTAAATCTTTTACCTCCTTAAAATGGCCATTCGAATCCCAAATCTTGATCAATATGTCTTGAACAAGATCTTTTGCTGTTTCACTATCCTTAATTATACTATTGGCATATGAACATAGAGCTGAATAATAAAAATCATAAAGCGTTTTCCAAGATTTCAAATCTTTTTGGTTTACGGCTTTTAATATTTCATGACACTCTATTGACATCCTCGAATTGTTTTTGCAAAATTAAGAAATAAAAATTCTTTCTCAAATATAATGCAAGTCCTTTGTCATGTGAGTCTAAAATAGGAGAATAAAAAAGGGTGCCAAAAGCTCTTTTATGGATGTGGATGTATTCTGATGTGATGTATTATGTGGTTGAATATAATTTGTTTATGTATGAATAATTTCTTGTTTTTTATAGGGGTTACTTTTAAGTTATTTATTCGTGACAAATTTATTATTTACTAGAGTATACACAGCTTAATGGATTATTTGAATGATAATATTTGCATATAGAAATATTTCAATATTGCATGAGGTAGAATTGAAATTGCTAATATTATTGTGATTTTGAATGAAATATATATAAAAAACAAAATTGTTATTATATTTGTAGGAGCAATTTGTGGAGTGATGCTTGATATACAAGAAGAAATGCTTTATATTAATCGGATGCAGCGAGGTGATGCGGCGGCTTTTGAATACTTTTTTAAAAAGTATATGAAGATGCTGTATGCTTATGCACTAGGATTCGTGAATGAGAAAAGTGTGGCGGAGGATGTGATTCAGGATGTTTTCGTGCAATTCTGGCATAAACGAGAACAAATTCAATATACCACTTCAGTTTATAGCTATTTACAACGAGCTGTAAAGAATGCATGTATTAACATGCGTTTGCACGAGGATGTTGAAAGAAAATACGAGCAAGAGGTTAAGTACACGGAAGAGGAAGCTTTTGACTGGCGGGGGGCGGGGGGAATTCAGAAAGTGCGACAAAGATTGTTTGATGCCATGGATCGTTTGCCGGAACGATGTCGGAAAATTTTTATCATGAGTTGCGTGGATGGCTTGAAATACAAGGAAATCGCTGTTCGTATGGGAATTACTGAAAACACGATAAAAACTCAAATCAAGTTGGGCTATAAAAAATTGCGAGATGAAATGAACTTGTCTGATAGCGAGTTATCGGTTTTATTATTATTGTTTTTTGATTTTGTATTAATTTTTTGATTTTCACTTCACCCGTTTGTTCCTTGATCTTGTCTTAAAGATATAAAGACAAGTGAAAATGGAAGAAAAAACATCAACAAATAGCGGGAGTAAATGGCTAAAAGCTTTTCTGGATCGGGAGGAATCTCTCGATATGAAAGCGTTGGCGGACGAATTGCGTGAACGGGGAGATGATGAATTGGTTCAGAAATTTCAGCGTTTACGCGGTATGGAGGATTTATCTCCCGATGAACAAAAAATATGGGGAAACATTCAATCCCGGTTAAAATTCAAATCCCGACGTTTTGTCCGGAATCTCTTGAAATATGCTGCAATGATTATGATTCCTCTGTGCGTGGGAGGTGCTTTATGGTTATTGCAGAAAGAGAGGGGGAATGTACAGCCCGTTTCAGTCGCGTCAACTTCTATCGCCCCCGGGCAGCATAAGGCGTATTTATTATTGTCTAACAAGGTTCAGATGGATTTGTCGCGAAAAGGAGCGGATACGTTATTCGTGGAACGGGGGGTGCAGGTCCGGATAGATTCGTCGGGGAAAATTTCTTATCAGGATGCAGAGCGGCAACCAGCAAACAAGGAATTAGTGTATCATACGATGGTTGTACCCAAGGCCGGGGAGTATTTTCTAGAACTTCCCGATGGGACGAAGGTGTGGTTAAATTCTTTTTCCGAGTTAAAGTTCCCGATAAATTTTAGGGGAGGGGAGCGGAAAGTATATTTAAAAGGGGAGGCTTACTTTGAAGTAGCCAAAGATGCGAGTAAACCGTTTTATGTTATGCTTGATGATATGGCGGTGAAAGTGCTGGGGACCTCGTTCAACGTGAACGCTTACCGGGATCGTGGAAACGTCCTGACGACGTTAGTCACGGGGAAGATCGAGATTCTGGATACTTTGGGGAAAAGTTTGGCGGTTTTGAACCCGAGCGAGCAAGCCGATTTTTCAAACAGCAAGGTGGACGTGACCCGAGTTAACGTGGATAATTGTATCTCTTGGCGGGAGGGAAAGTTTTATTTCGAGGCGATGCGTTTGGAAGATATTATGTTGCAATTACAACGATGGTATGATATTGAAGTCTTTTTTGCTTCAGAAAATTTGAAAAACAAAACGTTCACGGGAGTGGTTCGGAGAGATCTTGTGGCAGGGGAGATCTTTTCGATAATAGAAAAAACGACGCGAGTAAAATTTGAGGAAAATGGAAAATGTGTGATCATTAGTTATCAATGAAAATAAAAACCGGGAATTGCGGTAACAAATCCCGGTTCGTGAAAATCAATTTCTAACCACGTATTGCAGAGTGTGGTTAGAGTAACGTTAATTTCTAATTACAAAAGTATGAAAAAAAATCCAAGAATGTGGCATGGAGTTTTACGAACTCCGCGTTCTAAATTATTTTTAATGATGAAACTGACTTTTTTCTTTTTGATGTTAGGGTTGCTAGAAGTACATGCTTCTGTCAAAGCCCAAGTGAAAACGGTTAATCTGGATGTGAGAAACATGCCTTTGAAAGAAGTATTCGGTGAACTGAAGAAACAAACAGAGCTGGATTTCTTTTTTAGTAATGAAGAGCTGGATATGAATAGCCGGGTGACGATTCAAGTCGAGAAAGCTGATTTAATGGATGTGTTAGCTCGTATTCTGGGGAGAAGTTATCAAGTCGAGATAATCAAGGGGATGGTTATTATCAAGCCGGCAATCGAGATAGATTCAGTTCGAGTCAAGTCTATCACGTTAAGGGGATTCGTGCGGGATGTGAAAAAGCAACCTTTGCCGGGTGTCACGATTCAACTATCCGGGACATCCGTGGGGGTAGCTACGGATGTGAACGGGTGGTTTGCGGTAAAACTGCCTGTACTGAAAGGTAAGTTGGAGTTCTCGTATGTCGGTTACCAAAAAATAGTCATGGAGTTTACTGAAAAAATGGGAAAAGACACTTTGCAAGTAGTTTTGAAGGAAGATGTTGCGGCGTTGGATGAGGTAGTTGTGCGGGCTTATAGCACGCAGAATAAGAAAGAGGTTGTCAGTTCGATAGCCACGATTACTGCGGAGGAGATGAAGGAACTTCCCGCTGCTAGTTTCATCAGTATGTTGCAGGGACGTTTGCCGGGTTTGAATATCGTGAATCAATCCGGGGCCCCGGGGAGTGCGGCGGATGTTGCGATACGCGGCTATAATTCACTGGTTAGTGTCTTGGGAAACAGTGCGAATGGAGCTTCCGATAACCAGCCTTTGTACGTGGTAGACGGTATGCCCATGCAATCCTTTGTTTCACCCCAGACTGGAACGAATACTCTAGCGGATTTGGATCCCAGTATGATCGAGTCGGTTTCTGTGCTGAAAGATGCTGCTGCGGCTGCGATTTATGGTTCACGTGCTGCCAACGGGGTAATTCTGATTACGACTAAAAAGGGGAAAGCGGGATACAATAAGTTTATCGTGAATGGTTCCTATTCTGTATCTAAAATGTTGGAATACCCGGAGCAAACGGGAGGAAGAATGGAACGCAGGATCAAGAGTTTGTGGATTGAGAATCAGAGGGGATCTACTTATAACTCGTCAATGGGGTCTTACGTGTACCCGACTTCTTATGAGGAAGCATGGGAAAATGGAGGGACAAGTAGTTATGACGGCTGGTGGGGAAACGGGACAGTTTCTGCTGCAAGTAAGAAAAAGAAGCCTTTATATCAGGATAGTTTGAATCCTTTTTATAATAACCAGACGAATTGGTATAAATATGCGACCCGGACGGCTAACGTGAAAAATGTAAATTTGCAAGTATCGGGGGGGAGCGACAAGTTTCAATACATGTTGGGGGCAGGGTATTATGACGAAACGGGAATCATGTTAAATTCCAGATATGCCCGTGCTAATGTTTTGTTCAACCTGTCCGCACAACCGGTTCCTCATTTACGAATAGACGGTCGGGTATATGGGGCGTATATGGACCGGAGTTTTAATAGCGGCTCCATGATTTCCAACCGTTACGAGGGGATGACCGTGAATCCCCGTGAAATGAGTACATTGTTGCTTGGAGGCGGTGTCGTGGAGGAAGATTGGTTGAAAGTGCAAAACGGGGAGCGTTCCCGGGCAGATGACTATCGGGCGCAAGGAAGTTTGTTGATGGAATACGAGATTTTGAAAGGTTTATCCATTTCTGTTTCCGGTATGCTTGATTTTACGCAAGGAAATTTGAATCAATTCCGCCCCAGTACGTTAGATCCCCAGTTTAACGAAAATTACTCTAAAGGCGGTATGCTTCGAAAAATTTCTCTTTTGACTGAAGAGTTATTACGCTACAATACAAGCATTCGGGAAAAACATAATATCGAATTGTTGCTTGGATTGAGTGTTTCCAAAGACCAAGAGTTCTCTATGCAAGGTTCGGGGAGGAGAAGTGGAAGTGATTATGTTTACTATTATCCGGTTCAGGTGGAAGGCGGAATTCATAATTACGGAACAGCCACAAGCCCGCGGTATAGGCCCTTGACAACTTACGAGTCTAATTTTAAGGAGAAAACTATGGTTAGTTATTTTGGCCGTATCGGTTATAACTACAAACGACGTTATCTTGTTGAATTTACTTACCGTCAGGATGGTTCGTCTACTTTTGGGGAGAATCACCGCTGGGCAAAGTTCCCGTCAATAGCGTTAGGATGGGCTTTCTCAGAGGAGTCGTTCATAAAAAAATGGACAGAGCGTTGGCTCTCTTGGGGAAAAGTTCGAGCAAGCTACGGGACTTCCGGCCAGATATTTGATGACGCATACTTGGCGCATGGTATCGTGAAAATGGAAGGAGGGAGTTTCAATGGAGTAACGCTGGCAGAACCGGGAGAAAACATCGCTCCGGAATTGACGTGGGAGAAAACAAAACAATATGATATCGGGCTTGACATGGATATGTTTGATAATCGAGTGGGACTAAAATTCGATTACTATTACAAGTACACGGACGGTTTGCTATATTCGGTATCCCTTCCGGGAGACATATACTATAATTCCACACAAATGCAAAATGCGTTGGAGGTATCCAACGAGGGTATCGAGTTTGACGTGCAGGCTGATATTTTTCGGGAATCGGCAGTGAAGTGGCGTACAAAATTTAATGTTTCGCGAAATTGGAACCGTTTTGAAAAATCGGCTAACGGGCGGGATATAGGTAATCTTATACAGGGAAGGCCGGTAAATGCGTTCAACGTGTATGTGGATGACGGTTATTTCCAGAATGAGGATGAGGTGCCCCGATATTATAATATGCAGGGAGATGAGAAATACCTGTCGAATGATCGTCTCATCACGATAAGTGCGAAAACGGGTTATAGTAATCTGGTCGGGACTCCCAAGATCATGGATCTTAATGGAGATGGAGTGATAAATAATAAGGATCGCATGTTTTATGGTACGTCTCTCCCCATGGCTCATGGTGGGTGGGCGAACGAGATTTCGTGGAAAAATTTCGATTTGAATGTTTTGTTTAATATCACGTTAAGTAGACAGATGCGAAATAATAATGCGTGGACTTTAACTCAAGGTAATCCCGTGTTTGTAGACTTGCGTGGTGTCTCTTTTTGGTCGAAAGAAGGAGATAACACGACGTATGGACGTATTGGGACCTATGCGGAGTCTTTACGTTCCCAGATAGAAAAAGTGAATAGTGTGAGCTTGAAACAAATCACGTTGGGGTATAATCTTCCTAAGCAATTCGTGAAGAAAATACGATTGAGCGAGGCTCGTGTTTTTGTTACGGGTGAAAATATTTTTTACTGGAGCAATTATTCTGGGGGGAATCCGGAGGTCATTAGTGTCTACACGGGAGTGGATGATGGAGGACAATATCCTCTTCCTCAGAAATGGACAATCGGTTTAACGCTTAACTTTTAACGTGCATGAAAAAGATTTTTATTTATTTACTTTTGTTTTCTGCTTTGTGGAATACGGGATGCGAAGGTGTTCTGGAGGTAGAACCGGAAAATAGTGTGACTTATACAAATTATTTTAGATTTTCAACGGTTTGACACAACCATTTGAGGAATAAACATTTAGCGAATTATTTGAGAAGTGGCGGTAACGAGTTGGCAACCGTGCGAATTTCAGCGTTTTGTGGGGTTATGCTGTCAAATAACTCTTTGCAGATACAAAAGTAGCCATTTTTTTTGATTCAGCAAAAAAATGGCTACTTTTAAACCTTGAGAATCAAAACAAAACTATAAAGTAGTTTGTGAGAAATCTAAATCGTAACGGACTCCTCCATCTTTTTCTTTAGAAAAATTGCCGATGCAGATAAGTTCAGGAATGTCAACAGTCCAAAAAGCAACAGAAATTGTGGATTGAGAGGAAACGTCTATTGTTTTCAACAGTTTATCAGCCTCTTTTTTGCATAACAATTTTAATTCCTCAAAACTGTTAGTTGTTTTCCCACACTTAATGGAAAGTTCTTGATTTGAATTATTCATTTTCATTGTTATTGTTTTTATAAGTCTTCGCCATTTGCACGATTGTATTCATTATCGTAGAACATTGTAATATAATATTTCCCATAATAGTCAGATATCATAAACCAAACAGGTCTTTTTGAATAACTTTCCATTACATATTCCATAGAGAGTTTGATAATTTCAGATCGAATTTCTTCAGTTGGATTTTCTAATTGTTCTTCCGTATATTTAGACAATAAGATAGACTGTAATTTTTCTTTAATGGCAATAGTATCTGTTGCTGCTGACTGTTGATAAAAAACAGCTTCATAACGTTTCTTATGAACGGTTATTTCATAGGAGATGTTTTCATCTTCGGGTATTGTGTAATCTTGTAAAGATATATACTTAGGATTATTTGCAAATTGCTCACAAAGCCTATTAAACCTTATTTGAATGGCACGTTCATCAACATTATTGGCATCAGCTACCATAATACGGCAAACTTTATTATTGTTAGTTACGACAAAAACATTAACCTTTGCGCCATTAAATTCTCCAACCAAAGCATCTGTCGTAGGGTCATTCCGATAACCTTTTTCTTTCAGTTTACGTATCATCTCAGTCTTACTCCCATCAATAGGAATTCCAAGGAATTGGGTAACATCTTGTTGCGCATGTACAATTATTGAAAACGTAAGCAACATTGTAATTGATAGTAATTTTTTCATATTACCAAGTTTTTTTTTGTTCCCCAGTTGCCATGAGAACCTTTATTAAATCACGGAAGCGTGGAACTGCAATGCCACGTCTTTGAATGATGGTCGTAGGAAACCGTTGTGTACAGATGTAGTAATAGCAGCCCACGCTATAGCGTGAGAACCACTATGCTATCCTTGTACACGGTTGAAAATTTCCTACGTTTTCATTCGCACGAGATAAGCATAACGCTTCTTTATTTTCTAATATGTCTTGGAGAGGGGTCGCCCCCAATCCAAACGCAAAAGTAATAAAAAAGCTGCGATAATCACTTATCTTGTAATGGATTTCTTTGCCTGCCTCAATGGAATAGGGGGCTTTTACAGTTTCATTCCCCTGTCTTTCCGTTGCGGTATAACGGGTTGGCGTATGGTCTGCCGCAACCTCTCGAACTGCTCCTTGAACCATTCGCCGATGGGTCGCAAGTCAATCGTAAGGATAAACCTTCCATTGTCAGAGAATACTTTGGCTTTAACGTCTTTTGCCATGAATTTTCGCTTGTGTTCTTCCGAGTACAACTCGCCGTTGTACTCAATGGGTCTACCTGTCAGCAATGTCGCAGTCTGCTCTTTATTGAAACCTACAGCAAGGCACAATCTTTCAATGTTAATCATATCCTTGATTTGCGGAAACCATTTCAATGTCTTGTTTAACAACACCGTAAGTCGTGAAATCTCACGTTTGAGATTCGTTTCTGTCTGTGCCAGCTCGTTGATATGCTTCTGTTGCATATCCAACAGTTGACGGCTGTGGTCTGCCTGCAAGGTCTGTATCCGGGTTTGCAGGGCTTCGATGGTTTCCTCGTGGTCGGCTACCTCACGGTGTAGGACGGTGTTCTCCCTCTCCAGCGTCTTGACCTTGTTGCTCCCGAAAAGAGAGCCGACACTCTCGGCGATATTGGCGGCTGCGGTCGTCGCAGCCCCTTTCAACCGCTCGGTCTGTATCTCCTTTTTCGCCCGTACAAGTTCCTCACGTGCCGTATCTTTCTGCTCCTGCAATTCCACCACCTCCGCTTTCAGCTCTTCCGTCTGACGCTTTATGTCACGGTAGTACTGCTGCGTGGAAACGTGCCTCGCTTCCGAACCGTCTATGCCACGTTGCAACCCGTACTTCGCCATCGCTGCGGCATAGGTGTCTTGGTAGGACTTCAGTTTCAACCGTGTCATGAGGTCGTCGGCACACAGCCTCACGCTGTCGGCAGGTTTCTTGCGGTAGCGTTTCTTCGCCTGTTCCTCCCGTTTCCTGCGCTTGCGCTCCCCCTTGACTATCGGGACGAGCGTGACGTGCATGTGCGGTGTTTTCTCGTCCATATGCAGGTGTGCCGCCACGATGTTCTCCTTGCCGAACGTGTCGGCGAAGAATTGCAGGTTGTCGGTACACCACTCGTCCAGCCGTCCTTCCCGTTGGATGCGTTCCATGTCCTCGGGCGTTGCCGACACGTTGATGCGGATTGCCCGTACTTGGTTGCTGCCGACTTTGCGTGTCAGCCCGGCTTCTTCCAGCCTCCTTTGGATAGCCGCCGAAAGGTCTTTCACCCCATCGGGATACTCGATGAGTTTCCGGTTGAGGTGTGTGCGTGTGGGGTCGGCGTTCTTCGGTATGATGGAACGCTCGATGTGGGCGGTCGTTCCGCTGTCGGAACCGTGCGCCTTTTCCATGTGTAAGACTACAAATCCCATATAAATTTCCTTTCTTTTTTAGCTTGTGAAACAATGATTCTTCGTATCTTCGGGGACGGCAAAAAGCCGTTCTCGATGGGGTGTGCAGAGGGGCTTGCCCCTTGCCTTATTGGGGAATTTTCAGCGTTGTTTGCAATGCGGCTCGGAAAATTCCCTAATAAGCTACGGTATTTTCTGCCTGTAAATACCCGTGCACCGTCCGTCCCTGCCTGCTTGCTTTGCCCGCCTTGTTTACCTGCTTTGCATACATCACAATGTGAACATCGTG
>OGOU01003161.1_pt1 | contig 10866 bp, 7 predicted proteins | sample 1552721 | NCBI WGS metagenome assembly OGOU01 (sample SAMEA2580176, study PRJEB22360) | human gut metagenome | biome: human gut; feature: human-associated habitat; material: faeces | place: Denmark | collected 2008/2010 | reverse complement strand
AGTTCCCTTCAACAAAAGGGCACCCTTGTGGGAGGTCCCCCTTTCATTTGTCTCGGATGCGGCGGTCTTACTTACCCAGCCCCATCTTTTCGATCAGCGCCTTGGTCTCAGGCTTGTGGCCGCGGAAGCGTACGTACAGCTCCATCGGATGCTCCGTACCGCCTTTCGAAAGGATGTTCTCACGGAACGATCCGGACACTTCGCGGTTGAAGATGCCCTTCTCCTTGAAAAGCGAGAAAGCGTCGGCTTCCAGCACCTCGGCCCACTTGTAGCCGTAATAGCCGGCAGCGTAACCGCCTGAGAAGATGTGGCCGAAAGCCGGAGCCATCGCCGTTCCCGGCACGACGGGCAGGACCTGAGAAGGAGCCATCGACGCCACTTCGAACTGCTCGACGTCGCCCTCGAAGGGCTCGGTGATCGTATGCCATGCCATGTCGGTCAGGCCGAACGACAGCTGACGCACGTTCAGGTAGGCGGCCAGATAGTTCTGCGCCGCGATAATGCGCTCCACGATTTCGGCGGGAATCGGCTCGCCGGTCTGGTAGTTCACGGCCCACAGGTCGAGGAATTCCTTCTCGGTAGCCCAGTTCTCCATGATCTGCGAAGGAAGCTCCACGAAGTCGCGGTAAACGCTCGTGCCGGTCTGCGACTCGTATTTGCCCTCGCCCAGCATGCCGTGCAGGGCGTGTCCGAACTCGTGGAGGAAAGTCTCCAGCTCGTCGAACGTCAGCAGCGACGGCGCGGTCTCGGTGGGTTTGGTGAAATTCATCACCAGCGACACCAGCGGACGGGTCTCCTCGCCGTCCTCGATCTTCGTGCCGCGGAATTCGGTCATCCACGCACCCGAACGCTTCGACTCGCGGGGGAAGAAGTCGAGGTAGAGCACGGCCATAAAGCGGCCGTTCTCGTCGGTTACGTCATAGGCCGTCACGTCGGGATGATAGACCTCGATCTTGTCGTTGGGCGTGAAATTCAGGCCGTAAAGCTTGTTGGCGAGCATGAACACGCCCTTCTTGACGTTTTCGAGCTTCAGATAGGGCTTCACGACCTCGTCGTTGAGCGCATATTTCTCGTCCTTGTATTTTTCGTTGTAATAGCCCCAGTCCCACGGCATCAGCTGGCCCTTGAAGCCCAGCGAAGCGGCATAGTCGCCGATCATCCGGTAATCCTTGTCGGCATAGGCTTTGGTCTCGCCGAGCAGCTCGTCGAGGAATGCCGTGACGGTCGGAGTATTCTCGGCCATGCGGCGTTCGAGCACGTAATCCGCGTAGCACTTGTAACCCAGCAGGTTGGCGATCTTCAGGCGCAGGTTGGCGATCTGCTTCACGATCTGCGTGTTGTCGTTCTCGCCGCCCAGCGCACGCGAATTGTAGGCGCGCCAGAGCTTCTCCTTCAGGGCGCGGTTCGACGAATAGGTCATGAACGGCACATAGCTCGGCGCCTGCAGCGTCACGGTCCAACCCTTCTCGCCGCGCGCCTTGGCGTCGGCGGCCATACCCTCCCGGACGAATGCGGGCAGTTCGGCAACGACCTTAGGATCGGTAATGTTGATCGTAAAGGCGTTGGTTGCGGCCAGCGCGTTCTGGCCGAACTGCAGGGTCGCGGCCGACAGCTCGGAGGTATACTTGCGGTAAAGCTCCTTATCGGCGTCCGAAAGGGCGGCGCCGTTGCGGGCGAAGCTCTGGTAGGTGTCTTCCAGCAGTTTCCTGTCCTCTTTCGAAAGACCGCGGCCGGGTTTCTCGTAAACCGCCTTCACGCGGGCGAAAAGCTCCGGATTGAGCGAAACGTCGTTCGACAGCTCGGTGAGCTTGGGCTGAACGCGCAGCGCGATCTCCTGCATCTGGTCCGAGGTCGCGGCTTCGAGCAGGTTGTAGAAAACACCCGAAATGCGGTCGAGCAGCGCCCCCTGACGCTCCAGCGCCACGATGGTGTTGCCGAAGGTCGGCTTCTTGGGGTTATTGACGATCGCCTCGATCTCGGCGCGCGAGCAGGCGATGGCCGCATCGAACGCAGGCTCGTAATCCGAAAGCTCGATCTGCGAGAACGGCGGCGTCTGGTGGGGCGTGTTCCACTCCGCCAGCAGGGGGTTGGTGGTATCCAGTTCGGGCAGCTGCGCTTTGGGAATCGAATTGTCGGCGCAGCCTGCCGCCATAGCTGAAAAGGTCATAATGATAAGTGCTTTTTTCATGTTACTGCAAATATTGGGTTATTTTTCACGATTCGTCTATTGCCCGTCCGATTCCGGTTCGAGGGGGATCGGGGCCTCTTCGTCCGGCTGCGGATCGGGTTCGGCGAGCAGGCCGCGGCCGCGGAGCATCGCCCGCTTGTCGGGATCGGCCCCGCGGAAGGCCCGGTAGAGCGTCATGCCGTCCTCGGAACCGCCGCGGGCGAGGAGCTTGGTGCGGAAATCGGCGGCGATCTTCTTGTTGAACAGGTCACCGCTCTCGCGGAAGGCCGCGAACGCATCCTTGTCGAGCACTTCGGCCCACGTATAGAAGTAGTAGCCCGCCGAATAGCCGCCGTCGAAAATATGGCTGAAATAGGGATAACGGTAGCGGGGTTCGATCTGCGGAATCAGGCCGCGCTTCTCGTTGAGCGCCCGGCGTTCGAAGACCATCGGGTCGAACGGTTCGTAGTCGGTGGTCGAGTGGATGTCCATGTCGGAAAGCGACGCGGCGATCAGCTCCGTAGTGGCGAAACCCTGATTGAAGAGTTCGCTCCGGCGCAGTTTATCGACGAGGTATTTGGGAATCACCTCGCCCGTACGGTGATGCACGGCGTACTGTTTCAGCATTTCGGGTTCGAAAGCCCAGTTTTCCATGATCTGCGACGGAAGCTCCACGAAGTCGCCCTCGACCTCCGTGAGTCCGCGGTATTTCACGTCGTGGAACAGGAAATGGAGCGCATGGCCGAATTCGTGGAAGAGCGTTTCGGTCTCGTCGAGCGTCAGCAGCGCAGGGGTGTTGCGCACCGGACGGGTGAAGTTGCAGACGATACTCACCACGGGAGCGACGCGCTCGCCGTCCCGGTAGGTCTGTTCGACATAGTTGCCGCACCACGCCCCCTGACTCTTGCCGTCACGCGGAAAGAAGTCGAAATAGAGCACGCCCAGATGCGACTGGTCGGCGTCGAGCACCTCGTAGGCGATCGCCTCAGGATGGTAGAGCGGCGCCACGATGGGCTGGAAGGTGATGCCGTAAAGCCGGTTGGCGAGGTAGAAGATGCCGCCCTGCACGTTTTCGAGCGAGAAATAGGAACGCAGCATCTCCTCGTCGAGTGCATAGTTCTGCTTGCGCAGTTTTTCGGCATAATACCACCAGTCCCACGACTCGAACGTCGCGCCCGGAACGTCCTTCTGCAGGAGTTTGTCCATCTCGGCCAGCTCCTCCCCGGCGCGGTCGAGCGCCGGCGTCCATATCTGGTCCAGCAGCGCGTAGACCGCATCGGTCGTGCCGGCCATCTCGTCGGCCACGACATAGGCGGCGTACGACGGATAGCCCAGCATCTTGGCCTTCTCCGTACGCAGACGGATGAAGTCGTTGATGAGCTGCTTGTTGTCGTACTGATCGCCGTTGTTGCAGCGGTTCAGGTAGGCCTTGTAGATCTTTTCGCGCAGGTCCCGCTTGGCCGAATAGGTCAGGAACGGAATCAGACTGGGCTTGTGGAGCGTGAAGACCCACTTGTCGCCCTTGCCCATCGCCTGCGCCTTCTCGCGCGCGGCGTCGCGGACACCCGAAGGCAGTCCCTCCAGATCGTCCGCCGTCAGTTCGAGCGCGAAGTTGTTGTTCTCGGCCAGAATGTTGTTGCCGAACTTCACGGCCGTAAGCGACAGCTCGCCGTTGATCTCCTTCAGCCGGGCTTTCTGTCCGGCGTCGAGCAGGGCGCCGGAGCGCACGAAAGCGTCGTAGGTCTTCCTGAGCAGTCGGCTCTGCTCGGCGTCGAGTCCCAGCGACGCGCGCCGGTCATAGACATCCTTCACGCGGGCGAAAAGTTTCTCGTCGAGCCGGATCTTATCGCGGTGCGCCGAGAGCAGGGGCATCACCTGCTCCTGCAGGGCCTGCATCCGTTCGTTGGTTTCGGCGGCGCAGAGCATGCCGAAAATCAGCTCGGTCTGCGCGAGCATCTGTCCGGCGTTGTCGTAAGCCAGAATCGTATTCTCGAACGTCGGCTCGTCGTTGTTCGAGGTGATGGCGTCGATCTCGGCGTCGTGCAGCGACATGCCGCGCTCGAAGGCGGGCATGAAGTGTTCGGCGCGGATCTTATCGAAGGGCGGCACGCCGAAAGGCGTGTCCCACTGGGTGAAGAAGGGATTCTCCCCGGCGCTTTTCGGGGAGTTGCATGACGCAAGTGCCATAAGCAGTAAGAGTGTTGTGAATAAACCTGCAATACGTTTCATCTATTCATGTTATTTTATGTAACTTTGCGAGCTGAAAATACGGACGCGCGCAAGGCATCCGTACAATGTTGCAAAGTTAGTAAATTATAAGAGGTATGCAACTTTTTTACGCCCCCGACATCACGCCGCCCCTCCATACGCTGAGCGAAGAGGAGTCGAAACACTGCGTGCGGGTGCTGCGTCTGGGACGCGGAGATACCCTTCATATAACTGACGGGAGGGGCAATTTATTTTGCTGCGAGATTACGGACGACAATCCGAAACGCTGCGCGGTGCGCGTCACGGAGACCCGCGCCGGGTGGGAGGCGCTCCCCTATTCGCTGACGATGGCCGTTGCGCCGACCAAGAACGCCGACCGCTTCGAATGGTTCCTCGAAAAGGCGACCGAAGTGGGTGTCGGCACGATCATCCCGCTCGAAACCGAGCATTGCGAACGCCGGGTCTTCAAGCCCGAACGCGGCGAACGGGTCATCACGGCGGCCATGAAGCAGTCGCTCAAAGCCTACCGTCCCACGCTGCGTCCGCTCACGCCTTTCGGCGAAGCGGCGGCCATGCCCTTCGAAGGGCGCAAGTTCATCGCCCACTGCGCCCCGGCGCAGTCGCCCGAAGGCAAAGCCTACCTCCCGGCGACGCTCCGCAGGGGCGAGGCGGCGCTGATCCTGATCGGTCCCGAAGGCGATTTTTCGCCCGAAGAGATCGCCTTCGCACGCGCGAACGGATTCGAGGAGATAACCCTCGGCGCGCAGCGGCTGCGCACCGAAACGGCTGCAGTGGCCGCAGTGGTGATGGTCTCCGTGGCAAACGGTTAGCGATACGGACAAAACGGTCCGCATCGCCGGTTCCGCCGCAAGGCGGCACGGTATAAACAGTATAATTACACACAAATAGCTCATGTTTCTCTATTCACTTCTCGCGCTGGCGGTGGTGACGGCGCTGATATTCGCCGCCCCTCTCAAGGCCAAGGTGTGGGCGACGCTGGCAGTCGTCGCGGCGGGGGCGCTCTGGGCGTCGGCAACAGCCGTCGGAGTGCTTGCCGGCGGACATACCGTACGGTTGTGGGCGACCGACGTCTTCCTCTTCGGAAGCGACGCAGGCTCGATGGACCCTCTTTCGGCGCTGTTCGCGCTGATCGTCTCGGTCGGGGCCGTCGCCGCGGTGCTCTACTCGCGGGGATATCTCGCGCACTACCTCGGACGCAAATCCCCGGCCCACATCTCGCTGCACTACACCGCGCTGGCGACGATGTTCTACGCCATGCTGGGCGTAGTGACCTCCGAAGGCGGATTTTCATTCCTCTTTTTCTGGGAGCTGATGACCGTCGCATCGTTCCTGCTGATCCTGTTCGACGCCGAGCGCCGCGAAGTGCGCCGCGCCGCGCTGGCCTACGTGATCATGATGCACGTGGGATTCGCCCTGCTGCTCATCGGCTTCGTGCGGTTGGACAGCGTCTGCGGATCGGCCGACTTCGCCCTATTGGGCGAATATTTCCGCACGCAGCCCGCCCTGCCGCTGTTCGTGGTCTTCCTCGCAGGCTTCGGCATGAAAGCCGGCATGTTCCCGATGCACGTCTGGCTGCCCGAAGCGCATCCCGCCGCCCCGTCGCACGTCTCGGCCCTGATGTCGGGCGTGATGATCAAGACGGGCGTCTACGGCATCCTGCGCGTCACGGCGCAGATCGCCGACCTGCCGACGCTCCGCACCGCAGGCCTGATCCTGCTCGTCGCAGGCATCGTCACGGGACTCTGGGGCGTGATCCTCGCCGCGGCGCAGAACGACGTGAAGCGGCTGCTGGCCTACTCGTCGATCGAAAACATCGGCATCGTCCTGATCGGACTGGGCATCGCGGCGCTGGGCAAGAGTTCGGGCAACCAGCTCGCGGCGATCTGCGGACTTTCGGGCGCACTGCTCCACACGCTCAACCACTCGCTGTTCAAATCGCTGCTCTTCTTCGGAGCCGGCAACATACTCTCCCAAACGCACACCACCTCGCTCGACGCGCTGGGAGGGCTGGGCAGGCACATGCCCGTCACGGGCCTGCTGTTTCTGGCCGGCACGACGGCCATCTGCGCCCTGCCGCCGCTCAACGGGTTCGTCTCGGAACTGCTGATCTACCTCGGCATGCTCGACGGCATCGCTTCGGGCAGCGACGTGCTCGCTTCGGCGGCCGGACTGGCCGCACTGGCGCTGATCGGCGGAGTTGTGATTCTGACCTTTACCAAACTCTACGGCACGGTGTTCCTCGGCGCGCCCCGCACGCACGAAGTGGCCGAAGCCTCCGAGGTCGATAATTTCCGCATCGCCGCCATGGCGCTGCCGCTGGCCGGAATCCTCTTCATCGGACTCTTTCCGCAGACCGCCGTGAGCGCGGTAACCCGCGCCGCGGGATTTTTCATCCACCACCCCGCCGATGCGGCGGACTACCTGCTGTCGCCCACGCCTGCGGCGGTGCGCGGCAATCACAACTGCCTCCAGCCGCACGGCATGGCTGCTGATTCTGGTCGTCGGACTCTTGGCATGGCTTCGCAGCCGCGCCCTGCGCACGCGCAAGGTGACCGACGGCGCGACATGGGGCTGCGGCTTCACCTCGCCCAACGTGCGGATGCAGTACAGCGGCGAATCCTACTCCGAAGGACTGCAGTCTATCGCCACGTCGCTCACGCAGAACAGCGGCGAAGGCAGCGCCGTCGGCAAAGGCGAGATTTTCCCTGCCGCGCACAACTTCGATATCCGCCACAAGGACCGCTTCGACAAACTTTTCGCGGCGTGGTGGGTCGAACTGCTGCGCGTGATAAACAAGCGCGCCATGCGCCTGCGTACGGGCAAAATCAACCACTACGTGCTCTTCGCACTGGCGTTTCTGGTCCTGATATTCCTGTTGTCCATCTTTAACCTGATCTGACGATGACGGCACTCAATACACTCCTGATCCTGCTGACGGCCGTCTGCATTCCGGGCCTGATAAACCGCACGCGGGCCGTGCTGGCGGGCCGCCGGGGCATCCGCTTCGCCCAGCACCTCTTCGACGTGCGCCTGCTGCTGCGCAAAGGCGCAGTCTATTCGACGACCGCTTCGGCGCTGTTCCGCGCCGTGCCGTCGGTCTACCTCGGCTCGGCGATCGTCGCCGCGCTCTTCATCCCCGTCGGGGAGCTGAAACCCCTGCTGTCGTTCGACGGCGACATCGTCTGCTTCGCCTACCTGATGGCTCTCGGCCGCTTCGCGCTGATCCTCGGCGCCATGGACACCGGAAGTTCGTTCGAAGGCATGGGCGCAAGCCGCGAAGCCCTCTACGGCGCGCTGGTCGAACCGGCGCTCATGCTCACGGCCGGCACGCTGGCCCTGCTGGCGGGCCACACGTCGTTCGCCCGGATCTTCGCCGAAGCGGCGACGGGCGACCTGCAGCTGACCGTCCTGCTGGTGCTCACGGCCTACGTGCTGGTGAAGATCGTCTTCACCGAAAGCGGCCGCGTACCGGTGGACGATCCCCGCACCCACCTCGAACTGACGATGATCCACGAAGTGATGTGCCTCGACTACTGCGGCACGGATCTGGGCATGATCAAAATCGCCGGGTGGCTCAAAACCGCGGCGCTCTCGATGCTGGCGGCCGACGCCGTGACGGCGGCGCTATGCCCCCACTGGTGGGCCGCGGCGCCGCTGGCGGTACTCCTCACCGGACTCTCGGTCGGCGTGGTCGAATCGACGCAGGCCCGCAACAAACTCTCGCGCAACACCACATTCATTCTCACCATTGCGGCTCTGGCGGCTCTGGTTTTCTTCACGGGCTACCTGCTGCAACTAAACATCAGCATCCAATGATACTCCCGCTGGTCATACTCTACGTCATCACGCTCGTCTATCTGGCGATCACCGAACGTTTCCGCAACTTCGCGTCGATCATCGGACTGCAGGGGTGGATTCTCTTCGCCGTCGCCCTGCTGCGCCTGCACGCCATCAATCCGCTGGAACTGATCTTCATCGCCATCGAGACGCTGGCGTTCAAGGCCCTGCTGGTCCCGGCCATCCTCTTCGCCATGATCCGCAAAACCAAGATCAACCGCGTACGCCGCTCCGGATCGTCGCAGTCGGGTTCGCTCCTGCTGTCGCTCATGGCGCTGGCGGTCAGCGCCTCGATCACCTACTACATCGCCGACTCGGCCATCGACCTCGTATTCTTCGGCGTGGCGTTATACGCCCTGCTGAGCGGCCTGATCCTGATCGTCCTGCGCTCGCGCATCTTCTCGCACATGGTCGGCTTTCTGGTGATCGAGAACGGCGTTTTCCTCTTTTCGATGGCCATAGGCGTCGAAATGCCGCTGCTCATCAACATCGCCATCCTGCTCGACATCCTGATCTCGGTGCTGATGCTGGGCATCTTCTTCACCAAGATCGACGGCAAGATACACGCCGACGACGCCGATTCACTCACCAACGTAAAGGACTGACGCCATGATATATTACCTGATCGCCAGCATCCTGATCGCCGTCGCGGCGCTCTTCGCCCGGACCAAACGTGCGGTTCTCGCCGCCGGCATACTCTTCTACGCCGTTCAGATCGCCGCCGCGGGCCTGCTGCTCTGGGGCGGGCTTTACGACACGACCTCGGCCGCATTCTTCACCTTCGACGCGCTCGGCACGCTCTTCTACCTGCTGCTCGTCGTCGTCTCGATGTACGTCTTCGGTCACTCGGAAGCCTACCTGCAAGGGGAGGACCTCCGCTCCTACCGTCTCTATTTCGCCCTGCTGATGCTGCTCACCACGGCCATCGCCGGAGCCTATTTCGCCAACAACCTCGCCGTAACGTGGATTTTCCTCGAAGCGACGACGCTCTGCTCGGCGGGCATCATCTACCACCGCCGCACGGCGCAGGCACTCGAAGCGGCGTGGAAATACGTCTTCGTCTGCTCGACGGGCATCGCCATGGCCTATCTGGGCATCCTGCTGCTGGCCGCCGCGACCAAGTGCGAAACGCTTTCGTACGAAGCCGTCGCCGAAGCGGCCTCGTCGGGCAACCCGCTCTACCTAAAGACGTCCTTCCTGCTGATTCTCAGCGGATACAGCTGCAAACTGGAACTGTTCCCGCTCTACACGGTCGGCATAGACGCCAATTTCGCAGCCCCCGCGCCTGCTTCTGCGCTGATCTCCACGGGAGTGGTCAACGCCGGATTCCTCGCGCTGCTGCGCGTCTACAAACTGCTCGCCGGAACGGAGGTTTTCCCGTGGGTGCGCTCGGTACTGCTCATCGTGGGCATTCTCTCGCTCGGCGTGGGCGCGCTTTTCCTGCGCCGCACCAACAACTACAAACGCTTCCTCTCCTACTCCACCGTCGAGAACATGGGCATCGCCGCCATCGGACTGGGCATCGGCGGCATCGGCGTATGGGCGGCGCTGTTCCATGTATTCTGCCATACACTCGTCAAGAGCAGTCTCTTCCTGCAGATGGCCGTCGTACGGCAGGTGTACGACAGCTACCGCATCAACCGCATCGGCGACTACATCCGCATCAACCGCGTCGGGGCCGTCGGCCTGCTGACGGGCATGGTCGTACTGCTGGCCTTCCCGCCCTCGCCGCTGTTCGTCTCCGAGCTGATGATCCTCAAGCAGGTCATCACCGACCGGAACTGGTGGCTCGTGGCGGGACTGCTGCTGCTCATGTGCATCGTCATCTACTCGTTCGGATCGCGTCTGATCCGGCTCTGCTACCAGCCCAATCAGGACCGTCTGCACCCCTCGAAAGCCCACAAGGCGCTCTCGTGGTCGGCCCTGTCGCTGCTCGCGGCCGCCATCGTGCTGGGCATGTGGCAGCCGGAACTTCTGCAACGGATCATCACCGAAATCGCCGCGTTATGAAATATTATATAACCGATAATACAGCCCCCGCCGTACCGCTGTCGGAAATTCCCGAAGCGTCGTACGCCGAATTCTACACCGATCAGGCCGCCAAGCTGGCCGACGCGCGTTACCATATAGCCCACTATTTCGCCCTGCCGCTCGGCGACCGGCTCCGGTTCTTCTGCCTGCTGCTCGACGACGCGGAGGCCAAGGTGCTGATCGCGTCGCACGCCATGGAGTACTACGACGAGCAGGAACTCCCCTCACTCACGGCCCTGCACCCGCAGGTGCATCCGTTCGAGCGCGACATCGCCGAACGTTACGGCGTGCGTTTCGACGGCATGCCGTGGCCCAAGCCGCTGCGTTTTCCGTTCGACCGGTTCGACCGCGGCAGTACGATGGACAACTACCCCTTCTACACGATGGAGGGCCGTTCGCTGCATGAAGTGAACGTCGGCCCGATTCATGCGGGAATCATCGAACCGGGCGCGTTCCGCTTCATCTGCAACGGCGAGCAGGTGCTCCACCTCGAAATCGCGCTGGGATACCAGCACCGCGGCGTCGAGCATGAATTCGAGGCTACGGCCAACCGCCTGCGGCAGATGTGTGTCCCGGGACACGCGCGCCGGCGCCGCCGGGGC
>OGOU01003159.1_pt1 | contig 10868 bp, 7 predicted proteins | sample 1552721 | NCBI WGS metagenome assembly OGOU01 (sample SAMEA2580176, study PRJEB22360) | human gut metagenome | biome: human gut; feature: human-associated habitat; material: faeces | place: Denmark | collected 2008/2010 | reverse complement strand
AAATAACCAGGCAGTAGTTGCAGGAGAAATTATCTCTGATTTTGAATTTAGCCATGAGGTTTTTGGCGAAGGCTTCTATTTTGTAAAATTAAAAGTGAGCAGACTCAGTCATTCAAGTGATATTATTCCACTGCTGGTCTCAGAACGTCTTATTGATGTGAGCCAGTCTCATATCGGCCAGTTTTTAGAAGCTCGTGGCCAGTTCAGATCTTATAATAAGCATGAAAATAATCGCAATCACCTTGTTTTATCTTTGTTTGTAAGAGAACTGGAATTAATAGACTCGGTAGAAAATAGAAAACCTAATATGATTTTTCTTGATGGATATATCTGCAAGGAGCCAGTATATAGAACAACACCGTTAGGAAGAGAGATCGCGGACGTACTTCTGGCGGTGAACAGAGCATATGGCAAGTCGGATTATATTCCATGTATATGTTGGGGACGTAATGCCAGATATGCAGGAAATCTTTCAGTAGGAAGCCGAATTCAGCTATGGGGAAGAATTCAGAGCAGAGAATATCAGAAGCGCGTAGGAGAGAATAATGTGGTTAGCAGAGTAGCATATGAAATTTCTGTAAATAAGATGGAATATATTGATGATGGAATAAACCTTGAAAGGAAGGTTGCAGATTCGGGAAATATAGGTTAAATTATAAGGGACTGTTCGTTTTGAGCAGTCCTTTGGTTTATCATTATGTAACTTTCAGAGTCATATGGATTTTTGGTAAATAAGTGAATTATGGTTACTTGCAGTCAGATTGCTGTTTGGCAGGGATATGAATTATATCTATTATAGATAATTATGGATAAATACATTTTTAAAATTTATATAGGAGGGTAACCGCGGGAATAAAAATAGAATCAAAGATACGTTTTGGTTTTGGTTTCTGAATAGTCACATCATATGATATAATGTAGAACAAGTAAGAATAAAAGTATAGAAAGGAAAACGAAAATGAAGATAACACCAGTAAAAGGTACGAATGATTATTTACCAGCGCAGGCTGAGCTTAGAAACTATTTACAGAAGAAAATCTGTGAGACATATGAGCAGGCTGGTTTCCAAAGAATTGCAACTCCAATTATCGAGGATATTGAGAATCTTGATAAGAGCGAGGGTGGAGATAACTTAAATCTTATTTTCAAAGTAATGAAAAGAGGGGAGAAGTTAAAGAAAGCAATCGCAAGCCAGAATCCAGATAATATTGCAGATATGGGACTCCGCTATGATCTTACATTACCACTGAGTCGTTATTATGCGAATAATCGTGCATCTTTACCACAGCCATTTAAGGTGATTCAGATGGATAGAGTATATCGTGCAGAACGTCCACAGAAAGGCCGTTTGAGAGAGTTTATCCAGTGTGATATTGATATTCTTGGATCTGATTCTTCTACTTGTGAAATTGAGTTAATCCACACAACCGCAAAGGCTCTTCTTAATATTGGTATTAATAACTTTAAGGTAAAAATTAATGATAGAAGAATTTTACGAGAAATTCTTTTGTCTGTAGGATTTGAGGAAGACCAGTTAGACAGCGTATGTATTTCTTTTGATAAGTTAAATAAGATCAAGGCAGAAGGTGTCGAGGCAGAATTAACAGAGAAGGGATTTGATAAGGCAGTTATCGCAGAATTCATGAAACTTCTTTCCAATGCACCATTTACACTTGACTATGTAAAAGAAATCTGCAAAAACAGTGAATATGTAGATTCTCTCGCATATATTATTGATACCTCTAATGCGCTCGCTGATGGCAAATATGTTGCAGAATATGATATGACCTTAGTTCGTGGACAGGGATATTATACAGGAACAGTATTTGAAGTAGAATCCTTAGATTTTAACAGCTCTATTGCTGGCGGTGGAAGATACGATAACTTAATCGGAAAGTTCTTAAAAGAACAGATTCCGGCAGTAGGATTTTCCATTGGTTTTGAGAGAATTTACAGTATTCTCATGGAAAAAGAATCTTACAATACAGAAAAACAGAAAAAAGTTGTCTTAATTTATGAAGAGGATCAGGTTGCAGAGGCTATCCGTTATGCAGAAGAACTCCGCAAAACTTATAAGACAGCATTATACATCAAACCAAAGAAACTTGGTAAGTTCCTTAATAAATTAGAAGAACAGGGATTTGACGGTTTTCAGGTGTTTGGCAGAGACGAAGAAGTAAGAATGTTTGGAGAACAGTAGATTTTTGTAATGATTTATGGTATGATGTTGCAAAACATCAACAAATATAATCAGGATGAAAGGTCAGAAAATGGACGGAAGTATACAGGTTTATTACGGCAATGGAAGAGGAAAGACCACAGCGGCTCTTGGACTTGGCATTCGTGCAGCAGGTGTAGGAAAGCAGGTTATCATGGTGCAGTTTCTCAAGAAAAAGCATTCTGATACGCTTGATTTCTTAAAAAAGCTTGAGCCGGAGCTTCAGATTTTCCGCTTTGAAAAGGCGGCATGTGGGTATTCTGATTTAAGCCCGAAGGAAAAGCAGGAGCAAATGCTCAATATTAAGAACGCTCTTGGATATAGCAGAAAGGTTCTTGATACCGGACAGTGTGATTTGCTGATTCTCGATGAAATCTTTGGATTAGTTGATTACAATATAATTACCATTGAGGAATTGATGGATTTAATTGCAGTGAAAAAAGATTCCATGGACTTGATACTTACGGGAAGGAATCTCCCCGATGAAGTGAGGGAGATTGCGGACTGTGTCTATTCAATCCAAAGAGAGAAAGAAAAGACCCCGGAGATATTAGCACAGGGGAATTTCTAGTAATGCATTCTTAGATTAGAGAAAGGAAGGATAAGTATGGCTGTTTTTACAGGAGCAGGTGTTGCAATCGCAACTCCATTTGATGAGAATTACAATATTGATTATGAGAGTTTTGGGAAGTTTATAGATTTCCAGATAGAGAACAAGACAGATGCGATTATCGTTTGTGGAACATCTGGAGAGGCTTCTACATTAAGTCATGAAGAACATATCGCAGCAATTCGTTACTGCGTAAACCGTGTGAATAAGAGAGTTCCTGTAATTGCAGGAACAGGTTCTAATTGCACAGATACTGCATCTTACCTCACAAAGCAGGCGCAGAATGCAGGGGCAGACGCAGCGCTTGTAGTAACTCCTTACTACAATAAGGCAACACAGAACGGTCTGATTGCTCATTATACAGATATTGCAAAACATACAGATTTACCAATCATTCTTTATAATGTACCAAGCAGAACAGGCTGTAAGTTAGAAGCTGCTACAATTGCAAAATTAGTAAAAGATGTAGATAACATCGTTGGTGTAAAGGAAGCAACAGGAGACATTGCTTTTGCAACACAGATTATGTACGATACACAGGGAGATATTGATATGTATTCTGGTAATGATGACATGATTGTGCCAATGTTATCTATCGGTGGTAAGGGTGTTATTTCTGTTCTTTCTAACGTAGCGCCAGAAGATACACATAATATCTGTGCAGAATATTTTGCAGGTAACGTAGAAAAGAGTCGTGAATTACAGATTAAATATCTTGAACTGATTCATTCCCTTTTCTGTGAAGTGAATCCAATCCCTGTAAAGAAGGCATTAGAGCTGATGGGATTTTACGGCGGTAACGTAAGACTTCCGCTGACGCAGTTAGAGCCTGCACATACAGAACGCCTGAAAAAGGCTATGATTGAGACTGGAATTTTAGCATAAATATAATTTTTTAGAATTATGCTAAATATATCTCACAACTAACCTATTATGAGGTGAATAATTAAGTTAGTAAAGTGAGTCCAGACTTTGAATAGTTACTTTAGTTTTGATAATTAAAACATATCCGGAGGATTGAACATAAGATGGTTAAAGTAATGATGTACGGATGTAATGGCTATATGGGTCATGTTATCTGTAATTTGATAAAAGATATGGAGAATGTCACTGTGGCAGCGGGAATTGACCCATGTCCAGGTGACCAGAAGGATTTTCCTGTATTTGCATCCTTAGACGAATGTAATGTAGACGTAGACGTTATCATTGATTTCTCTGCAGCAGTAGCAGTAGATGGCGTTCTTGATTATGCAGCAGCAAAGAAGATTCCTTTAGTAGAGTGTACAACAGATCTCTCTGAAGAACAGCTTGCACATCTTGAAGAAGCCAGCAAGCAGACAGCAATTCTTCGTTCTGCAAATATGTCACTTGGCGTAAATACATTATTAGAGATGGTAAAGACTGCCGCAAAGATTCTTGGCGAAGCAGGCTTTGATATTGATATTGTAGAGAAACATCACCGCAGAAAGTTAGATGCTCCATCAGGAACAGCATTAGCTTTTGCAGATTCTATCAATGAAGCAGCAGATGGCAAGTATAACTATGTATTTGACAGAAGCGAGAGAAGAATGCAGCGCCCACAGGATGAGATTGGTATTTCTGCCGTTCGTGGTGGAACAATCGTAGGTGAACATGAGATTATCTTCGCAGGAACGGATGAAGTAATCGAGTTTAAGCACACTGCATATTCCAGAGCTGTATTTGGAAAAGGTGCTGTAGAAGCTGCGGTATATCTGGCAGATAAACCAGCGGGATTATACGATATGAAAGATGTAATTTCCGCAAAATAAATTCTGGTTTGCCGCAGGCAAGAAAGACGAACCCAGAAAGATAAATAAAGCATATTTGTGACTTTAGTCGCGGCAGGTTGAATGTTCGCGTGAAAACGCTCGCATTCAACCTTTGCTCCGAGGTCACAAATATGCTTTATTTATCTTTCTGGGTTCTGTTTGTTGGTAATAAACATACTCCAGAATTTCAACTCCTCAAAAAGCCACAACCGTTTGAAATCTCCCTCAAATCTTCCTCAAATCTTCCCTCCAAAATAAATTCTTCCTTTTCCCTAACCCCCAACGTACAGTCTACAATAACTTAAAGTTTTTTCTAAATCTGGGTTTTTATTGGTTGTTTTTTTCAGAAAGCAGAAGTCCTTTTTTGTAAAGTGATTGGATTTTTTTGCTGTACCATTGACAGAAACGAAAGCACATAATATACTCTAACACAAAAGTCTTAATTTCAAAAATAAGATAAATAATTACGTTTGAAATCAAAAAATATATATGAAGTGAAATGTATATAGCACAGGAAAAGAACTGTAAGTGAAAACTTGCATAAAAACAGGAGGGTTAGGGTTATGTCAGGAAAGGTAAACGTAAAAAAGTTTAGAAAAGTTCTTGTTGCGAATCGTGGGGAGATTGCGATTCGTATTTTCAGAGCGTTAAGTGAGCTTGGGATTACAACGGTTAGTATTTATTCAAAAGAAGACCGTTATGCAATGTTTCGTTCTAAGGCGGATGAGTCCTATCCGTTAAATCCTCAGAAGGGACCGATTGATGCATATCTTGATATTGATACGATTATTAAGATCGCACTTTCTACAGGAGTAGATGCGATTCATCCGGGATATGGATTTCTTTCAGAAAATCCAGACTTTGCAGATGCATGTGAGAGAAATGGAATCGTATTTATTGGACCGGGCAGCAATATTATGAATGCGATGGGAGATAAGATTTCTTCTAAAAAGATTGCTATTGAAGCAAATGTTCCGATTATTCCGGGTGTGGATTATGCGATTAAGGAAGTAGATGAAGCGAAAAAAATTGCAGCGCAGGTTGGTTATCCGGTTATGCTTAAAGCGAGCAACGGCGGTGGCGGACGCGGTATGCGAATCGTAAATAGAGAAGAGGATTTGGAGAAAGAATTTAACGAAGCGAAGAATGAATCGAAGAAGGCTTTCGGTGATGATATGATCTTCATTGAAAAGTATTTAAAAGGGCCAAAGCATATCGAGGTACAGATTGTTGGAGATAATTATGGAAATGTGGTACATCTTTATGACAGAGATTGTTCTGTTCAGAGAAGACATCAGAAGGTAGTAGAGTATGCACCGGCATTTTCCATACCGGAAACAGTACGTCAGGAAATCTTTGATGCTTCTATCCGATTGGCGAAAACAGTAGGTTATCGTAATGCCGGTACGTTGGAATTTTTGGTAGATGCAGATAATCATCCATATTTTATTGAGATGAATCCTCGAATTCAGGTAGAGCATACAGTAAGTGAGATGGTTACGGATATTGACATCGTACAGACACAGATTCTTATTGCAGAAGGTTATCCTTTAGCTTCGGAAGAGATTGCGATTCCATCACAGGAAAGTGTAACCTGTACCGGTTATTCGATTCAGACTCGTGTGACGACAGAAGATCCAGCTAATAATTTCCTTCCGGATACAGGAGAAATTACAGTATATCGTTCGGGTTCTGGTAATGGCATCCGTCTTGATGGAGGCAATGCATATACAGGAGCAGTGATTTCTCCATATTATGACAGCCTTCTTGTAAAAGCAATCTCTCATGACAGAACTTTTCTTGGAGCGGTAAGAAAGTCTATCCGAGCTTTACAGGAAATGCGTATTCGTGGAGTAAAAACGAATATTCCATTTCTTGTGAATGTGTTAAATCATCCAACATTTCAAAGTGGGCAGTGTTATACAACGTTTATTGAGGAAACACCGGAACTTTTTGAACTTACTAAGAGTCAGAATCGTGCGAATAAGATTATTGAATTTATTGGGGATCGCATCGTAAATTCAAATAATGGAGAAAAACCATTTTATGAGAACAGAGTGCTTCCGAAGCTTGACAAAAGCAAACCGGTTTATGGAGCGAGGGATGAATTTTTAAAATTGGGTGCACAGGGATTTATGCAGAAGATTTTAAAAGAAGATAAGCTTTATGTGACGGATACCACAATGCGAGATGCGCAGCAGTCACTGATGGCAACTCGTATGAGAAGTAAGGATCTGTGTGGTGCGGCTTATGCGACAAACGCGTTTATGCAGAATGCATTTTCTGTGGAAGCGTGGGGTGGTGCTACCTATGATACGGCATATCGCTTTTTGAAAGAATCCCCTTGGAAACGTCTTGAGTTATTAAGAGAAAGAATGCCAAATACATTGATTCAGATGCTTCTTCGTGCATCCAATGCAGTGGGATACAGCAACTATCCAGATAATGTTGTAAAAGAATTTATCCGTATCTCAGCGGATCATGGTATTGATGTTTTTCGTATTTTTGACAGTTTAAACTGGGTGGAAAATATGAAGATGCCAATAGAAGAAGCGCTGAAAACAGGAAAAATTGTTGAGGGAACCATTTGTTATACAGGAGATGTCAGCAATCCAAATGAGACAAAATATACACTTGATTATTATGTAAAAATGGCTCTTGAATTAGAAAAACTCGGATGTCATTCCATTGCTATTAAAGATATGGCGGCACTTTTAAAACCTAGAGCGGCTAAAGAACTTGTAGGCACATTGAAAAAAGAACTTCATGTACCATTACATTTACATACACATGATTCTACAGGTAATGGTGTGAGTACAGTGCTCATGGCAGCGGAGGCAGGAGTGGACATCGTTGACTTAGCGATTGAATCTATGTCATCGATGACAAGTCAGCCATCCATGAATGCAGTTGTAGAAGCGCTTCGCGGAACAAAGAGAGATACAGGGCTTGATTTTGAAGAGTTGTCAGAACTGAGCAGATATTATAATCGAATTAGAAGTGTGTATGCACCATTTGAAAGTGATATGAAGTCTCCGAATACGGAGATTTATAAATATGAGATCCCAGGTGGACAATATTCTAATCTTCTTGCGCAGGTTACAGAAATGGGATCTCCGGAAGAATTTGAGGCGATCAAAGGGCTTTATAAAGAAGCGAATGATTTGCTTGGTAATATTGTAAAAGTAACCCCTACTTCAAAAGCGGTAGGTGATCTTGCAATTTTCATGTATAAAAATAATCTGAATAAGGATAATATTTTAACTGCCGGAGCTAGTCTGTCTTATCCAGATTCCGTTGTTTCTTATTTCCGGGGAATGATGGGACAGCCTTATGGTGGATTCCCGAAAGAATTACAGAAAATTGTGTTAAAAGATATTGAACCGCTTACAGAACGCCCAGGTAAATTGTTGCCGCCAGAAGATTTGGAAGGTATCAAAAAGCACCTCATTGAAAAATACCATTATGAGGATAAATCAGAAGAAGTTATGGCACAAAAAGCAATCAGCTATGCCTTGTATCCGAAGGTATATGAAGATTACTGCGAACATTTTGAAATGTATAATGATGTAACACGATTAGAAAGTCATGTGTATTTCTACGGTCTGCGAAAAGGAGAGGAAACTTATCTTAAAATTGGCGAAGGAAAAGAGCTTCTGATCAAATATCTTGAACAGAGCGACCCGGATGAAAATGGAATCCGAACATTAAGTTTTCAGGTAAATGGTTCTATTCGTACTGTGAAGATTCAGGATCATAATCTTGAAATTAAGACAGACCGCCGCTTAAAAGCAGATAAAAATAATCCACAGCATCTTGGTTCCTCTATTCCAGGAACGGTAGATAAAGTTCTTGTAAAGGAAGGAGATGTGGTAACAAAGAATATGCCGCTTATGACGATTGAGGCAATGAAGATGGAAACAACAGTAGTATCCACAGTGAACGGAACTGTAGATAAAATTTATGTGGAAGCGGGAGACAGTGTGCATCAAGATGATTTATTAGTATCTTTTCATATTAAAGAATGATTTTACGAGTGATGATGCCTATTCTTCCTCTTGTTCGTGTACCAAATGTATATAAGCTTACTAAGATGGCAAAAATAACCTCAGCCGCAATCGTTGAAATTAGCGGTTGGGGTTATTTTTATTATAGTTATAAAAATGATGCTGGCCTCAAAAGATATTTCTTAAACATAATGCTCCCCAGCCAATTTTTTCATTAGGATATTCCGAAAAAGCAGGTAAGGGTCTTGCGCTTTTCCAGAGATATGCTTTTGTTTTTTCACCATAGAGAAAAGGGTCGTTACCATTTACAATGCCATGTTGCATCAAAAGTGCCGCAGCTCCAGTAACAAAAGGAGCAGCCATAGAGGTCCCGGTCCGTATAGTGTACCCGCCACCAGGAGCAGTGCTTAAAATATTAACTGCCGGGGCGCAAAGGTCGGGTTTTGTGTGCCTGTTATTAGAAAATCCCTGCCCGGAAAATGGAGCAAATACATCAAGGCTGCTATCGTAGCCGCTAACGCTGATAACAGAAGAGGCAGTAGAAGGAATTGTAAATGTCATATCAGAAGAAGGGACGAGAAAACCGGTAGCAGAATTTGTAGCTTCTTTTGATGGCAGCCAAAATTGTAAGCGTCCATCAACAATTTTGCCAGTTGGAGTGGATTCAATGTGTAATGCCCAAGTGCCGGAAGTGATAAAAGTAGTATTTGAGCTAAAGGAAAGAAAATACTGTCGAAATGGCTGATAAGGTGTTGGATTGTTGATCGTAAGATAAATAGTTGTGTCAGCAATCATATAGGCGTAGATGCCGGGAACGGCAGGAAAGACAAAACTTTCCAAACCGGAAGGGGAAAAAAGTTCATAGAAAAAATCATCTGCGAAAGTCTGCCATATTTCAAGGTAAAGACTTCGCTCGCCCGGAGCTATGGTAAAATCTATAGATTTATCATAAGTGTTTTGATTTGAAATTGTGTTTAAGGAAGCGTGCCTTCTGGTAAGACCTTCATTTCCTGTAGCAGCACAAATAACATTTTTCCCATAAAGAGAAACTTGCTCCATAAAAAGTTCTAAAAGACTACTCCCAGTATGTGAACCATCATTAGAACCATAACTGATATTGATACTTAAAGGCAAAGAACGCGAATTAGCAAAACGAACCGCAAAATCAACCGCCATCATAAGATTTGCATAATCCGTATAAACAGAAGCGGTCTCGTTTTTTAACTTTACAACAATTAAAGAACTTTCGGGCGCAACCCCCTGACTATTTCCATTGCTGGCACGCCCGTTTCCTGAGCAGATACCTGCGATATGAGTGCCATGCCCGGAAACGTCTTCGGAAGGCGATAGTAGCTCGGTAACAGGGTCAGTTACAGAAAAAGTAGAAGAGTCAGAAGGAACAGAACTAGATTTCGGCATAAGTAATCGGTTTAAATCTTCTTCTGAAAAAATAACACCTAAATTATAAGGGTTATCTATAGCGGAGCTATGCTTGGAAACATTATTCCTTCTGGTGTTAGTTCTATTGTCTGCTGCGATATAATTGTTTTGACTATTTGTTGTACTAATGTATTGGAAGTTATCACTATTAGAACTATTGCTATTAGTATTTTCTTTATTAAAAGAAGCAAAAGGCAAACTCTGATCCCAATAAGCCAAAATCCTCGTACTTCCATCCACATTTCGAAAATCAGGATGCCTGTAATCTACCCCGGAATCAAGAACAGCAATCGCTGTCCCTTTGCCAGTAAGTGTTGTAGCATTTACATTTCTTCCAGTCACAATATTATAATCAGGAAAACACGAAGCATCAATTCCTGTAAGCGCATTTTCATAAATCGGACGAGAAAGTTCCACATAAAGAACTTGAGGAAAAGTCAAAAAAGAAGGAATATCCTTCTCTTTAATAAAAAGAATCGCAAAATTGCCAAGCAAAGGAATAAAAGAAAAAGAAATCATTTCCTTAATTTCCTCAAGAGAACCATTATAAAATAAAATCAACTTCCACATATCCGTACTTGGAGAAAAACCAGAATGCAGCAGAGAACTTTCCATCCGCTTGGCATTATCCAAAGAAAGCGAGAGTGCAAGCTCAGGATTTAGCTTCTGGTTTATTTGTTCGATTTCTGTAATAGAAAGCATAACGTCACTACCTACTCTGCTTCAAATTTCTCAAAACAAATATATTCGCTGAGTTACTATTTAATTCATTAGACAAACTACAGACGAAGCCATTGCCCCCA
>OGOU01003156.1_pt1 | contig 10876 bp, 11 predicted proteins | sample 1552721 | NCBI WGS metagenome assembly OGOU01 (sample SAMEA2580176, study PRJEB22360) | human gut metagenome | biome: human gut; feature: human-associated habitat; material: faeces | place: Denmark | collected 2008/2010 | reverse complement strand
CACTTAAAGAGCTCTTTATCGAACCCGTTGCGGAATAATCGGGCACAAAAGTACTTCTTTTATTTGTTTCAGACAAATATTTCCTTTATTTTTTTGCTGTTGTAACAGAAGATAATCAGATATATAGCAAACCGGATAAATTCTCCATAATAAACCGGTGCGGATATGCTCTGAGTTCGTCAGCGGTAGTCATTCCATTAAGGACACCTGCAAAATCTACTCCCGCATTTTGTGCTGTTTCGGCATCCACAGTACTGTCTCCGATGTATAAGGTTTCTTGCGGAGTCCTGCCCAAGTGTTCGAGAGCGAATTTTATTCCTTCCGGTGAAGGCTTGGCAGCTTGTACATCTTCTCCGCCTACCACTATGTCGAGAAAGTTTTCCGGCAGATACTCATCCAGAAAACTAAGTATACGGAAACGGTATTTAGTAGAGATAATGCCGATGCGGGCACCTCGCTCTTTTAGTTCTTTCAGAGTAGAGAGTGTATCAGGAAAAAGGCGGGAATTCACGTTCATGTGAACATCCGCTTCCAGTCTGTACTCTTGTCGAAAAGCGGTGAGCTGTTCCCAGTCGGTGACTCCGGTCAGTATGCTGAAAGATTCTTCCAATGTTTTACCAATGGTACGTTTGATCGCTTCGTCAGTGACATTCGTATATTGGTGACGATTAAGTACATTTCTGAAACAAGTAACGATACCCCGTGATGAATCGGCTAGTGTATAGTCGAAATCGAATAAATAAGTTTTATAATTCATTATTTTACTGCTTCTACTGTATATCCCTGTTTTTTCAGTAAGCTTAATAAGCCTTTATTACCCGGCAGGTGCAAAGCGCCGACTGCAACGAAGGTAGGAGCGGCTTTCATGATAGCCGGTAGTTTCTGTGCCCATGTTTTATTGCGGTCGTAAATTAGGGCATCTTCTTCTGTGGGAAGTGCATCACATTGATTTCCTTTACGCTCTTCGTTGATTTTCAACATGGTTTCCAAATCTTGTTTCATGTAGGCATCTGTCAGTCTTTTGAGGCTTTCCACCTCTTTGTCGATGTTATTGAGGGTACACATGAGCAGTTGGGCTTGGCGTTGCAGGGAAATTCCATTGTATAGCAGGTTAAACTGGAAATCCGGAGTTTCCAGTCCATCCACTTTTTTTCCTTTTTGTGTTGCCTGAGTCTGGAAATAAGTATCGAGCTGTTCTTGCGGATTATAGTTTCCGATGTGCTTGATGTACGCCACTACTGCTATGTTGTTCAGTAAGAAAGCCGGTTTGATTTTGGGTGCCATGTTGAGGTCCATCATCAGGTTCTCCTTGCAGAATTTATTAGCGGTTTCGTAATCTTCCGGTGAGAGGAGGGTAGTCAGAGTCGTATCGCTTTCTATCATCATCATTTTCTGCATCTTCTGGATGGTGGCCGGAGACTGGATATCCGACATTTTCAGTTCTCCATATACCTGTTGTGTTTCATCCATCGCTTTCTGTAGTCCGGTAATGCCGTCTTTGACACTCAACGGAGCGAGATGGTGAGTCCCCATAATGTATGAAGGGCTGCTAAGTCCGTTACCAGATACTTTCCATAAAAGCTGTGCGTTTGCGCTTAACGCTACGCAGATAAATATGACTGCTCCAATAAACGATTTCATGATTCTATATGTTTTTAAGTTGATAATCAGCGTATTCTTCCTCCGGATATCCAGTGTCTGGTGTAATAGTCTTCGCTCAGTCGACTGACAATCACTCCTTTGCTGGTACTGGCATGAATGAATTTCCCATTTTTGAGATAGATACCTACGTGAGCTACCTTTTTTCGGGAACGGCTACTGCTGAAGAATACCAGATCGCCTTCTCGCAAATTCCGTTTGGCGACTTTGGTACTTTCTTTTCTCAGGTCTTCGGTATTTCGCGGAACCTGAGTACGGTATACTTTCCGGTATATCTGGTAGGTGAGTCCCGAACAGTCGGTACCGCGTTTTGAATCACCGCCTCCACGATAAGGAACACCAATCCATTCGGCCGATTCCAGATAGAGTTTGTGGTTATCTTCCATATTGATGTCCACGCCCAGCAGGATGGAGGCGCGTGCCAGTGCCTGGTAATCCAGACGGGGAGCAGACGTGCGGCAGGAACTAAGGATAAAGATCAGTCCTGTCAGTATGAAGATTAGTTTGAAGTTCACTCCCATCGGCTATCTTTCTTTTCGTATATCGTAAAATTATAAGTAACTTTATTCTTCTACATTGAAGTAGTCTTCCAGTTCTTTTTCAGCTGAATTATTCTCATTCATAATATCCCGGATGATGACGCCATTCTCCAGCAGGGCAATACGCGGACATACATCTATCGTATGATTCAGATTGTGGCTGGAAATGATTACAGTTGCATTATGCTCTTCGCTGTACTTTTTGAGCATATGTTTGATAATGGATTGCGAACTGGGATCGAGGAAGTTGAACGGTTCGTCGAGTATCAGCAACTGAGGATAATGAAGCATGGCGGAGATGATGCCGATTTTCTGTTTATTACCGGCTGAGTAGTTACGGATCAGTTTCTTTTGTCCGATCACTTCTCCGCTCATCAGACGTTCGAACGGCAGAAGGCGTTCGTCCACCTCTTCTTTTTTCAGTCCGTACATTTTCCCGATAAAATAGAAATACTCTTCCGGGGTAAGGTAGTCTATCAGAAATCCATCGTCAATGAAAGCACCTGTGAAGTTTTTCCAGTCTTCACTTTGACTGACGTCAATTTCGTTAATGACGACATTCCCATTATCCGCTTTCAGTAAGTCGAGCATCAACCGGAAAAGTGTTGTTTTACCGGCACCGTTGTTTCCTACCAATCCGAGCATATCGCCTTGATTGATTTCATAGTGATCTATGTTCACGGCTAACTTTTCGCCGAATTTCTTTTGAAGATTATTGATGCTTATCATTGTCTTGGTATTTTTATCGTAAATGATTAATCGGTTCAATCGTAAATCTCTTATTGGCGACTGTCTCTGAAGCCTTCCATATTCTCGTATCTCCGTTTCATGAAACGCTTATAGACGTTTCTGATCCAAAGCGGAGAAGTCAGTGTGAATCCAAGCCCGATGGCGAACAGGATAGAGTAGGCGGCCGTTTCACCCAGAAACGCATTCAACACAGAATACAGGATCAACGGGATACCGAAAGCTCCGAAGTTGACAACCATTTGTATGGCGCTGTTGGTCTGGCGGCTTGTCACTTTCTCGTTCAGTGCTACGGTCTGCTTATTGTAAACAGCCAGTTGGAAGAAACAAAAATAGATAAAACCGGTGGTATAGAAGAACCAGGCAAAGATACCCAGTAAGGGAACTTTATCCATTACAATGGCGGGAATCATCAGGACAAATGGGACGATCTCGCCGATAGTATAGATATAATATTTTGCTTTCAGCAGACTCATGATGGATTCTTTGCGGGACATTAGTCCATCGATGTAATTGCCTTCGAAGGACATGAGTTGCGAAAGGATGATCATGCCGAATACGGCAAAGTTGTAAACACAGATAAAGGTAGTCATGGTGCTCGTGTCATAAAGGCTTGAAAAGCTCAACAGGCAGGAGAAGGCGATGACTACAAGGAGAACATTGCGCAATGCACCTTTGCAACGCCGGTTGCGCAAAAGCATTTTTAATTCCAACCGCATATATTCACCAACTTCTCCGTATCGCTCGAAGAATTTGTATTCTGAAACATGCTTGATGCGGGTATCATCTACTTTTGCCAATTCGGCGTAGATGAGGCCGGACATGATTTTGCGGTTAATCAGCCATAAGATGGCTATGACAAGAATGGTACCGAGGAAACAGAGAATATTCCCGTTGATATATCCGTCGCCCAGGTCCATAAAGAAGTAGAACAGGGGACTGTCTTCGGGAATAAAGGCAAGGCAGCCCAGTCCACCGTAGAAAGCGATGGGGAGCAGCACCCACCAAATACGTTCATTGATTAGTGTGCGACATAACAAGTACCAGTAATTGTTGGCAACGATCAAAAGCCAGATGCCTATGAGATAGGTGAGTACACCTGAGATACCGAAATATTTGGTAATGGTAATGAAGGAAAAGGGGACGAACATAAACAACCAGAACAGGTTGAACAGACTAAGTCCCGAACGGATAAGCAGGAAATCGATGATCCGATTTCGTTTAACCGGCAACAGGAGGTAAGGTTTTACCTCCTGCGTCGGTGTCTTTTGGAACGGAATACGCAAGAGGAAGTCAAGTGCCAGAATAAATATCAGGGCAACGGCATTCATTACATGATATGGTTCCCGGTTGGGAACCATATCTGCAAAACCGAATGCAAACGTCGTACCGAAGAATATCAGGTATCCTGCCCAAAAAGCAACCCCGATATATCCGAATATTTTGGCAACTTTGTTCTTTTCATACATCGGATGCCGTTTGGAGGCGAGCCGTCCATGTTTGCGTAATTCGTTAAATATCATCATACTGTTGGTATGCTATAAAAGTTTATTTAGCTTCTTCTTCAGGTACGGTCATGATGACTTGGATTTCGTTGTTCTGTTTCATCAGCTTGGCAAGGAATTCCTGTACATCTTTTGCTGTGATGCTGTTGACCAACGTTTCATAGTCTTTTGTATAATCGATACCTGTGTAGAAATACTCATCCAGATTGCCCAGCCAGTAGCCGTTTTCCTTTTGGGCGTCTTTGTATTTTTTCAGCATATACTCTTTGATCTTCTGCATGTGTTCGGCAGACGGACCTTCTTTGGCCATTTTTTCCAACTGTTCGATGACGATGCCCGATAGTTTGTCTTTCTTGGCCGGATCGGTCTGGAATACAATCTGAAGCACGAGTTGTTCTTTCGGATATTTGGTGAGGCTTCCGCTGCAGCTTACGCCATAAGTACCGCCTTCTTTCTCACGGATTTCTGCGGTGTAAACCATATCCAATGCCTGATCGAGGATGCTGAGAGTAAGGTTGTTGCGTAAATCATATTTGCAAGTACCGTTGAACAGGAACATGATGGTTGCCATCGGTGTTTCTTGTTTCTTGGCAAACTCGTTCTTGTATTGACCTTTGCGGATTTCCATCTTCGTATCTTTGAAAGTCTCTTTGCGATTGATAGATGGCAGACCACCCAGATATTTGGCGATCATCGGTTTCATTTTCTCAACATCAATGTTTCCTACAAAGTAGAATGTAAAGTCGCTCGCATCTTTGAAACGGTCTTTGTACATTTCCATTACACGGTCATAGTCGATCTTGTCCACCATGTTTTCTTTCATGCTGAAAGAACGTGGGTGATTGCCGTACAATGCATAAGAGACTGTATCACTGAATGCGGTCATCGGATTAGCGTCAGCATTCTGCAATTCGGCTTTCATGCGGTTCTTGTATGATTCGAATGCTTCGTTGTCCTTGCGGGGAGCAGTGAAAGTCAGATAAGTCAGCTGCATCATTGTTTCAAAGTCCTTCGGAGAACAACTGCCGGAAACCGTTTCTGTTGTTGCGCTCACACCGGCTCCTACAGAAGCACGTTTGCCTGCAAGTGCTTTACTCAAATCTACTTTGCTGAAGTTACCGATACCACCAACCATTGCTACGCTGTTGATTTGAGAGATATTCAGAATCTCTTTGTCGGGGAACTGGCTGCTACCACCAAGGCTGGTACCTTTCATCAGAATCTGGTCAGCTTTGTAGTCGGTTGTTTTGATATATACTTTCACACCGTTGGACAGAACAAGTTTTGTTGTTCCGTAAATATCTCCGGCTTTTTCAGAAACGATCTTTCCGCCTTTCGGCTCTTCTTTCAGCAATGGTTCGTTAGAAACTTTGTCTTCGTAAGGCTTCAGATCGAAAGATTTCATTTGTTTCAGCAAAGCAGCGATTTCTTCTTTCGTCGGGTATTTTACACCTTCCTTCTCCGGACCTGCCAACAGTACTACCTGATTGTTGTCAGTGATCAGCTGTTGCATCACTTGATTGATAGCCGCTACCGGAATGTTTGGAGCCAGCTGATTCATCATTGCATATTCGTATTCAATGCCCGGCATCGGTTCATTGTCAAGGAAGTTACTGATGTATTCGTTGACATAAGTGTCGTTTTTCATCTTTTCGCGTTCATTGTAAGCAGATTCTACGCGTTGCAGATAGTTGGCACGGGCACGGTCATATTCAGTTTCGGTGAATCCGAAGCGGCGTGCGCGTTCAGTTTCTTCGAGAATCGTTTTCATGGCCAGTTCGATACCATCGATTTTGCTGCTGGCGTCTACTCCGAAAGCATTTTTGGTCTTGGCTACGAAGAAGTCGCCATAACCTGCACTTGCACCTGTAAAAGGAGGATTCGCTTGCTGACGGATTTCTGCCAAACGGCTGTTCAGCATTGTAACTCCCATGCTAATCATGTATTGAATGCCGTAATAGTTGATTGTATTCTTCAGTGAATCCGGGAAGGCTTCGCTCTTGAAGAAGAAGCTGATGGAAGGAGTTTCGATTTCCTTGTCCGTACCGATAAAGATTTGCGGTTCCTGATTGTCTGCTACCGGATAGTAGATACGTTCAGCCGGATTCACCGGAGCTTTCACGTCTGCAAATACCTTTTTCAGCTTTGCTTCCATTTCATCTACATTGATGTCGCCGACAATCATGATACCTTGCAGGTCCGGACGGTACCATTTCGCATAGTAGTCACGGATGTCCTGATAAGGGAAATTGTTGATTACATCGAGGCTTCCGATTGGCATACAGTCTGCATATTTGGAATCCGGATACATGACAGGCAGGGCATTGGTCATGATGCGCTGCATACCACTGTTACGGCTTCTCCATTCTTCACGGATCACACCACGTTCTTTGTCGATTTCCTTGTCGGCAAGGTTGATGGCGCTTGACCAGTCGTGCAGGATCAGCAGACAAGAGTCTACTACACTGACGTTGTCGGTAGGTACATTGCTGATTCGGTATACTGTTTTGTCGATACTGGTGTATGCATTCAGGTTTGTTCCGAACTTGATACCTTTAGTCTCACACCAAGGCACGATGCCCAGTCCGGTTTCATCACCCGGGAAGTTTTTTGTTCCGTTGAAAGCCATGTGTTCAAGGAAGTGAGCCAAACCGCGCTGTTGCGGCTCTTCAAGGATGGAACCCACTTTCTGTGCAATGTGAAATTCGACGCGTTTTTCTGGGAGTGCGTTGTGTCGGATGTAATAAGTAAGCCCGTTGTCAAGTTTACCTATGCGGACATTTTTGTCCACGGGCAGTGTTTGCATAGGTTGTGCAAGCACGAGTTGGAAGTTGCAGCATATAAAGAGAACTGCAATAAAAAATCCACGTAATAAATGTTTCATGTTCTATTTAGTTTATAAAAAAGTTGTTTGAAATATCTGTCGTATTCTTTTGTGTATAATCACAAACGGGCAGAAAAAAGAGTTATTTGATAGCTTCCCGTATTCTGACTAATTTCGTTAATAGTCCTTCCAGAAGGTCCAGCTTCAACATGTTTGCTCCGTCGCTCTTGGCTACGGCGGGGTTTTCGTGTGTTTCGATAAAGATACCGTCGGCTCCTACGGCGATGCCGGCTTTGGCTACGGTTTCGATCAGTTGGGGCATACCACCGGTCACTCCGCTGGTCTGGTTGGGTTGCTGCAATGAATGGGTGACATCCAGTATGACCGGATAACCGAACGTTTGCATTTCCGGAATCCCCCGGTAGTCTACTACAAGGTCCTGATAACCGAAAGTTGTTCCGCGTTCGGTCAGCATCACGTTCTTGTTGCCTGCTTCCACCACTTTGTCAGCGGCAAACTGCATGGCGAGCGGAGAGAGGAACTGTCCTTTCTTGATGTTAATCGTCTTACCCGTTTTAGCAGCAGCAACCAGTAAATCCGTCTGACGGCAAAGGAAAGCCGGAATCTGGAGAATGTCTACGTATTCGGCAGCCATCTCAGCCTCGTCGGCCGAATGGATATCCGTCACTGTGGGCACTCCGAAAGTATCATGTACCTTTTTCAGCACTTTGAGTGCCTTCTCGTCACCGATGCCTGTGAATGAATCAAGACGCGAACGGTTTGCCTTGCGGTAAGAACCTTTGAATACATAAGGAATCTGTAATTTTTCAGTGACTCCGACCACACGCTCAGCGATGCGCATTGCCATCTCTTCACCTTCTATTACACATGGACCGGCCAGCAGAAAGAAGTTACCGGCAGGATTGTTCTTAAGTTCGATCATTTTATTAATTACAAGTTACTAATTACTTATTTATAGTTTCATGAGTGAAGGGCTGTTTTTCGCCAGAAGCCCGGTTCTGTTGGCTAATTCGGAATAATCAGGGTCGTCTTTTCTGATAATACGCCTATTTCCAGTGGGAAATGTCTTGCCAGCAGGCGACCGTCCAGATCGACGGAAGCATTTTGTGCGCGGAGCACTTTTACTTTTCTTGTCCGATAGCTTTTCACCATCTTATGGTTCAGGATACTTCCCTGAATCAGCATCCACAATCCCGAAATGATTTGCAGGAATTCCGGACGGTAGATGACGGATACATCCAGCCAGCCGTTGTAGGGTACGGCACTCGGAGTCTGTCCCCAGCCCCAGGCGCTTCCTACACATACGGTCATGATGCGCCCGCGGATGTGCTCGTCATTGATACGAAGGTGCATCCGGTATAGTTTGCGTTCGAATATCAGCGAGAAGAGGGCGGCAACGTACGACAGGAATTTCACCCCCCAGAAACGTTTGGTCTGGTCGGTGATTTTCACAATCCTTGCGCCTAGCCCGATGTTGACTGCATTGAGGAAATAACGGCGTTGGTGTTCCTTGCCGTCGTAGAAGTTGCAGAAGCCTACGTCTATTTTCTTGAGACGGTGGTTGATGATACAGTCTACGGCAGGTTTGTATTCGGTACTGAGTCCCCAGTATTTGGCAAAGTCATTTCCTATACCGTTCGGGATCATGCCAAGGGCGATGTTCTCCTTGTCTTCGGCATCAGAGAGCATGATACCGTTGATGGCATCGTTCAGCGCACCGTCGCCACCTACGATGACAATGGTACGATAGCCGTTGTTCGCCAGAATTTTGGCAAGACGTTCTACAGAACCGAAACCTTCGGATTGTACATAGTCATAGTTGACACCTTTGCTGTCCATGTACTCCTTGATTTCTTTCCATCGTTTCTGTACCTTTCGGGTACCTGCTTTGGGGTTGTAGATCACTCCCCATTTTCCAGGTTCTACACTCATAACCGTATTTCTATCCTAACTGTATTAACAATCGCATTTTTTATCTTTCACAGACCATTCGTAAATGACTGGCAAAGATACTAATTCCCTCGCAGTTTTTCTATCACAAAGGCTATCTTTTCTTCCATAGGCAGCTCTGCACTGACCCAGTGGATGGTAAATCCCCGACGTTCCATGCCGCGGAACCAAGTCATCTGACGTTTGGCGAACTGATGGATGGCCGTCTCCAGCTCAGTGAACATCTCTTCGTAAGTCAGTTTGCCTATGACGTATAACGTCAGGAATTTGTATTCCAGTCCGTAATAAATCAAGTCGTCCGGTGAAATGCCTTGTTCTGTCAATCGCCTTACTTCATCCACCATTCCTTCGTCCAGCCGTTGTTTCAACCGTCGGGTGATCTTCTCGCGACGCAGTTCCCGATCGATATCTACCCCGATGATGAGGCTGTTCAACTTCGGAAACTCCCGTTCGGGAACCGGATGCACGGCATAATACTCCTCAATTTCTATCGCACGGATTGCACGTTTCACGGTATCTACATCCGTAGAGTTGTGCAATGTTTTATATTGCTTCAGGATTTCGGTCAGTTCTTCGAGAGAGTGATTAGCCAGACGGGCACGTAACTCCGGATTTTCCGGTACCGGCTCACTATGCACATCCGATTGTGCTAAAGAGAATGCAGGAAATTATGAAAGAAGGGCGTGCGGAGACAATTCCTGAAGCTCTAAAGCTTTTAAAGGAAGATTTGAAAGCATTGAATTCTAACGTCGTAGTCGAAAAAGAAGAGTATGATGAAATCGTTGAAATCAAGCCAATGTTTCTGGTAATGGATTATAAATAGTTTTTCACCTGATTTTTGCCCTCTCAAAAAGAATAGCAGCTGTTCTTACAACACACTTGTTAGACAGCTGCTATTCTTTTCCACATTCCTCTCATTTTATAAGAAAGTTATTCACATTTTACTCTTTAATTGTTCCCTTTTTTACATTTTCCTGGATAATCTGATCTACAACTTCAAATATTTTTTCCGATCCAAGTCTCGTCTTTCTCTGACGACCATAAACCTGATCTGCACATACTCCATGCTCTTTCCAATCATTTCCACCATTGCTGTTATTCAGCATCAGCGGCTGTAGATTATCCATTGCATGTGCGAACTTAGATTCCGCTGTTTCAAATGCCTCGAACTCATCAAAAAGAGAAATCAGCTCTTGTTTCTGATCTTCCGGAAGGATTGAAAAAATTCTTTCCTTCGCCGCATCTTCTCTTGCTTTCTGAGTTTTCAAACCTTCTGTATCATATGCATACGTATCACCCGCATCGATTTCTACCAGATCATGGATCAGTACCATGACGATCACTTTCATCAGATCAACAGGCGCGTCCATATGCTCTTTCAAAAGTATCGCAGACAATGCCAGATGCCATGAATGTTCTGCATCGTTTTCCCGTCTGCCATGCTCTGAGAGATGTGTCTGTCTCAGAATATTTTTTTCCTTATCTATTTCCAATGCAAAATCAAGCTGTCGTTTCAATCTTTCATCCATTTTTCTCTGTCTCCTTGTTCTAAACTTCATTACCTTAAGGTGGAAATTATCAACCTCCGCATTTTGCCGTACCGCTCAATTCAAATTTACTATACTACATTT